>JAESGH010000321.1_pt1 | contig 46866 bp, 38 predicted proteins | sample 9269641 | NCBI WGS metagenome assembly JAESGH01 (sample SAMN14515345, study PRJNA621665) | algae metagenome | isolation source: Phormidium tanganyikae FI6-MK23 and co-occurring heterotrophs from granitic... | place: USA: Fort Irwin, California | collected 1998-05-24 | reverse complement strand
TCGGTGTGGTTGTATAAACCCGTGTGCAAACTCCACGACGCTGAGGGCAACTCTTCAGAGCCGGGGATTTGGTTTTCTTCTGAGCCTTACTGCGCTCACTACGGATGAGTTGCTGGATGGTGGGCATTTTTAATGTATTGGAGAACGCAGCTTTTAAACTGCTTCGACTTTCAACGATCACTAAACATACCAACGGATCAATACACCTGTCAAACACTTTTGACAAGTTGAGTCGATCGCTGTCTGTAGAGCCTATCTATTCTAGCTCTCGTTTACCGAGAACGAGACACCACAATCACAACTTTTTTTGGCATTTGGATTGTGGAAGCGGAAACTGCCGCCCATCAGGTCTTCTGAAAAATCGATCGTTAGATTATCCAGATATTGAGCGCTGTGAGGGTCGATCGCGATTTGAATTCCGTGGCACTGTTGAATGCGATCGCTCGAATTCAGTTCAGTTTCAAATTTGGCTAGGTATGAAAGTCCCGCACATCCACCAGGTTCAATTTGTAGGCGGAAAAAGGCGGATGGATCGGGGTGACGAGTGCGAAGGCGGCGGATTTCTGCGATCGCGGACTGGCTCAGTTCGATCATGTAATCGGAGAAGTTGAAATTGGCGTTTTCAATCGTACCGCGATCGTTTAGCCCAAAAACAAAGTGAGGCAATCCCTTAGAACTGCCTCACTCCAAAATAAAATTCAATATTTAATTCGCGCGGGAGTAATCGTCTTGGAATCTTACGATGTCATCTTCTCCAAGATATTCGCCGTTTTGGACTTCGATGAGAATTAGGGGAATTACGCCAGGATTCTCTAAACGGTGGGTTGTGCATTGCGGCACATAGGTTGATTGGTTACTGCCGAGTGTGATTTCTTCGCCGCCGCATTCGACTTTTGCCGTTCCGGATACGACGATCCAGTGTTCGCTGCGGTGGTGGTGCATTTGTAAACTTAGGCGATGTCCAGGTTTGACTTCGATGCGCTTGATTTTGTAGCCGCGACCTTCTTCGAGAATCGTGAACGACCCCCAAGGGCGAAGTTCGGTTGCAGCGGTTTTAACTGGGTTTGGAGACAGCACAAGGGCTGGAGTTTGAGTCTTTTCTTGAGCCTGAGCCACCGTTTCTCTCCTCATAAGTACTAAAAGTTCGCGGACGAGTGGGCGAATTCGCGCAGATTTGATTCCCAACCAAGAAGGCTAACAAACCAATCCGGAAGGCGCTCGCTTATAGTGGACAATTTGAAAAGATTTTACGAAGTCTTGATTTGAATTGCGAAAATGATAAAGAAGTGCAGCGGAATGCTAGGGCTGGAGAAAAACGCCGATGCCATTGTGAACTCGTGCAGACGATCGGGATGGTCGATCGAGAATTTGTCCCCCCAAATAGAGCGTGGTTGAACTTCCACCGTCGAGATTTAGGGCATTGACGGCTCCCAATTGCTGCATGATTTCTGCCATATCGCTCAATGTTGCGCCTGACCCTAAAACGTTGTTTTGAGCGGTGACGATGAGAATTCTGCCGTCTGCGGTTTGTCCGATCGCGCTTCGAGCCGCTCTTTCTTGGATAAATGCTGGGCTGAACTGCTCCAAGCGACCATCAAGAACGATTTGACCGTTGCGAATGAGAAGCGGCCCACCTCCGATGAGATTCGGCAATGCGGCAAGATCGGCAGGGTTAAAGACGCTTTCGAGCTGAACGGGAGTCGAGGGAGTGAAAGATGCGGCGGCGGTACGGTTCGATCGAAAAACTAATAAATATCCGGTCGTAGGGACAGCGATTACAGTTCCAGCGGTTGCGGCTGTTTGCTGGACTCCGATTTGGTTGTTTTGCACGTTGATCAAGATTTCGTTATCAGAGAGCGTCGTGTAAGTGCTGCCCCAATCGGCTGTATAGCGAGCAATTCCAGCTTGAACATAAGCAGAATTTAGCGTGGTTAGGGGGAACCGCTGACCGGAGCCGAGAATCAAAGTTTCTTGAAGCGTTAAGCGATCGAACTTCCAATTTCCAGCAGCATCCCATCCGACTACACCCCGACCTAAGATCGGACTGGATGTGAATCGATTGTCAATTTTGATTGCTCCAAGCGGTAGCTGATTGTTGCGATTGAAATATCCGCCATTGATAGCTGCTGTCGCTAAAGATTGCTGTGCTGTTTGAAATAGCGGTAAGGTTCCGATCAAGGTGGCGGCGTTTGGCAAAATTGGGCGAATGCTTAGTCCGGGTTGTCGGGGATTGGCTTCGAGCCAAACGATCGGGAATTGATTCGCTCCGATCGCTAAAGATTTCTGCCGCCAGAATAAGCCATTCGCCCACAAAATATCTTTATCGCTGAGAGAGTTTGAGCCGACTTCGATCGAGATGCGATCGGGATTTGATGCAGTTGTAATTCGAGGACGTAAGTTAATCGGAACGCCAACTGTAATCGTGGTGCGGTTTCCAGTTGGCTCGACTTTTAGAGATCGAATTCGACTTGCAGGACTCGGCTTGAATTTTTGCAGTTGGTTCTGATTCGCTTGGGCATCTAGGGTTAAAACAAGTTCGTTTTGCTGCGGGTCAGCTTGCCAAGTTGCGGGACGATCGAGCGAGATCGTAATGCGATCGACATTTGCGCCTGGTTGGTCTTGCTGAATGGCGACCAGATTCGCGATCGGAGCCGAAATCTGTAGCGCGTTTCCATTAATTTGAGTTTGCCAACCGTTTTTCTGCGCGAATTCCGTTATGTCTAGATATCGCAAGGGCGGTGCTAATCGAGTCGGAAAAACTGCTCCAGAAAACCATTGAATCGGCTGGCGAGCCGCATCTGTTGTACTGAGCAGGTCAGCCCCAAATCGCTGCACTACGATCGCATCGCTCAGTCCAATCCGGGTTGCTCCGTCCGCCTGCCACTGTAGCCAATTTCCACTAAAGGTCTGTCCATTTAGAACGATTTGGGTTCCTTGTGCGATCGGAGAACTGAAGTTCAAGGGTGCTGTTCTGCGGGGTGGGGTCTGTTGAGCGAGATTAAAATCGAGGGCGGCTGGAGCATCCGCAAGGGCAGGAAGTGCGATCGACAGAATCGACAGAAATGTAAGAACGTAGAAACCGAATTTTAGAGAAGCCATCTGACAAGATTTCACGAAGCGAAGGGTAAAAATCCGCAATTGCCGCAGGTCATTTTACTGTGATCGACAAGTTCCGATTAGAAGTCTCAGACTATCAGGAAACCATAACTTACTGATTCTTGCAGTTTGGAGCGTTTAAAGTTCGCTTGAAAGAAGTTCAGGCAGGATTAAGAAATGTAAGCCGTTGCTAAGGTCGAATTAGAGCTGCACACAAAATTTACGGATCCCCGCATTTTTACAGAGATTGTCAGAGCGCAGAATTTTCTATACTATTCTTATCCCAGTCTTTGTAAAAACTCAGTTAAGCTAGATTTCCCTGTTACATAACGCAACTTTGTTACTGCAATGCATTCGACCGAGAGGAGTCTAAAACTCTGTTGAACTTTAAGACGATCAAATCGCTTCTTAAGTTTGAGCAGATCGCAACAGAGGTAGCGGTTTTGTCCTTGAGTATCCCCTACGATGATCGCAAAACTGCTTGACGAGCGGAAATTTTTACTCGATTGTTAAGTTTATGTGAGCGTAATTTTCTTTTCTTCACAAAAGCTTCTCCCAGATCTTCCAGCGCTAATTTTTCCTTAGCCCAGTTCGTCTCCGGTTTAACCCCAAACTTTCCTTGAAATGAATCGAATGAGTCCTTCCATGAGTCAAGCAAGTGTTCCGTCAGAGTATCAGAATCAGTCGAATGGATATGAAGGTCAGCGCTGGCTAGTTGAAGAACGGGATGCCTGCGGTGTCGGTTTTATTGTGGATCAAAAAGGTCGAGACAGCCATGATCTGATGGCGAAAGCTTTGGCTGCACTGGCTTGCTTGGAGCATCGTGGCGGGTGTAGCGCGGATCAGGACTCCGGAGATGGCGCGGGTCTGATGGCTGCGATTCCTTGGGAGATTTTGAATCAGTGGGCGAGTGATCAAGGTGTGACGCTGGAGCCGAATCATGTCGGAGTTGGCATGGTGTTCTTGCCGCAAGAAAGCGCGATCGCTGCATCGGTTAAAGAAATTGCCGAGAAAATTATTGCTGAAGAAGGCTTAACGTTTTTGGGTTGGCGAATTGTTCCAGTCAAGCCCGAAATTCTTGGGATTCAAGCGCGGGAAAATCAGCCGCAAATCGAGCAATTGTTAGTGAAGTCCGACACACTGAGCGGCGATGAGCTTGAACGGAAGCTTTATCTCACTCGTAAACAGATTCACCGGATTTTGGCAGAGAAAGCACAGCCCGGATTTGATGAACTGTATGTCTGTTCGTTCTCGACTCGCACGATCGTTTACAAGGGCATGGTGCGATCGGCAATCTTGGGCGAGTTTTATCTAGACTTGCAAAATCCGAGCTATAAGAGTCCGTTTGCGCTGTATCACCGTCGTTTCAGCACAAATACGATGCCGAAATGGCCGTTGGCTCAACCGATGCGGCTTTTGGGTCACAACGGCGAAATCAATACACTGCTTGGTAACGTCAACTGGATGAGAGCACGGGAAGCGGATTTGAGTCACGAATTTTGGGGCGATCGCATTACTGCCCTGAAACCCACCGTAAATTCCAACAATAGCGACTCTGCCAACTTGGATAACGTGATGGAACTGCTCGTTCGTTCTGGACGTAGCCCCGTTGAAGCGTTGATGATGATGGTTCCAGAGGCTTACAAGAATCAGCCGGAACTGACGGATCATCCTGAAATTGTGGACTTCTATGAGTATCACAGTGGAATTCAGGAAGCTTGGGATGGCCCAGCTTTGTTAGCGTTCTGTGACGGAAAATGGGTGGGAGCAACGCTCGATCGAAATGGATTGCGCCCAGCCCGATATACGATTACTCGCGATGGTTATCTGGTCGTAGCATCGGAAGCAGGCGTAGTCGATATTCCAGAATCCGAAGTGATTGAGAAAGGGCGTTTAGGCCCGGGTCAAATGATTGCGTTTGACTTGCAAACTCATGAAGTGCTGAAAAACTGGGACATTAAACAACGGGTTGCAAGCGCTCATCCTTATGGAGAATGGCTGAAGCAGAATCGGAAAGCACTGCATTCTCAGGAATTTTTAGAAGCTGCTGAATTGAATCAGCAAGCACTTCTGACTCATCAGACTGCATTCGGCTACACCTTGGAAGATGTCGAAATGGTCATTCAAGACATGGCGGCACAAGGCAAAGAGCCGACGTTCTGCATGGGTGATGATATTCCATTGGCGGTGCTGTCTGAGCGTCCTCACTTGCTGTATGACTACTTCAAACAGCGGTTTGCTCAGGTGACAAATCCACCGATCGATCCTCTGCGCGAAAAGCTCGTCATGTCGCTGACCATTCAACTTGGTGAGCGTGGCAATCTGCTCGAAACTAAGCCCGAAGGCGCGAATTTGTTCTTGTTAGAGTCGCCTGTTCTAACCGAACCAGAACTTGATCAAATTCGTAATTCGGGTCTTGAAACTGCAAATCTTTCCACTCTGTTTGAGATTGCTACTGGGCCTGATGGGCTGAAAGCTGCGGTCAAGAACTTATGTGAGCAAGCAGCGGAAGCGGTGCGATCGGGGAAAAAGATCTTGGTATTAAGCGATCGCTTAAATCACTCTGGTAATGTCACCCGATTAAGCGCCGATCAAAGCTACATCCCGCCAATGTTAGCCGTGGGAGCTGTCCACCATCATCTGATCCGCCAAGGCTTACGGATGAAGGCATCTCTGATTGTCGATACCGCTCAAGCTTGGAGTACACATCATTTCGCTTGCTTGATTGGCTATGGCGCGAGTGCGGTTTGTCCTTATCTCGCATTGGAAACGGTGCGGCAATGGTGGGCGGATTCCAGGACTCAGAGCTTGATGGAGCGCGGCAAAATCAAAGCGGCAAGCTTGACTGCGGTGCAAGCGAACTATCGAAAAGCGATCGAAGAGGGATTGCTCAAAATCCTCTCGAAGATGGGCATTTCATTGTTATCGAGCTATCAAGCTGCACAGATCTTTGAAGCGATCGGCATTGGTGGCGACTTGCTGAACTTAGGTTTCTTTGGCACAGCATCAAGATTAGGTGGATTGACGATCGCAGAACTTGCTCAAGAAATTCTGTCGTTCCACAGTCGCGCTTTCCCAGAGTTAACCACGAAGAAGCTCGAAAACTTTGGCTTTGTGCAATACCGTCCGGGTGGCGAGTATCACATGAACAGTCCCGAACTGGCGAAACATCTCCACCAAGCAGTGAGAACAAAGAGCTTTGATCACTATGAGTTGTATCAACAGCATTTAGCAAATCGTCCGATCACAGCTTTACGCGACTTGCTCGACTTCAAGAGCGATCGCGAATCTATCTCGATCAATGAAGTTGAATCTGCAACTGAAATTGTGAAACGCTTCTGTACAGGCGGAATGTCGCTTGGTGCATTGTCACGAGAAGCGCATGAGGTTTTGGCGATCGCAATGAATCGCTTAGGTGGTCGATCGAACTCTGGTGAAGGTGGAGAAGATCCAGTGCGCTATAAAGTCCTGAACGAAGTTGAAGACGGAACTTCGCCGCTCTTACCTCATCTCAAAGGACTCAAAACCGGAGATACTGCGAACTCTGCGATCAAACAGGTTGCATCGGGTCGCTTTGGTGTCACGCCTGAGTATCTGATGAGCGCAAAGCAAATCGAAATCAAAATGGCTCAAGGCGCAAAACCCGGTGAAGGCGGACAATTGCCAGGGCCAAAAGTGAGTCCTTACATTGCATTGCTGCGTCGATCGAAGCCTGGAGTTACTTTAATTTCTCCGCCTCCGCATCACGACATTTACTCGATCGAAGATCTCGCCCAGCTAATCTTTGACCTGCATCAAATCAATCCCGTGGCTCAAGTCTCGGTGAAGTTAGTTGCGGAAGTTGGAATCGGCACGATCGCGGCAGGAGTCGCCAAAGCGAACGCAGATATTATTCAAATCTCCGGTCACGATGGCGGTACAGGTGCTTCACCCCTTAGCTCGATCAAGCACGCAGGGAGTCCTTGGGAACTCGGTCTAACCGAAGTTCATCGCGTTCTGATGCAAAATCAACTGCGCGATCGCGTCATTCTCCGCGTCGATGGCGGCATCAAAGCCGGGTGGGATGTGCTAATGGCGGCACTCATGGGTGGTGAAGAATTCGGATTTGGCTCGATCGCAATGATTGCGGAAGGCTGCATCATGGCGCGGATCTGCCACACCAACAGTTGCCCAGTTGGAGTCGCAAGCCAGAAGGAAGAACTCCGCAAACGCTTCCCTGGAACACCGGAGCACGTTGTTAACTTCTTCTTATTTGTCGCGGAAGAAGTTCGATCGCTCTTAGCTCGTTTAGGCTACAAATCCCTCAACGAAATCATTGGACGCGCTGATCTTCTAAAGATGCGTGAAGGCGTGAGTTTGACTAAGACTCGACTGTTGAATCTCGATTGTTTGACTCAGCTACCGGATACTCGTAGCGATCGCTCTTGGCTCAACCATGAATTCGTTCATAGCAATGGCGTTGTTCTCGATGATCAAGTGCTAAGTGATTCCGAAGTTCAAGCTGCGATCCAAGATCAGGGCGAAATTACTAAAACGATCGATGTCATCAACACCGATCGGACTGTTGGAACTCGAATTGCAGGCGCGATCGCGAAACAATACGGCAACTCCGGTTTCGGTGGACAAATCACCCTGAACTTTGCTGGAAGTGTCGGTCAAAGCTTCGGAGCCTTTAACCTGCCCTGTATGACACTGAACCTAGTCGGTGAAGCGAATGACTATGTAGGTAAAGGAATGCACGGAGGTACGATCGCCATCAAACCCCCGACTGAAGCAACCTACGACCCATCTCAAAACGTGATCATCGGTAACACTTGCCTCTATGGTGCGACAGGCGGAAGACTCTTCGCCAATGGTCAAGCCGGAGAGCGCTTTGCAGTCCGAAACTCACTCGCGGAAGCCGTTGTTGAAGGTGTGGGCGATCACTGTTGCGAATACATGACAGGCGGCGTTGTTGTCGTTCTTGGTCATGCAGGTCGAAATGTTGGTGCAGGCATGACGGGCGGATTGGCTTACTTCTTGGATGAAGATGGCAGTTTCCAAGCAAAAGTGAATGCTGAGATTGTCAAACTTCAGCGAGTGACTGCACGTGCGGGTGAACAACAGCTAAGAGAACTGCTTGAGGCGCACGTTGAGCATACGGGTAGCCCGAAAGCGGAGGCGATTTTGGCAAGCTGGTCGGAATGTTTGCCGAAGTTCTGGCAGGTTGTTCCACCGTCTGAGAAGGATACGCCTGAAGCTAATCCTGATGTAGAAAAGGTTGCGGTTTCGGCTTAGTTGAGGGGGGAGCGATCGTATTTGTGCGATCGCTCTCTTTTCAGTGCAAGTTGCTTGAAATCCTTTGATCAACTTTCACTGAAGTCAATGTTTTCGTAGAGTTCTGCAATTTGAATCTGAGATTCAACTGTTTTAAGCGTCAAAGTAATCGCTGAGTCGTTATATTCCGAGAACAGCCATTGATTAGCAGCAGTCTTAACGTGATGTTCAACGTGGATTCGGTACTGATCAATTAAGAGATACTCTTGGAAACTGGGAATTGATCGATAAGCAAGGAATTTTTCGCCACGATCGTAATTCTGAGTTGATTTCGATAGGACTTCGGCAATAAAGCAGGGATTCATAACAGTATCAGTTCGCCCCGTTTGAAGCTCGATCGGCTTGGGCACTACCATGATGTCAAGGTAAGTATAAAGACTAACGACTGGAATCCAGAGACGCTGATCAGTGTAGAAAGTCCGATAATTCTTTCCTTTTAAAGCAGTTTTCAGCAAAACATATAAGTTTCCGGCAATGTCGTTGTGATTCGGTGTGCCACCAGTCATTAGGGCAATTTCTCCATCGCGGTACTCACTACGGACTTCAGACGCAAGCTCTAATTCCAAATACTCTTTAGCGGTGTAGCTTTTTTTCTCGGTTTGAGCAATCATGTCAGTCCTACCTTAAGGTTTCAAGCTGATGATCCTGGTAGTTGGCACTTTTTCTATAGTTCACACTGCTCCAACACATTTGGAAGTTACCAGATCTCCGCAGCAACCCTCAAGTACTTCTAGAAGCACCAATCATGCCTGCAATATCGTGATTATAGCTTCAGAACTAGGCACAGCAGCATCTTCTAAGAAAATACTCAAACTCGATGGAGCAATCCCAATCCTCAAGTCCGATGCCTCGTCAATACACTCATCCATAAATTTGTTCCTGGCATCGGAACGGGCACGCAAGGTTTAGCCTGAGAGACTAATCGATTTTCAGAATGGGGTCAAGCGATCGTAAAAAACGCGATTTATCGAAGCGGAGACGCTCGATCGCAACAAAATTGCAGAGATTATTCAAAAATTATGTAGATCAAGCGTTCTAAGTGTGCTATCTATGTTAGAAACCGGATGATTCTCGTTCGGTTGTCGGATTCCGGGCTACACTAAACACTGATTTTTACCAAACTCCTGTGTACGTCAAGCGCGTTGAACTGACTAACTTCAAATCTTTTGGCGGCACAACGCCGATCCCGTTGCTGCCAGGATTTACTGTGATTTCAGGGCCAAATGGGTCAGGAAAATCAAATCTGTTGGATGCTCTGCTGTTTTGTCTCGGTCTTGCAGGCTCAAAGGGAATGCGGGCAGAACGATTGCCCGATTTGGTGAATCATACGCAGGCAACAAAAGGACGATCGACGGTCGAAGCGGCAGTCACTACGGTGTTTGATCTGTCCGATGAGTTGGATCTATTTAATGCGTTGAACAATCCGAGCGAAGAGAACGCAGAGATTTCGCTCAACGAACCGAATAGCGAGAATGGGCACGTAAGTGAACCGGATACCGTTTATGAGCTGAATGGTAACGGAAACGGAAATGGAAACGGTGCGATTAACGCAGAATGGAGCGTGACCCGTAAGCTTCGGGTGACTCAGCAGGGGACGTATACGTCAAACTATTACATCAATGGTGAACCCTGTACGTTAACAGATTTGCATGAACAATTAGACCGAATGAGGATTTATCCTGAAGGATACAACGTGGTACTTCAGGGGGACGTAACGCGAATCATTTCGATGAATGGTCGAGAACGTCGCGAGATTATTGATGAACTCGCGGGAGTGGCATCATTCGACCGTAAAATTAATCAAGCCAAAGACAAGCTCGATGCGGTCAAAGATCAAGAAGATAAGTTCCACATTGTTGAACGCGAACTGATCGAACAGCGCGATCGTTTAGCGCAAGATCGAATCAAAGCTGAGAAATACAAGAAGCTTCGTTCTGAAGTTCAAGCCAAAGAACAATGGGAAATCGTGATTCGCTATGAGCAAGCAGCTCAAGGCGTTCGCAAACTTCAAGAACAAATCCAATCGGGTGAAAAAGAAGTTGCAGATTTAACCGAGCAAATTGCTGAGATCGACATTCAAATCAATCAAACTTCAGCCGAGTTAGAAACGCTCAATGCTCATGTGCGATCGCTCGGTGAAGAAGAACTGCTCGCCGTACAATCGACTGTCGCGACACGAGAAGCTGAACTGCGCCAACTCGAACGCCAGCAAGAAGACCTACAAAAAACTAGCCAAGATTTGAACCAGAGTTTGGCAAAATCGCAGCGAGATCTGCAAGAAAATACTCAAGCCCTAGCCGCTTTAACTCAAGAAAAACAATTGATCGAAACACAGCAGTTGGTCAACGCGAAACGGGAACGCGATCAGGCGCGAGAATTGCTCGATCGTAAACGCGATGAAGCAAATGCTTCCGCTGCGAATGCAGAAGCGTGGGTTCAAGAACAAACACAGTTACACCATCAAATCGAAACGCTCACCAAATCATTAGAGCCACAGCGAACCGAACAAGCGGCACTGAGAGAGAAAACGAATCAACTCGACCGACAAGTCCAAGACCAAACTGATTCACTCAGAACAATCACTGCCCAACTGAATGAGAAACAGATCGAAGAAGGTGATTTAGCACAGCAATTCAATGCTGCAATGGTGCAAATACAATCATTGGCGACATCAGTTTCAGAAGTCGATCGAGAATTAGAGATTCAACAGCAAACTCAATCGCGACTGCTAGAAGAACAACGCGATAAACAACGCAAATTAGACAAATTAGAAGCACAAACTCAAGCAGTTCAGGAAGCACAAGGAACACAAGCATCACAAGTCATTCTCAAAATGGGATTAACGGGAATTTGTGGCTTAGTTGCAGAATTAGGACAAGTCGATCCGCGATATCAGCTTGCCTTAGAAACCGCAGCAGGTGCGAGATTGGCAAATATCGTGGTCGAAGATGACGCGATCGCAGCAGCAGCGATCGACATTCTCAAACAACGCCGCGCTGGCCGTGCCACATTCTTACCACTTAACAAACTCAATCCGCCCCACATTCCCAACCGCGCAACCATGCGATCGATGCAAGGCTGTATCGGTTACGCGATTAACTTAGTCGAATTTGAAGACCGATTTCATGATGTGTTTGCTTATGTGTTCGGTACAACAGTTGTATTTGAAACCCTGAGCGATGCGCGGCGGCATTTGGGACAGTATCGGATCGTGACGCTCGATGGGGAACTGCTCGAAGCCAGTGGAGCCATGACCGGAGGCAGTAGTGGCAATCGATCGTCACTCAAATTCGGTACAGGTCACGCCGCAGAATCACCCGAACTCGCAGCATTACGGCGACGATTGCAGGAAATTGATCAAATTCTGGGACATTGCGAAGGCGCGATCGCAAAAGCCACGATCGCCCAAAAAGACCGCACCAAATCCTTAACCGAAGCGCGTCAACACTATCGAGAGTTGGAACTAAAAAAACAACAAGTTCAAACCGAACTGAAACGACTCGAATCCGAACAAATTCAACTCACCCGCGCGTTTGAGAAAAACCAGCAAGAACTGTCGATCGCTCAAACTCGATTGCACATTCTTGATACGGAAACTCCCACCCAAGAAGCGCAGTTAGAACGGCTTAGAAGCTCTCTTGCCGACCTCGAGCAGTCTCAATCACACAGCGAATGGCAACAGATTCAAGCAGGAATTCGATCGCTGGAATCCGTTCTCAACGATAAAGAAACCGCGCTCAGAGCGATCGAACAACGATCGCAAGATCTCGAAACGCGATATCAACTTCTGCAAGAAAAAATCGAGCAAGGACAAATTCGGATTCAAGAAGCGAGATCGCAGCAAACCATTCAACTGCAACAACAATCTGAAAACACGACGCAACAAGCTGCAGTAAATACCCAGATAACCGAACTGAAAACCGCACTCGCTAAACTTGAGAAAACCTTGGGTGAAGAAAGAAACAAGCGCGATGCCGTCGATCGACAACTGCGCGAACTGCAAAACCGCCAGCAGCAACACGCATGGCAACGCGATAAAACTCACGAAACCATTCAAGCTCGTCGCGAACAACTTCTAACCGAACAGGAACAACTCGCCGCCCAACACGCCGAACTCCCCGATCCGATCCCCGAAATTCCCGACACCGTGACCCGCGACCTCGGACAACTCCAGCACGAAATCCGATCGATGCAAAAACGCTTACAGGCAATGGAACCTGTAAATATGTTGGCGCTAGAAGAATACGATCGCACTCAAGCCAGACTCGACGAACTCACCGAAAAACTCGAAACGCTACAAGAAGAACGCACCGAGCTTTTATTAAGAATCGAAAACTTCACCACCCTACGACAACGCGCTTTTATGGAGGCATACGAAGCCGTAGACATCAACTTTCAGAAAATCTTCGCCTCGCTATCCGATGGAGATGGACGGCTTCAGCTCGAAGACCCCAACGATCCATTCGGCGGCGGTTTGAACCTAATCGCTCACCCAAAAGGAAAACCCGTTCAGCGTCTCGCCTCAATGTCCGGGGGCGAAAAATCCCTGACCGCACTCAGCTTTATTTTTGCGCTGCAACGTTACCGACCGTCGCCGTTTTACGCCTTTGACGAGGTGGATATGTTTCTAGATGGAGCAAACGTGGAGCGATTAGCTAAAATGATCAAGCAGCAAGCCCAACAAGCGCAATTTATTGTAGTAAGCTTGCGACGACCGATGATCGAATCTGCTCAACGCACGATCGGAGTGACACAAGCGCGAGGAGCCTTCACCCAGGTTCTAGGAATTAAGCTTCCTCAAAGTGTTTAGGCTCGAATTGCGTTCGGCATTCCGTACCGATCGATCCTTGATATGGTTTGATAATTAGAAAAAAGTGTAAAAGACAGGATTCGGGACTCAATGACAGAAGAATTTCGCCAACGCTCCGACATACTTGGAACTCAGGTGATTACGCGCAGCACCGGAAAACGGCTCGGCGTGGTGAGTCAGCTTTGGGTCGATATCGATTCTCAAGAAGTCGTCGCTCTCAGTTTGCGCCCGAATCTGTTCTACGGCACTGCTCAACCGATGATGCTCGCCAGCATTCGCCAGATCGGAGATGTCATCTTAGTAGACGACGAAGACGTAATCGAAGATGTTGATCTCGAAGGCTACAGCAATCTCGTGGGTTACGAAGTCATCACCGAAACCGGAGAACTGCTCGGAAAAGTGCGCGGCTTCCGATTCAACATCGACACAGGCAAACTCGATAATCTAGTGATCGCATCGATCGGGCTTCCCCTCATTCCCGATCAAATCGTCAGCACCTACGAATTACCCATTACCGAAATTGTCAGTAGCGGGCCCGATCGCTTAATTGTGATCGAAGGTTCTGAAGATCGAATGAGCCAGCTTAGTGTCGGTGTACTAGAGCGTCTCGGTATCGGCAAAGCTCCGTGGGAGCGCGAACAAGATCAGTACCTCGCCCCCGCTCGACCCGAAAATCAGCTTCCGTCAGGACAGCCGACGCGCCTCGAAACTCCGCAACAACGTCAACCGCTCGAACGCATCGAAGAAACTTGGGAACCCGACGAGTGGGAAGACGATCGCGAACCGATTCCCCTCCAACGCGAACCAGAACCGCCGCGTCAAAAATATCGCGAAGCCGAAATTTATCCGACGCCAGAAGCCTACGAAGAGGACGAAGAAGACAACTGGGGCGGACTCGCAACGCGCGATGATGAGTACGAAGACGACAACGGTAACTACGTCGATGACGATGAAGAAGAACCGATCTCTGTCGAATATGAGATCGTTCAATCAGAGCCGTCTGCGCTACCGGAAAGCTTCGAGCCGGGAAATCTAGACGAAGATCCTTGGGCAGACACAACGAAAGATGAGGAAGAGATTCTAGACGAGGCAGAAGAAACCGAAGATCCTGGAGTTCCTTTGCCGCCGTTGAACATCCCCGATAAACCAAAGCAAAAACAACCAGAATACGAGGAAGAAGGCTACTAGCTGTGATGTCTGCCCATGACCTGAATTCGCCCACCCTGTCACGTCCATTCACTCATGGGCATACCTTCTCCAGCCCCGGTGGTCACTTCACCTATCGCGTGATTGGGCCCTGCTGCCGCTTATTCGATCGAGAACAACTTCCTTATCCCTGCTGCCGCATCGAATGGCACGGTAAGGAACCTAGTTGGCGAAGAATTGGACGGCGCTTTATTGTCGATCTCGCTACCCGAAACAGCCCGTCCTACAACGTCGAAATCGTCGGGCGTGAAGCACCTGACCTGATCATCCTCACGCTCTACTGGATTAAATTGCCTCAGCCGCTCAAAGCTTGGTGGCATTCCACCAAACCCGCCACTGCCGCTTCCACCAAGATCGAATCCGCCGAGGACATCAAAATCGAAGGATAAACCGCTCCGCCCCAAATCGGATGCACGATCGTAAAACAGTTTCCCACGGGCGCGATCTCATACCCTAACGTCGATCGCACGACTGCCACATCATCGAGCCGCAAAGATCCCGCCCCCGACAAAATCGGTAACCCCGTTTTGGGATCAAATAATTCGGCTAAATGTCCTTGTTGCCGCAGCAATTTTGCCACCTTGAAACCGAATTCGAGAAACTGCGATCGCAAGACTTGTTTCTGCAAATCCGTTTCCCAACATCGCTCAGTTAATTCTCGATCGGCAGGCTGCAAAACCACCACGATCGAGCGAATTGGATTAGACCATTCTGGCAATAACTTCTCAGAATGCTGACAGATATATTCGCTCGGTGGATGGACAGAATATTGCATCGTTTAGCAAAAAGAATGGATCGATCGGATATAGTGCTAATGCACCATTTTTCTGTTAGATATGCCGCAGTTTGAATCGGCTATTGATCATCTTAAATCGCTCGATCGTATCGTGACCGATTCTGATCAAAAAACTTCTTCATCCCAGCTTTTCTACTGCCATGATAACGGTCAGCTTTGGTTAGGGGACGCGGTGGAATGGTTGAAAACGCTCCCTTCCGAATCAATTGATTTAGTGTTTTCCGACCCTCCCTACAACTTGAAAAAAGCAGAATGGGACACCTTTGAATCACAGCGATCGTATGTTGAATGGTCAATGCAATGGATCGAACAAGTTGCCCGCATTCTTAAGCCCACTGGAACATTTTACATCTGTGGTTTTTCCGAAATTTTGGCAGACCTGAAACTCCCCGCTTCACAATTTTTTCAAGGATGCCGCTGGCTGATTTGGCACTACAAAAACAAAGCCAACTTATCAAACGATTGGGGTCGATCGCATGAAAGCATTCTGCATTTTCGTAAAACCAAAACATTCGCGCTTTCTGTTGAGAACATTCGCACTCGTTACAGTGAACACACGCTGAAATATCCCGAACATCCGCAAGCCGCGACCAGTCAATATAGCGATCGTGGAAAAAATGATTCAAAACTCTGGCATCCTCACCCCAAAGGAGCCAAGCCCCGCGACGTAATTGAAGTGCCAACGACTTGTAACGGCATGAATGAAAAAACGCCGCATCCCACCCAAAAACCTGAAGAACTGATCAGAAAGTTCGTTCTCGCCTCTTCGCAACGCGGCGATCGCATTCTCGATCCCTTTCTTGGTTCTGGAACCACTGCTGTCGTCGCTGAACAACTCGGACGCAACTGGCTCGGTTGCGATCGACACTCAGAATACTTAACCTGGGCAGTCGAGCGAATCGAAGCCGCCGAACACCAGAGCGACGAAGCCTGGTTTTGGCACGATCGCCATCGCGAAGAACGTCGCTCAAAAATTCGCGAAACGTCCTAATCTAGAGAACAATTGAAAATCAGTTGACGATCGCACAACTGCCGTATATCTTTTTTCAGGCAACGACATAAGGAGACTTTGTGAGCATACTCATCGCCATTCTCGGCAGCATCGTGGGACTCGTTATATTGGTGGTTTTGCTGCTCGAAGCGCAGTACTGGCAGCGCCCTACCAATACGCTAGAACTCAATTCGGGCAAGTGGGAACTGGCAGTCTATGAGCCACAGCGGTACGTTTTAGTCGGACAGCTAGAGTTACACAACGTCACCCGCCGATTAGAAGTCATGGCTCCCAATGTTCGTGCAGAGGTAAAACTGCTGTCTTCTGGCAGTCTTGAAGGCATCAAGATTAAAACCCGCATGACTCCCCGATTTAAGAACGCTGAAGTCCGAGAAGATGGCTACTGGGAAGGGCACGTCGTCAAAAGTGGAGCGCGTGATCCGATCGAAGCCATTATCGAAATCGAAGGCGAAGATCTCAGCGGTCTAAAAGTTGCCTGGATTCAACTCAATTACGTTGCATACGGCTCACAAGGCTGGATTCCCCGTATCCGCCATGTGATCGTGCCGCTCAAATTCCCGTCAGTCGAAGAATCGAAACGCTGGCGACCCGCAACCCACGCAGATGTATTGCCAATCAAAACTCACTTGCTCACCCATCTCGATGATCCCGTGAGCGTGGTTAAACGCTACGTCATGCCCCACGCGCAACCTGGCGACATTGTGACGATCGGTGAATCTCCGATCGCAATTATGCAGGGACGCTTCCAACATCCGAGCGAAGTGAAACCCGGTTGGCTGGCGACTCGACTCTGCTATATGTTCTTGCCGACCTCCAGTTTGGCGAGTGCTTGCGGATTGCAGACTTTGATTAATCTTGAAGGATCGGTGCGGGTACTAGGCGCGTTTATCGTTGGCTCGATCGCGAAAATCTTTGGTCGCAAAGGCGTGTTTTATCAACTCGCAGGCGAACAAGCGCGACTGATCGACGATGTGACCGGAACCATTCCGCCTTACGACCAATTTATCGTCTTGGGCCCTGACAATCCTCAAGCGATCGTCGATCGAATTCAGCAAGAAACTGGACTATCTGCGGCAATTGTCGATGTCAACGACTTGAAAGCAGTTAAAATACTAGCAGCGTCTTCTGATTTGTCGATGGCTTTGCTAAAACAAGCACTGATCACCAATCCAGCAGGCAACGCCAACGAACAGACCCCCGTGGTTCTGATCCGACCAACCGACGCTTTTTCAGAACGCTCTGCCGTTGGGCTGCAATCGGTCAATCAACCTTAAACGAATACCCCTTAAGGTTGACACCAAAGCCGTCGCTCAATTCGTACTCTGGGGTTGAACCGCTGCCTTCTTAATCTCTTATGCCTCGACTTCCTCAGACCTCCAACGTTGTGCTTCGCCCCGTTCAATATCGGGATCTCGACGCGATCGACCAACTGACGCAGCAATCACCCGAAAGTGAATTGCCTCAATGCTCTACGGTTCGCGAAAAGAATGTCTCGATCCGCAACTGGTACGGAGTACTGAAACTCCTCAGCCTTTTCCCCAATCCGCTGCAAAGCTTACCCTGCGTTCATGTTGCAGAACTAAACCAGCAGATTAAAGGCATGATCCAGGTGTCGCCGTTTAATCGGACTCGAAGCACTTGGCGGGTTGATCGTGTCGTGGTAGCTCCGGCAATCGTTGAATCTGAGGATGCCGAATCGCAAGTTTTAACCAAAGTAGACATCGGTTCTCTACTGATTCGGTTTTGTCTAGAGCGAATTTGGCAAGCCCGTACCTGGGTACTCGAAATCGACGTGAACGATAAAGCCGCGCTCGATCTGTACCGTCACAACGGCTTCCAGCCTTTGGCGAATATGACCTATTGGGAAATTTCCGCTGAACAACTTCAAGAGATTGCAGAACGCGAACCGGATCTGCCGAATTTGCTCCCGGTGAGCAATGCAGATGCTCAATTGCTTTATCAACTCGATACGATGGCGATGCCGCCTTTGGTGCGTCAAGTCTTCGATCGTCATGTGCAAGATTTCAAAACCAGCGTGTTTGGTAGCCTAGTCGAATGGGCAAAGCAAGTCTTCACCCGAACTGAAGTTGTGAGCGGATATGTATTTGAGCCACAGCGCAAAGCCGCGATCGGATATTTTCAACTCCACTTATGTCGCGACGGTTCACAGCCTCATACCGCCCATCTCATGGTCAATCCTGCCTACACTTGGCTCTATCCCGAACTGATGGCACAGATGGCGCGGATTATGCAAGATTTGCCCGCTCAAGCGTTACAGATGGCATCGCCTGACTATCAGCCTGAACGCGAGGAATACTTGGCCAGCATCGGAGCCGATCGCATTGGTCACACGCTTCTAATGTCGCGTTCCGTTTGGCACAAAGTTCGGGAAACCAAGTCGATCGCTGAAGGGCTTCAACTCGCAGAAATGCTTCAGAATCTCCAGCCTGCTCGTAAACCCGTGCCGGGACGCATTTCGATGATGAAGTCCGTTAAGCTACCCGCACCGGAGCAGAAGCCTCAAGCACCCAACACGGATAAGCCAACACCGAAAAGTGTTCAGGAGCTAATGAAAGCGGCATCGCAAGAACCCCATCGCGAAGATCCCTGCTGCTAATGAAGAGAGTTGCAGCACTGGGGCTAGATGTGGGGCAGAAACGCATCGGCGTTGCAGGCTGCGACGGAACAGGTTTAATTGCTACCGGTCTCACCACAATTACGCGCAAATCTTATCCTCAGACGATCGAAGATCTGCGTCAAATTGTTTGCGATCGCGGAGTCGAAATTCTCATCATTGGAATGCCCTATTCGATGGATGGCTCGCTTGGAACGCAAGCTCGACACATTCAGAAATTTAGTGAGACGATTTCAAAAGCGTTATCGTTACCGATCGAATATGTAGACGAACGATTGACGAGCTATCAGGCGGAACAATCGATGATTGCGGACGGGATTTCACTGCGGGAAAATAAGGGGGTTATCGATCGTAAAGCCGCCGCCCTAATCCTTCAGCAATGGCTCGATGAGAGACGAGCTGTAATCTAGAGTGAACTATTAATACTGAGCAAACTTCATAGCTGCTCATAGTCCATCGGCATCGATTGACCTTCTGCAATTTCTTGCTTCGCTTTTCGAGCTGCTGCAACTAACTTATCTTGCGTTTACTTTAGTGCTTTGCGGAAAATGATTTTGTCGTCTCCTGCTCTGTAAAATTCCCGAATTCTCGCTTCCTCGTCGTAACCATTCTTTCGATAAAAAGCACGAACGTATTCAAAGTCTTCTAGTCCAGATGTTTCCACCAGTAGCACACGCTCACCGCGTTCAGCTAGTATCTGCTCAATATGTCCTAACAAGGTGGCTCCACGTCCCTGCTTTTGGCAGTTAGGATGAATAGCGATCAGATAAAGATTCCATGTTCCCTCGGTCATTCGCTCTGGGGCGACATAAGCGACACCTACTGGCTCATCTTCGTAGTCGGTAAACCATATATCTTGACTATCTGTTTCACTACTGAAATGCTGACTGAGCATCTGAGCTAGTTCTTCGACTTGGTTTGACTCGAAAAGTCCTGTTGCTTCTGCCAAATCAAGTAACGCGTTTGTGTCATCAGGCGTAGTCAATCGAATCATAGTGAGTTTTAATAACTACTGATTTACTTGCTCAACGTTTCCAGCGCGAACCCATCCTTCCTGACCATTGCTCGATCGAATCTTCTGCCAAGTCTTATCGGCATTTGTTTCCAGCACTGTCACGCGATCGTTAAAATCCACGCCACCGATCGAGCCTCCATCGCTGCCGGGAGCATCCCGCACCACAAGCCCGATCGATTGAGTCACCCGCCCCGGAAATGCACCGGGAGGAAGCGGTTTCGCAGCAGCATCCGGTTTATCTGCCGTAGGTTTCGCAGCGGGTTTTGCCGCAGGTTTTCCGGCTGCCGTATCATTTGGAAACGTCGGCTTGGGCGGAAGAACTGCAAGACGCGCCATCATCACCCGTGCAGCAACGACACCACCACCCGCAAGAAGCGCGATCGCTAACAACACGCCAAGAAAAAATTTGAGAACTGTGGACCAACGCATAAAAGCCGCCTGCGGACGAGATCGCCCAAATTCTAACATTGCCTTGCAAGAAGCGATGCAGAAACTATTGTCCAAGTTCTTTCGATCGAACAACTGCCGCTTTCACCGCTTCGATAAATGCCGATCGCACTCCTGCTTTTTCGAGTTCTGCAATTCCCGCGATCGTCGTTCCGCCCGGACTAGTGACGCGATCTTTCAGTTCCCCAGGATGAATTTCTGACTCTTGCAATAATTGAGCCGTTCCTCGCACCGTTTGGATTGCTAACTTGAGCGCGATCGCTCTCGGTAATCCCGCTGCGACTCCACCATCGGCTAAAGCTTCGATGACGATCGCAATATATCCTGGGCCTGATCCAGATAATCCAGTCACAGCATCCAACATCGATTCTGGGACTTCAACAACTTCGCCTACAGTGCTAAGAATTTGTCTAGCTTGTTCGATGTGATGCGGTTGAACGTGCTGACCGGATGAGATCGCAGTAATACCCGCTCCAACCGCTGCTGGTGTGTTCGGCATCGCTCGGATTACAGGCGCACCGGGAAAGGCTTTCTCTAATTGAGCGATCGGCGTTCCTGCGAGAATCGAGATCACTAATGCAGAAACTTTCTGACCCGCAAATTCTTGAGCAATCAGCGGAAATACTTGCGGCTTAATTGCCAGCAGTATCACGTCCGATTCTGCAGCTTGTTGGTTCTGATCAGTGACTTGAACGTGATACTGCTGCGCCAAAAATTCCGTCCGTGATCGATTCGGTTCACTCACCACGATCGCGGATGGCTCAAATACCTTCTGTGCAACAAGGCGGGACAAGAGAGCTTCTCCCATCATCCCGCCGCCAATCATGCCAAATTGTTTAGACAAACTATCGCCCTCGAATTCAACAGATTAAAGGGTTCGAGATCTGCTATCTTCCACCCTTGAACCTTTTCTAACCTTGTGCCGCTCTCGGTTCTGTGCCCCAAGCGGGTGTCGGAGCCGCAGCGCGAGGACGAGCTGGGGTTGCTTGAGGAACTTCGTTCAACACACCTGCTTGAGTGCTGACTTGGACACAGCTTGGGGTGAAGAGGAAAATGCTTTCGCCAATCCGCTCTTGATGACCATCGATCGCATAAGTACCACCTGCGACGAAATCTACAGCCCGTTGCGCTTGATCCGGATCCATGATCGTCAGATTCAACACGACTGATTTGCGCTCACGCAATGCTTGAATTACTTGGGGCATTTCTTCAAACGTGCGGGGTTCCACGACCACGACTTCCGAAATTCCGTTTGCTGCGCCTGGCATTCCAATCACATTATTCATAGCGGCTCCTACACCAGCGGTTTCACTTCCAATTCCAACAGCCCGATCGCGAAAACGAGTGGTGCGACGCGCTCGGTTTTCTTCTTCGGTCACAGCTACCGGAGCAACAGGCGCAGCGCTCTCTTCTTGATAGAGCGACTGATACTCTTGCCCATCCATTTCGTCGTATTCGTATTCGTATTCGACGGGTTCATTTAGTCCGACAAAATCCCGCAATTTGCTGAAAATACTCACTGTTCACGCTCCATCCACATCTATCGAGTTTGCTGAAAAGTCACGGTCAAGTCATTGAGAGTAGCAGAGCCACCGCTGATATTTTTGATCGCTGGAGTTTAATGCTAAACTGCTTTGCTGGTTGGGCAAATTCCATTTTGTGGTTTGACAGCTTAGATAAGTTCTTATACTGCCGCACAAATAACGAATTGAAGAATCAGTATACATCCAGCGATTGAACTTGAATACTTCTCTTGGAGTTTTTTAGCCTCCGCGTGCAATTGTATCGGCACTTTCGGAAGTTGGATCAAAAATCTGAAAATTTCTCTTAAATTTGTTGCAATTCGGTGGGGCAGAGTGTTCTGGCTTCTCTAAATTGTTGGAATCAGTGGATTGTTTCCAAAGCACAGGGCAAATTTGGCAGCCGAAACAACGATCACAATTCAATAGAATTCCGGCGTACATTTCCCTAAGTATGAAATGGGAGCATCTGGCATTGAACCGAGACAGATTTGATGCTGACATCTCGTAATTCAACGCTGTATTCATGTATTTTTTGTTACAAGGCTAAAGAGAAGATTTCGCGATCGAATTCAAGGTTTCGACCCATTGTCATATTCAGCTTACATACAGTATCAGTATTTTTGAAACTGCTGTAATTGTTGTCAGAATCTTGCACCGAATAAAATTCGCCCTGGTCGGATCATAGTTGCACCCGCCTGAATTGCCAGGGCGTAATCATCTGACATTCCCATCGAAAGCTGATCGATTTGAAGATTGCTCTCTAGTCGGATCTTCTCAGCCAGTTCTTTCGCTTGGTGAAACAGCGCTAAGGTTGCATCAGATTCGAGATCAAACGGCGGGATTACCATCAATCCTCTAATCTGCAAATGCTCTATCTTTTCAAGCTGCGGAATCGCTTCCCAAAGTTCTGAAACTGAGAAGCCTGATTTGCTGGGATCATTCATCAGCTTGACTTGTAGACAGACTTGCGGTTTACGATCGCGTTCTCCTGCCAATCGATCGAGCCGCTCTGCAAGTTTCAGACTGTCAACGGATTGAATCCAATTGAAGATCTCGATCGCGCTTTTTGCCTTGTTACTCTGCAAATGCCCGATAAAGTGCCACGTTATATCGGTTAAATCTTTCAGTTCTGCGCGTTTCGTCTCCGCTTCTTGAACTCGGTTTTCGCCAAAATCTCGAATTCCGGCAGCATAAGCGGCTCTCATCGCCTCCACCGAAACTGTTTTAGTCACAGCAATCACTCGGATGTGGGATGGAACTTTGGCGCAAAATTCGGCAATGTGGTTCTGTAACGTCGCGGTCATTGGAATGTATTTTTGTGAGCCTTCTGAAGTTGATCGTACTCTTTGTACATTCCCGATCGACGTAGCATTCTCATGCGATTTTCGACCAGTACTTTCGCATCGCTACGTCCGATCGGTTCAAATTCCAATTCGTCAGCGTTATGCAACACAACAAAAAACAACCGTTGAGCGTAGAGTGTACTGAATAATTCTCGATGTTCCTCAACCAAACACACCCGAAATAACAGCCCAAAGGTTGGGTGGTTCAAATAATTCTCAGTATCCATTTACCATCCATCAGGAAGAGAGTGAGCGCACGCTTTAGAATTAAGTATCGATAGGAATTTACAAATTGTAATCATCCACTGGAATAATTTGTTCGCCTTTGCCATGAATTGTGCAAGTCGTGGCTAAAGAAGTTTTTGCAACTGTAGAGATTACAGAATAGAGGAACTGCTCAAGTTGTCCTGAAAACAAAACGCGACTCATGCCCGAAGTTATCTTAATCGCTGCAATCGCGCAAACAAACGGAGTCATTGGCGATCGCGGCAAACTACCTTGGTCAATTCCAGAAGATCTCCAACGTTTTCGGAAACTCACGCTGCATCATACCGTCATTATGGGTCGAAAAACTTGGGAGTTTGATCTGCAAAAACGTCCACTCCCTCACCGCAAGAACGTTATCGTTTCCTCACAATTCCTCAAATCTAATCTTCCCAATGTTGAGTTTGTGCGATCGCTTTCTGAAGTTCTCGATTGTAGCGATGAAAAATTGTTCGTGATTGGGGGCGCATCGATTTATCGACAAGCGTTGGAATTTGTTGATCGAATGGAATTAACGATCGTAGAAGGCGATTACACAGGGGACATATTTTTTCTGGAATGGCGCGATTGTTTAAGCGAATTTGAATTAGTCAAATCAGAACAGCGAAACGGCTATCGATTTGAAACATATTGCCGCTAAAAAACCCGATCGCGATAAACACGACCGGGCGAATCTGAAAATTGCTGAACCCTACCGAATGTATTCTTTCAAGACACTATTGCGATTCGGGTGGCGTAACTTTCTCAGTGCTTTCGCTTCGATTTGACGAATGCGTTCACGAGTCACATTGAAGATTTGACCGATTTCTTCAAGGGTCTTCATCCGACCGTCATCCAAGCCGTAGCGCAACCGCAACACATCTTTTTCGCGCGGGCTGAGGGTTGCCAAAACGCCTTCGAGGTCTTCACGTAGCAAATTCTTAGAAACCTGATCTTCTGGTGTTTCACCATCAGACTCGATAAAGTCTCCCAGACGAGAGTCTTCCTCTTTCCCGATCGGAGTTTCCAACGAGATCGGCAACTGAGCAGATTTTGCGATGAAACGAAGCTTCTCGATCGTCATTTCCATCCGAGTTGCAATTTCTTCCTCAGTTGGCTTGCGTCCCATTTCCTGAGACAACAGTTTCGTTGTCTTTTTGATGCGCGAAATGGTTTCATACAAGTGAACCGGAAGGCGAATCGTTCTGGACTGATCCGCGATCGCTCTCGTAATCGCCTGACGAATCCACCAGGTTGCATACGTCGAGAACTTATAGCCTTTTTCGTGGTCGAACTTCTCAGCCGCCCGAATCAAGCCCAAGCTACCTTCTTGAATCAAATCTTGGAATGATAAACCGCGATTCATATACTTTTTCGCGATCGACACCACCAATCTGAGGTTCGACTGCACCATTTTATCCTTGGCGCGACGACCCAGATGTAAGCGATGGCGGAACTGTTGCAGAGGCATCTTAACCTCCTCTGCCCAATCTGCATCCGACGGCTCTCGATCGAGCTTATCGGCTAAACGGAACCGAATCCGCTCTAGTTCCAGCAAGTCTGCAATTTTGCGTGCGAGTTCAATTTCCTCGTCAGCGCGGAGAAGGCGAATTCGACCGATTTCTTGCAAATACAACCGAATTGAATCTTCGGTGTAGTGCTTCTTCTTGGCTTGAGTCCGGCGACGAGTCGCACGCCCCTTACTGGGTTTCCCCTCTTCGTCATCCTCTCCCGAATCATCAATATCTTCAAGATCGTCGAGATCTATCTCGACTTCTAGAGCTTCTGAAGGGTCGAATGCTTCTTCAACAACGAGTAAGTCTTTGGCTTGGGTCATGCCGCGTTCCTCATGCTCCTTAAGTAATGAAGTAAAATGTCCCAGCACTGGAAACAGGTGTTGGTCGGTTCGATGCAGTCTTGCTGACCCAGAGGCGGTATCGGTTGCAAGCATGACAGGCTCGCGTTCGTCAACTGGTGTGCAGTAGAGCGATCGTAAAAATGATCAGACAAAATTAGCGACTGCCCTAACTTTCCGGGGAAATACGGTTGGCAGAAGCTGAAATTCTGAGATCATTATTTCTAAGTGATTGGAATGTCTCCCCGATTGTAGCCTTTCTCACAAAAGTTGCACCCTTTTTCTGATTTCTTTATGAATCGAACTGGACAAATCTACTGTGTTTAGCATTCACGTTGCCATTACGGTTAAGCGATCGCAGTGATTGCGTGCTTATAAAATTTACATATCGATTTACAGTTCAACAGAGTAATCATCTTTTGAGGTGAGGCATCGAATCTGACTCAAATCTATCGCAAAATTCTGGCGTGATCCACGCTTGTATCTCTGTGCTACCCCCAAAAGTGATAGATAATTTTGTCGTTCTGTTGATAACGGTAGCCCAAAATTGTGGGACTGACTCAAACTGATGATTAGCTTCATTAATAGGATGCTAGTTCGCAGTTCGCGTCCAAATCCTGATAACTAGGGAGTTCAGCAGCACTTGGAACCCTTAACTTACTGATAAATAATAGTTATTGCGAGTAGCGGCGCACAAGTTGAAACTTCTGAATGATTAGTTTTCCCTATCACGCTGAAGAACGAATTAAAAAAGCCTGTCTATTGTCTATTGATAGATGTGGGTGGGATGTCAGCATTTGACAACACAGCTTTACGATCGTTGACAATATTGGCGTGCTGAAGCCGAATGAATCAGCGAAAACAATACATCTGAACTAAGAGGTTTGACCAGAAAGCCATCGACATCGGGGCGCTGATCTTGGTGAAACCAACTAGGAGAATCTATCTCTGTAACAATGACCAACGTCATACGATCGGCATCAGCGATCGTGCGGAGTTGATGAATTGTGGACTCAGAGCGGAGGTGTTCTTGCAGAATGATGAGGCAGGGGGGGTTTTGCAGCACCCGCGCAAGAGCTTGATCGGCGGTGTCTACGATCTCTACGTCGAGTGCGACTTGCTGGAGCAATGATTCCAATCCCTGCAATTCTTCGAGTTGTGGAGCTAAAAGTAGGATGTAAGTGGACGGAAAGACCATGACAAAAGTACCAATCTGAAATTCAATATAGCGACTGTTTAATCTGCGCTTTTCGAGATAAAATTGGCTGAAAATCTTTTGACGCTTGAGTTTTAATCGTTTATTGTTGGTTTTCATGCTTTGGTATTTCTTAGCTTTTAAGCTTTTAGAAATACTTTTGGTAAACTTTTTAACTAAAATCTTTAACTTCCTTAGAAATTGAAGATTTAATCGAGTCATATCGATCGATTTGAAATCGATCGCGGATTGTCTTTGATGACGATTATCTGGATTTGTAAAGACTTATAGAAGATACAACCCGATTGAGGTAGCGCTCAGTTCCCCAATAATTAAATTAGAAAAGAGCGCAAGCTGATCGATTTCAATTTGGAAGAAGTTGAGAAGTTTTGAACCAGTTTTCTGAGCAAAGATGCAATCAATTGCTAAAGCGATCGACTACTGATTTCCTTTAGATTTCATTGCAACTTTATTCAACAGTAAATGCGGAATTACTTTTGTTTGAATTTAAGTTTTTGTTCAATTTCTTGAAGCAATCCTTAAGCTTCTTGATAGAAGTTTCGCCCTTGGGGTGTGGCAAGTTCTGGATGTCCAGCTTCGATCAGTGCTCGATCGCGAATTCGACAAGAATCACACACGCCACAAGGCAACTCACCACCTTGATAGCACGACCAGGTTTTGTCAATCGGAACGCCGAGCGCGAGCGCCCGCTTCACAATATCGGTTTTAGAATCCATAACCAGCGGTGCGACTAATTTCGGTGCTTTGCCTTCTAATCCTGCTTTAGAGGACAACTGAGCTAGGGTTTGAAACGCTGATAGATACTCTGGACGGCAATCTGGGTAGCCCGAATAATCTACCGCATTGATACCCAGATAGATTGCTTCTGCGTTTTGCGCTTCTGCTAGAGAAAGCGCGATTGAGATAAACACCGTATTCCGCCCTGGAACATAGGTAATCGGAATCAAATCGGGTTGGATACCTTCAGTGGGAACGTCAATCGCAGTATCGGTCAAAGCTGATCCGCCCCACTGCGCCAAATTCACATCAATCACAAAATGCTGCGACAGATTGAAATGTTTCGACAAAATCTGAGCGGCTTGGAGTTCTCGATCGTGCCGTTGACCGTAACGAAATGAGAGCGCGATCGGCTCGTAACCATCTACGATCGCCTGTGCCGTTGTCGTTGCGGAATCTAAACCACCAGAGAGTAATACGATCGCTTTCGGCATAACACCATCCACAACTTGCCGATCATGATCTTTGCATTATCGCTGTCTAATTCTCAACCCTTAGAGACAGATGCGGTAAGCTGCACGATCTCTGAGCAAGTTGCGGAGCGCGTCCAGTTAAGCCTGACATGAGACGAAATACGATCGAGCGAATCGGCTGCATATTTCGCAGAAACCATAAGCTGAAGCGGCGGATTTGCACGATCGGGAAAATTTGATTCGAGAATGTTCGATTCAATAAGTCGGTAATGCTGAGGATGAGCAGGTTTTCCCATTGTCGCCAACGTTCGTATCGCTTCAGAACTTTGAGGCTTGAAATGTCTTCGCCCCGTTCCCGTGCTGCTTGTAGAACTTGAGCTAGAGCAGCCGCATCACGGATTCCCATGTTGATTCCTTGACCGCCTAACGGATGGCAACTATGAGCGGCATCACCGATTAAGGCTAACTGCGGCAGGACATACTTGCGGCTGTGCATCAATTGAATCGGGAATAGATAACGTTTTCCTTCGATTTCTGGTGTGCCGAAGTGAGAGCCGTAGCGTTCTTTGAAGGCTGAGATAAAAGCTCGATCGTCTAACGCTAATAGTTCCTCTGCTTCCGTATGGGTCGCTGTCCAAACAATTCGGCAGCGATTGTTGGGTAGTGGGAGAATGCCAGAAGGCCCGGTTTTCCAGAACCATTCATAAGCAGTGTTGTCGTGCGGAGATTCGAGCTTTAAGGTCGCGACGACGCAGGCTTGCCAATATTGCCAACCTAGCGTTTTGATTCCGGCTTGTTGGCGTAAGGGAGATCGTGAGCCATCGGCGGCGACAACTAAGCGCGATCGGATTTGCTGCACTTCACCATTCAGCATCACATCTAAAATAGCGTTGTCTGAGTGGTATTCAGTTTTCACGACTTTTGCCGGACAAAATAGCTCAACATTTGGGCAAGTCTGGAGAAGGTCTTGAATCGCAGTGATTAAGACTCGATGTTCGGCTACATAGCCGAGTGTTTCGGTTCCAATATCGCGGGGTGCAAACTGAACGGTAGTTGGGCAATCCGAATCTGAGAGGCGCACTTTTTTATAAGTTTCAACTTGGGGGCGGATTTGCTGCCACACGCCCATCCCTTCAAAAATTTGGCTCGATAGAAGTGAAATCGAATACGCCTGAGCGCGGGAGACAGATTGTGATTTCAGTTCGGCTTCGATCAGTGCGACTCGAAAGCCAGAATCCTTTAATGCGCAGGCGAACGTGGTTCCAACCACACCGCCACCCACGATCGTAATGTCGTATTCAGAAATTCTCGGCTCAACGAACTGCATACCCGTGATACGAAACTTTACAACTATTGTCGCGTATATTTCCGATGTGAGCAATTAACTCAATAGTACGCCCGCTAAATTTCTCAGTGGAATCCAGCAGATCGGCTGATTCTGCGACCTTTTAGCGATTTGAAATTCACCCGATTGAATGAGCGTGCTGGATGAGTGGGGGAGGAGGATCTGACTCTATCCTAGAGATTGAATAGAGCACAGACACCCCGAAGGTTTCTGGATAGGAGCATCCAGTGACCCGCCGGGGCTTTTTTACGCGATCGCTGCCAGCATCAATTCTTCGGCAATGTCAAAGTTTGCGGTAGCGTTTTGGACATCATCAAGGGAATCGAGTGCGTCCATGAGTTTGAGAAGCGATCGAACATGGTCAGGGTTGGTGACTTCGATCGTGTTCTGAGGAATCCAGCGCAGTTCGACTTGAGTAACCGTATAGCCTTGGTCTTTGAAACTTTGGCTGAGAGCTTCCAAGTTTTCGACTACGGTGAAGATTTCTGCGGCTTGTCCGTCTTCGGTATCAATCAGTTCGTAGGAGTCGGCTCCGCCTTCGAGACAAGCTTCGAGTAGGCTTTCTTCGTCGATCGAGATTTCTTCAATTTTGCGCCCACGTTTCTGTGGAGCGAAAGACAATTCAACGATGCCCTTCTGCTCAAACATCCAGCCGACGCAGCCCATTTCGCCTAAATTACCGCCATTTTTGCTAAAGGCTTCTCGTAAGTCAGCGGCGGTACGATTGCGGTTATCGGTAAGGGCTTCGATTAGAACTGCGACTCCGCCTGCTCCGTAGCCTTCGTATTGAATCGATTCGAGTGCGGCATCAGCACCAAGTTTGCCAGCACCTTTGGCGATCGCGCGATCGATGTTTTCGTTGGGGATGCCTGCGGCTTTGGCTTTTTCGATCGCGGTTCTGAGTTGAAAGTTGCCAGTGGGATCGGGAACACCATTACGAGCCGCGACGATGATTTCACGCGAAACTTTGGTGAAAACGTTGGCTCTTTTGGCATCTACTCTGGCTTTTTGGCGCTTAATGTTCGCCCACTTACTATGTCCTGCCATACCTGAAATCGAAACAAGTGCGATTTATAGGATATCGAAAAAGTTACGATTTGCCTCCGGTGAAGGTTACACCCTGAATGAAATAGCGATTGAAGAACGCATAGATAACGAGGGCGGGAAGGGTGAAGACCATCGAAGCTGCCATGATGTAATTCCAGAACGTTACGTATTGTCCTTTGAAGGCGTTTAAGCCGATCGATAAGGTAAACATTTCGGGATTTGACATTACGACAAGCGGCAGTAGAAATTCGTTCCAGGATGACATGAAGATAAAAATCGTTTGTGCGGCAAGAGCAGGTTTTGCTAACGGTAAAACAATTTGAAAAAAGGTTTCAAAGCGGTTGAGTCCATCGAGTTGCGCGGCTTCTTCTAGTTCTTTTGGGAAGTTGATAAAAAACTGCCGCATCATAAAGATGAAAGTTGCGTTCACCATTGTTGGAACGACCAATCCTTGATAGGAATTTAACCAACCTAGAGATTTAAGAATCAAAAACCTGGGAAGTAATGTGATTTGAGCCGGAACAACAAGAACAGCCAGAATTAGAAAGAAGAATAAACGGTTTCCAGGAAATCGGATTCTCGCGAGGGCGTATCCTGCCATTGAGTTAAATAACAAGTTGAATAGCGTGACGAGAATGGCAACGATCGCACTGTTGAATAACCATCTTCCAAATAGAGGTTCCTGTGAGAAGATTTGTCTATAGTTCTCAAGCGTGAATTCTTTTGGAATGAAATTAGTTCCGCTCGCTGAAATTTCTGAAAGTGGTTTGAATGAGGCGGATAGTGCCCATAGGAAAGGAATGAAAGTGACGATCGCATAAATAATCAACCCGCCATACATCAACCAAATCCACCATCGAAATGTATTCGCTTTTAGCATAATTAATCTAAGCTCTCTTCTCTAAAGAAATAGCGTTGAATCAAAGTGGCTAACATAATTACAAGTGCAAGAATCAGCGTTAGAGCAAGAGCGTATCCCATATCTAAGCTGTTGAAAGCATACTGATAGATTAAAAGTACGATCGTTAATGTTGCGTTATCAGGCCCGCCCGATCCATTTGAGAAGATGTAGGATTGATCGAACAATTGGAATGTGCCCATAATCCCGATAGTAATTACAAAAAATGTGACAGGTTTCAGAAATGGCAGCGTAATACACCAAAACTTTTCCCAAGTGGTTGCACCATCGATTGAAGCGGCTTCGTATAAACTTTCTGGAATATCTTGCAGCGCTGCTAAATAAATCACCATAAACAATGGCGCAGTTGCCCAGATATTCATCAACATGATTCCTTTGAGTGCAACTTGTGGATCGCCAAGCCAATTGTAAGTGGGTAGCCCGACGAAACTTAGAAAGTTATTTAACAATCCATTTGAGTTATAAATCCACATGAAAATCAATGTGAGAACCGCAGATGATGTAACGGTCGGTAAGAAGAATACGATTCGAAACCAGCTTCTACCACGAATTTTGGCGTTTAATAATAATGCGAGAACAAGCGCGAGAATCGTTTGAGCTGGAACGACGATTAGAACATATTGAATTGTATTTGTAAGTGCGATCCAGACTCGTTCATCCTCTCGAATCCGAATAAAGTTTCTCAATCCAGCAAAGCGGAAATCGACTTCGCCCAGGAGTTGAACACGATAGAAAGCGAGTACGATCGCACAAACGATCGGCAACACCAGAAAGACACCTAAGATAATAATGGTCGGTGTCATAAAGGCATAACCGAATAAGGCATCTCTAGATTTCTGTTTCAATATCATTGCTAATTCGATAGATAAATTTCTCGATTTGCAGTTTCTTGAGCGCGTTTCATTGCATCAGGTAGGGGCTGCTGTCCGAGCAACGCGCTGACAAATTGATTGTTAAAACTGGTCATAATTGTCGGTAAAGTTTCACCTGCTTGCCAAATCGTTCCATATTTTGCGCCTGAAACAAATGGTGAATAAATTGGATTACGATCATATTTCATTCCCGCTAACACCGATCGACGCGAAGGTAATGCAACTCCTTGATTTGCCCAAGTCTTCATTCCGGATTCATTGGTCAGAAATTGAATCAATTTCCAAGATGCTTCTTTTTGTTTGGATTGCCAATTCATCACATAAGCAACCGTATAGAGCATCGTGCCTTGTCGATCGTTAATTTTCGGAACTTCGGCAGTTTGGAATTTCAGGTTTGGAAAGGTTTCTTTGAGATAGGGAATCGCCCAAGCGCCATCGAGCGTCATTGCAACTCGTCCTTGCCCAAAGGATTCACTGTTTGAGTTTGCACCAACATCGGAAGCTTGAGCCGCAGTACGATCGCGTCGATATTGATCAATTACAAGCTGTAATCCTTCAAGCCCATTGGGACTCGCAAATGAAGCGTAGTTGTTTCGATCGACAAGCTTCCCGCCAAAGGCTTTGATCATAAAAGTTTGGCGCGGTAATTCTGGAACAACGCCCATTCCATACTGTTCGACTTTGCCGTTTTTCTCGATCGTTAATTTCTTCGCCGCTTTCCTCAATTCATCCCATGTTTTCGGTGGCTGAGTGATTCCCGCATTTTTCAAAGCAGTTGAATTGTAAAACAATGCCAATGTTGAAAAGTCTTTTGGAATTCCGTAGACGTTTCCATTTTGCTTAAATGCATTCAATAGACTGGGTTCAAAATCATTCAGTTTGAAGTCTGGTTTAATATAAGAATTCAGCGGCTCTAAGACACCGTATTTGATTAAGGTTGGGGCTTCAAATGCTTCTAAATAGAAAACATCTGGGGCAACTTCTCCGATCAAGCGAGTTCTGATTACGTCCATATATTGACTGTTGATCACTTCTCGCTTTACTTTGATCGTTGGATTTTTTGCCTCAAATTCTCGAATTACTTTATCGAGTAATTTGCCTTCATTTGGATTGCTTTGCCAACCGCTTAGAGTAATTTCGACTTGATTTGTAGAACCCGATCGACAACTGACTGTGAAGAAGAGTAAACCAATCGTGATCGAACTTGAGATCAACTTTCTCATACACTAATCAGAGATTCATAATTCTTTCATCCTAATCATGCCGCTGCGGTTTTCACCTTTGCTGAAATTTGTTTTTACGATCGCGCTTTGTCTCACGCTCTTTGCGTGTCAGCCTGCTCAATCCTCAAACGTGATTCGCTTAACTCTGTGGCAAGGCGTGAACCCGCCCCCGAATCGAGATGTTTTGCAGAAATTAGTCGATCGCTTTAATCAAAAAAATCCTAACATCCAGGTCGAATCGCTCTACGTCGGACAGGGCGATCAGCAAATGCCGAAAATTCTCGCGGCAGTCGTCGGAAATGCTGCACCGGATATGTTGTGGTTCGCTCCGATGCTGACTGGGCAACTGGTGGAATTGGATGCGCTAAGGTCGATCGATGATTTTCTCGCAACTTCAACCGTTAAATCTGAACTCGATCCCGCTTTGCTCAATACGATGCAATACGAAGGTAAAACGTGGTCGATTCCCTTTGGGACGAACAATGTCGGCATCTACTATCGTCCGAGTTTGTTCAAAGCAGCAGGCGTGACGGAACTCCCGAAAACTTGGACAGAATTTCGGCAAGTAGCGAAACAATTGACTCGCGACACCAACGGAGATGGAAAAGCAGATCAACATGGAATGCTTTTACCGTTGGGCAAAGGGGAATGGACAGTCTTTACTTGGCTCCCGTTTATGTTTAGTGGGGGTGGAGTGTTGGAGGCACAAAGCGGAGTCAATATATTGAATCCGGGAGCGATCGCAGCTTTACAACTCTGGCGCGACCTGATCAAAGATGGTTCTGCAATTCTGTCTCAACCAGAACGCGGATATGAACTTGATGGATTTCTGGCAGGTAAAGTTGCGATGCAGCTTTCAGGGCCTTGGACACTCGGACAATTGCAGACGACAAAGGTTGATTTTGGGGTGTTGCCGATTCCGACAGGGACGCAACCAGGAACTGCGATCGGGGGTGAGAATTTATTCCTGTTCAAATCAAACCCAGAGCGAGAACAAGCCGCATTTGAATTTGCAAAATTTGTAATGAGCGAGGAATTTCAGACGGAATGGGCGATCGGGACAGGCTATTTACCAACGAATTTGAAATCACGAGAAAGTCAGGCTTACAAAGCGTTCCGAGCGAAACAGCCTGCGGTCGATGTGTTTTTAGGTCAGGCGAAGTTTGGGCGATCGCGTCCGATTTTTCCGGGGTATAACCGGATTTCGGATAATTTGGGACGCGCGATCGAGGCGACATTGCTCGATCGTGCCACACCAGAAGAAGCGCTGAAAGCTTCACAGCGGCGACTTGATCTGATTTTTAAGTAGAGCTAAAACCCAGGTTGGTCTTCGATCTGGGTTTAGTTTTGCTCGAATAGATCAAGCGGCAAATGTCCGAATGTTTCATTCACGCCATCATCGTAGGCAGATTGGCAGGACACTAATACGCCGCGATGCTCTCCAGTGTAGGGTTCAATGTGCGATCGACCCGTCAACGGATTGAACTTAATGTAGATCACACCTGCAATTGATCGCGTCTCTGGAGCTTCATAGTCCAATGCTTTGAGATAGCTAGAAAGCGCCCGAAGTCCTTCCTCAGCGGTTTCCGCGCAAATTCCAACAATCTGATAGTCAGACAAATCCGCTACCAACAAAACTGCTTCTCGAATCGCTGCATAATCGAGCGGTTGAGCAGATGGATCGGTACAGATAAATTGTCGCAAAATAGTTTCAGCTTCCGATCGCGTCATGAATTTCGGTTTAAGGTCTACGATCGAACAAGTTTACCGCTTAAAGTAGTAGTACAAACTACCTAAACGCTTATGACTGCCGATCCTGTTGTTTCCAGTGTGTTAGAGATTCGCGAGAAGTTATTACAGACGTTGCGAGGTACGCTGCGTCCGGGACAGCGAGAAATTGCAGATTGGCAAGAAGGACGATTAGCAGTCTCAGCAGTTCCGGGAGCGGGAAAATCGACCGGGATGGCAGTCGCGGCAGCAGTCGCGATCGCACGATATCAACTTCACAGCCGCCGCCAATTAGTCGTTGTGACGTTTACGCGATCGGCAGCAGCAAACATCAAATCGAAAATTCGCGAGTATTTGAAAAAACTGAGCTTACCGCAAGGTGGCTTTGTCGTTCATACCCTACATGGACTCGCTTGGTCGATCGCGCGAAGTGCCCCAGAGCGATCGGGCTTTAATCCTGATTCAATTCTGATCACACCGACACAGGGAAATCGATTGATTCGCACCAGTGTAGAACAATGGTTAGGACAGAATCCGAACTTATATCAAGGCTTATTAGAAGGGCAACAGTTCGACGGAGAAGAAACGGAACGACTGCGAAGACAAGCCGTTTTGCGAACAGAAGTGTTACCTGCACTAGCTGAAACTGTGATTCGAGAAGCAAAAAGTTCGGGATTGCTACCGGAAGATTTGCGAAATCAAATTGCAGCAGATGAGTATTCGATTTTGTCGATCGCTGCGGGACTGTATGAACAATATCAACTGCAATTGCAAAACCGGAATTTCATTGATTATGACGAGATGGTTTTAGGTGCGCTGCGAGTGTTGGAACATCCAACGATTCGATCGCGTTGGCAAACTCAAGTGTTCGCTGTGTTTGAAGACGAAGCACAAGATTCAAGCCCACTACAAACGAAACTATTAGAACTATTAGCCACTGATCCTTCCGAATCGAACAATCAGAACTTAGTGCGCGTAGGCGATCCGAATCAAGCAATTAACTCAACCTTCACACCCGCTGATCCGGTGTTCTTTCGAGAGTTTTGTCAGATTTGTTCGATCGAAGATCGCCTTGCCGAAATGAACCAAGCAGGTCGCAGCAGTCGAATCATTCTCGAAGCTGCAAACTTTGTCTTGAACTGGGTGAATCGAACTTACAGCAAAGATGAAGCTGCACCATTCCGATCGCAGATGATTCATCCCGTTTCGGCAAACGATCCTCAAGCCGATGCAAATCCCAGTCCAGAAGGATTAGGTTTTGAGATTCACACACCCGAAGATGTGCATCAAACTGTGGAATGGATTGGAAAAAGAGCGATCGCATTATTCACGAACTATCCAGAACGATCGGCAGCGGTGTTAGTTCGCACCAATGAGCAAGGGCGATTTGTCGCGCGTGAACTAGCACGATGGTTTGATGAGCAGATATCTGTGTTTGAAGTGGGAATGCGCGATCGACAATCTCACATTCCAGCCGAGATGCTGTCTTTGCTGCAATTTCTCGATCGACCTCATTCCCCGGATAATCTCAAAGCTGCATTGTCTGTGTTTGTCGATCGTCGCATCATTCCAAATCAAGACCTCAATGCACTGATCACATTCCCAGAACAGTTCCTTTATCCTGCTCCACTTGATCCACCACAAGATCCGCAAGTTCAACAAGCAAGCCGTTTTTGTACGAGCTTACTCAGAGCGAGATTAGAACTACCGCTCTATCAATTAATTTCATTCTTGGCTTACACCTTGAACTACGAGCAAACAGAGCTTGCAACAGCCGATAAGTTAGCAGAACGGATCATGCAGCAAACAAGAGAGAACTCTCTGAGTGCAATGTTAGAAGTTTTGAATGAGATCGTTAGCTCAGAGCGATTTGAACCTGTTGAAGCCGAAGATGACGATCGCTATATTCGTCCCAGTCAGATTACAGTCATCACCATGCACAAAGCGAAAGGACTCGACTGGGACTATGTTTTTATCCCATTCCTGCACGAAAACATGATTCCCGGATCGCTCTACGTTCCGCCAGCAATGCAGTTTCTCGGCGATTTCACCTTGTCTGAAGTAGCGCGATCGCAAATTAGAGCGATAGTTCATCAAGAGCCGATCCCGAACACCGAAGAAGCTTGGGAACGTGCCGAATATTTGAAAACCGCAGAAGAGTTTCGATTGTTGTATGTTGCAATGACACGCGCGAAACGATTATTGTGGATGTCTGCTGCAAAACAGGCTCCGTTTAGCTGGAATAAGCCGGAGAATTTAGACGATCGTAAACCTTGCCCGGTGATTCCCGCCTTAAAGCAACAGTTTCCGCTCTCTGTAATCGGTGAATCAGATGATGATGATGACGTAGACTTTTAGAGAAGATTGTCAGCCGAGATGTCTGAGCTAGTCCGACAACCATCCGAACAACTCCCCGACTGTTAGCTGAACATTGCTTGCAAACGATGGCACGGGTAAAGATTGCTCTGGAATATCAAAAAATCGAATGGTGCGATCGGAAAAATAAATAAACACAACTTCTTCTTCGGGATCAATCAACCAACCCATTTGAGTTTGATGATCAATACAGTGCAGAATGTTTTTGATCACTTTGGTTGGGCTTTGGTCTGGAGAGAGAATCTCGATCGTCCAATCCGGTGCAATTCTGAAGGCGTTCGCAACTTCACCGTTTTCATCACGAGGAATGCGATCCAAAGTAAACACAGCCACATCTGGAACTGTCGATCGTCCACCAAACGTACAACGTAGCTCTGGGAAGGCGCGACCCAATCGCTCCAGTTTCAATACCGTATTAATTGTGGGCGTGAGTTCTCCTTGAATGACACTGCGCTTTCCTTGAGGCATCGGCTTTTGAATAATTTGACCATCAACATATTCGCTTGCAGGCTTCGTTTCTGGAAGCTTTAGAAACTCTTCCAGCGTGATGGGTTTTGCAGGAGTCTGAACCATAAGCGCCACCAGGAAATCAGAACTCTACACTAACATTTCGATCGATCTCTTCCAGCTAGGCAGACTGAAACCAGCCCACCTAGCTAGATTCGATTTAGTTCAAGATGCCGTCCTTTTTCGCCATTGTGGTCATCAAATCAATGACTCGATTCGAGTAGCCCCATTCATTGTCGTACCAAGACACGACCTTAAAGAAATTTGAATTCAGTTCGATTCCTGCGCCTGCATCGAAAATACTCGATCGACGATCGCCCTGAAAATCAGTCGAAACCACTTCCTCATCGGTGTAGCCCAAAACGCCCTTAAGCGTTGTTTCTGAAGCTTCTTTCATCGCCGCACAAATTTCTTTGTAGCTCGTCGGTTTCTCGGTTTTGAAGGTCAGATCTATGACTGAGACATCGGGAGTCGGCACACGAAATGCCATTCCGGTAAGCTTTCCTTTCAGTTCTGGAAGTACTAACGTAACCGCTTTGGCAGCTCCGGTTGCAGCAGGAATAATGTTCTGAGCCGCTCCGCGTCCACCGCGCCAGTCTTTTATGCTTGGGCCGTCCACAGTCGGCTGGGTTGCAGTCATTGCGTGAACGGTCGTCATCAAACCTTCAGCTAAACCGAAATGATCGTTCAACACTTTCGCGATGGGAGCAAGACAGTTGGTGGTGCAGCTTGCATTAGATACGATCGTATGTTTTTCGGGATCATACGAATCGTGATTCACGCCCATCAGCAGAGTTTTAACTCGCTCTGGATCTTTAGTCGGTGCAGAAATGATCACGCGCTTTGCGCCCGCTTTGACATGATTTGAAGCGCTTTCAAAGTCGGTAAACAATCCGGTCGATTCGACAATGTAATCTGCTCCGAGGTTGCCCCAGGGTAAATCAGCCGGGTTCCGCATCGCAAAACAAGGAATGAATCGACCATTGATCACGATGCCATCAGGTTTAGCTTCGATCGTGCCCGGATAGATACCGTGTGTTGAATCGTATTTGAGCAGATAGGCTAAATTATCAGGCGGAACGAGATCATTAATGCCGACAACTTCAATATTGGAATCATCAAGCGCCGCACGAAACACAAGGCGACCGATTCGCCCGAAACCATTGATCCCTATTTTCACAGTAGCCATTGGAAGAACTCCAAAGAAGGACGAAGAATAAAGCGTGAGAGGAGAGCCAGACTTCAAGATTTTTGATGTTCAATCACGCTATCGCATTTACTTAATGACCTCGATAGATGTAATCTTTTCATCACGGTTGAGCTAATTTGTTAACGAATGCTCACTTTACGATTGCAGAAATTTCAATCGTAAAGTGAGCCAACTTTTTAAGCCTACCAAGAATTAATTCGATTAATGATCAGTGACTTCAGATCGCGCAGTTGTTTCATCCAAAATTTTGGATGAAACAACTGCGCGATCGAGTTTAATAACTTAGTCTGCCTATTGGTGTTGATTCATGAGTTTTACGATTCAAAATGTCTTGATCTCAGAAGGTGAAGGGTACAGAACGGTGGATGTGCAGATCCAAGACGATCGCATTCTTGCCATTGCGCCGAACTTAGAAGTGATTGGAACTGCGATCGATGGCACAAACAAGCTGTTATTGCCTGGATTCGTCAATGCACATACACATTCTTCTGAAATGTGGCAGCGCGGGATCATTCCACCTGTGCCGCTTGAATTGTGGATTGCAGAACTCTATGAGTTTACGCCGCTCGATCCAGAGCAAGCTTATTTGAGCGCGGTTGGGACTGCGATCGAAACCTTGCTCACAGGTGGAACGACGGTTGTTGATCATTTAGTATTGATTCCAGGGAAGGAGATTGAGACGATCGAGGCTGCATATCGCGGATATCGAGATGTAGGAATTCGAGCTTTTCTTGCACCCTTGATTCAGGATGAAGCTTTGAGTGCGGGCATTCCGACAGGCGGCGATGAAGTGAACCACGGGGACTATGTACGACCCACGCAAGCCACTCTTGATCTGCTTCAAGAAGCCATAAATCAGTTTCATCGCCCAGATGAAAGAGTTGAAATCATGGTTGCACCCACAGGAATTCAGCTTTGTTCTGATGCGTTGTTTGAGGGCTGCATTGAACTAAGCGATCGATACAATCTAAATCGTCATGCTCACTTACTTGAAACCAAGGCACAGAAACTACTGGCTGAAGAAAAGTATGGCTGTAGTGCAGTGCAGCATCTCAAAGAGATTGGATGGCTCAGTGAGAAAACCTCTTTGGCGCATTGTGTTTGGCTTGATGACAGCGACATTCAAATCATGGCGGAAACACGATCGACAGTCGTTCACAATCCATTAAGTAACTTGCGGTTAGGAAGTGGAATTGCTCCGATTTTGAAGTACCGCCAAGCGGGTGTGAATGTTGCATTTGGCTGTGATGGGTCTGCAAGTAATGATTCTCAAGATTTGCTTGAAGCAATTAAGATCGGATCGATTCTGCATTCCGTAACAGACTTTGATTATCATCACTGGATCACGCCGCGACAGTCGGTAGAAATGGCATCTCTAGGAGGTGCAACAGGTTTGAATCGTGCAGATCAGTTCGGCTCTTTAACGGTAGGAAAGAAAGCTGATTTGGTGATGTATGATTTGAAATCGTTGTCTATGCTGCCGCGAACTGATCCGATTGGTTTACTGATTCTCGGTCGCCCTGTCAATGTTGTAAGTCATGCTTGGGTGAACGGGAAGCAAGTCATTTCAGAGCATGAAATCTGCAATGTGAACGTGGATGATTTGAAGGAGAAACTATTCGATCGAAGCGAGTGGACTCCGAAACGTAAATCGATCGCAGTTGCCGAAACAGAAGCGCGATATCGATCGGTGATGGGACTTCCAGGAACAACAATCGGCTATTCGTAATCGCCTTTACCGTCGGGCGATTTTCAGCCAGGAGAAAAGTTGCTGTGTGGTCAGGTTCAGATCGACACCTTCGATTACCGGAAGTTGTCGATCGACTCTGTAGACATCCGGTTCTTGTTGGGGCATAAAGCTTAGAACCGAGTAATCATCGGGATCAAGCATCCATCCCAATCGACTTCCGTGGCGCAAACAATGCAGAATGTTGTCAATAACACGAGTTGCATTTTGATCGGGTGAAAGGATCTCAATCGTCCAGTCTGGCGGCTGCATGAAATTATCTTCTGGTTCGCCTGCTGAGTTGACCGGAATCCGGTTCCATTCTACAACTGCAATGTCAGGAACAATCGATCGACCTCCAAACGTACAGCGCAACTCTGGTAATGCTGTGTAGTCCTTGCTGTGAGCATCAATCTCAGAGAGCAATCGCTTTTGTAGAATGGAATGTCGGGTTTTTGGCATGGGTTTTTGGATTGCAGCACCATCGATAAATTCCCACGCAGGAGACTCTTCCAAAGCTGGAAGGGACAAAAAATTCTCAAGTGTCAGAACTTGAAGTGGAGAAAGTGTCATTGCTCAATCACAGTGAAAATCACGGGCTGATGCACTCTAATATTAATCCTAATGAAACTTTCGCGCTAAAATTTAGAATCTCAAAATTCTGATCCACCCGTCCCGAATTTTGAGATTCTCTATACCGCAACCCGGATCATTGTCCCCACACTACAACTCCTATGCCAACTCCAGCAATTGATCTCGCGAATCGGCTCGATCGCTATTACGAAGAAGTTCGATCGATTATTCTGAGCCGCCAGAATCCGATTTCTGGACTACTTCCCGCAAGTACAGCGGTCAATGCTCACGGTGACTATACCGATGCTTGGGTGCGAGACAATGTATATAGCATTCTGGCGGTATGGGGATTAGCTTTAGCGTATCGGAAACTCGATGACGATCGCGGACGCACCTATGAGCTAGAACATAGCGTCGTGAAGCTGATGCGCGGATTGTTGTTTTCGATGATGCAACAAGCGCAGAAAGTTGAGAAATTCAAAGAGAGCCAGAATCCGTTAGAAGCACTGCACGCAAAATACGACACAGCAACCGGATCAACAGTGGTTGGTGATGACGAATGGGGACATTTGCAGTTAGATGCAACTTCGGTGTTTCTGTTGATGTTGGCGCAGATGACCGCTTCGGGATTGTCGATCGTTTACACCTGCGATGAGGTGAACTTTGTTCAGAACTTGGTTTACTACATTGGTCGAACTTACCGTACTCCTGATTATGGAATTTGGGAACGTGGTAATAAGATCAATCACGGTAATCCAGAATTGAATGGTAGCTCTGTAGGGATGGCAAAGGCTGCACTGGAAGCGATGAACGGGTTAAACCTATTTGGGACGCAAGGCGGGCAGAATTCTGTCATTCACGTCCTACCGGATGAGATTGCTCGCTGTCGGACAACATTAGAATCATTGTTACCACGGGAATCAAGTTCTAAGGAAGTCGATGCTGCATTGTTAAGCGCGATCGGGTTTCCTGCCTTTGCGGTGGAAGATGTGGAACTAGTCGATCGAACTCGCAATAAAATTATCGATTTGCTGCAAGGTCGCTACGGCTGTAAGCGATTTCTCCGCGATGGACATCAAACTACGATCGAAGACACGACACGATTGCACTATGAGCCGTTTGAACTCAAGCAGTTTGAACATATCGAATGTGAATGGCCGTTGTTCTTCACCTATCTTGCATTAGATGGCATCTTTAGAGGCGATCGGACTCAAGCACAGAACTATCTCGATCGCTTAGATGCCATCACAGTTGAACGGGACGGAGTTAAGCTACTCCCAGAACTGTATATTGTTCCAGAATCTTCGATCGAGGCAGAGAAAGCGAAGCCTCATAGCCAAATTCGTATTCCAAACGAAAACGTTCCGCTTGTTTGGGCGCAAAGTTTGTACATCGTTGCGAAGATGCTGCATGAAGGATTAATTTCCGTTGGAGATATCGATCCGTGTGGACGTTATTTACGCAGAGGACAACGCCGAAAAGCAACAATTCAGATCGCGCTGTTAGCAGAAAGCGAAACGCTACAGGTCAAGCTAGAAGCGAACAACGTAACAACACAAACGCTGAAACAAGTTGAACCGATTCAAGTCCGTCACGCGCGAGAACTCGCTGCCGCTTATACCCAAGTTGGACACAACGAAAAACTGTCGCTGACTGGACGATCTCAGCGGAGAATGCGGAGTCTGACGACTGCGCGGGTTTACAAGATCAAAGGAGATACGATCGTATTTCTGCCTTCTTTTCTTGAACCCGAACGGTTTTATATGACGCTGGACTATCACTTTTTAGTGTCTAACATTAAAAGTGAACTAGCGTACATTCATCGCCATTGGCAGCAAGTAGGCCGCCCGATCGTGACGTTGATGCTCACTAAAGAAATGTTTGAGCTAGGTCGAGAAGCCTTGTTAGATTTGGTTCAAGAACTACAGGCGGGACGATGCGGAGAAATTCCAGTGCAATTGGGACAGCTTAAACAGTTTGTGCGAACGGCTGGAACTGAGCGAATCGATTCGCTGCACGACTTTAAGTTTGAGTCTCGATCAGTGGCTCAAGCGGGTGTTTCTCGCTATCATTTGGCGTTTGATCCCGATCGTACTCTTCCGCTGAGTGTTTCACAGGAATTTAAGCTGGAATATGAAACAGATATTCAAGTGATGTTAGAGAATCTAAGATTGTCACAGAACCTTTATGAGCAAGTTGAACTCTTAGGAACATTAGTTCGACTTGAGGGACTAGACTTTGAAACCGGACTATCGGGAGCAAGTTCACCGACCACTGTTCGAGATTTGCTGAATGAACTGTACGCAAAAGCAACTAACGGGGACTCGACTGGATCACCTTATTGGAGCTTGCTGCGGCGTTGTGCAGGGTTGCTGGATAAAGTCGATGTCGGTTTGTCTGATGCGGTGACAGATATCTTAGTGAGGCAGAAGCAGATTGCGATCGGGCGTGCGTACAGCGAAGATTCTCTCATCATGCAGCCGTTACCACACACCGAAGTATTGGAAAAGATTCGGGAGTTCTGTCGAGAAGATATTCGCGATCGCGTTCTTACTCAGGAAGTGATCATCTATCTCAGTTCGTTGATCAAAGGAGAACCAGATCTATTCAAAGGACTGCTAACGTTGCGAGTTGGATATTTGATCTTACTAATCACAACTGATTTAGCGCGTGAGTTGAATCTTACTCAGGACGAAGCTTATGAGAAGTTGATGAGCCTAAGCCCGTTTGAGATTAGAACGCGACTTCGTGAGATTGTTCTGGGATATGCAGACCTAAATAAAGCATTGTTCAAGCAAGAATCGCTGAAGGTCAAACTACCGAATCAAGAGATTGATTGGGTCATTCTGATCGATAAAGCGGAGGTCGAACCTTCGACACAAGATTGGTGGCGCAAACGTCAGCTAGATGGCGCACTCAATCGCGTTCCGAAAGACTTCTATCCGAGCGTTTGGAAGCTGTTACATCATTGCAAAGGATTAGTGATCGGTGACAAATTAGAGCGGCGAAATCGGCTCGAAAGTGAATTCCTCACCACAGAGATGACTGCAGGCGAAAAGAACTTTGCGCTAAAAATTGAGCATCTGCTCAACAAAATGCAAGCCCCCGAATATCGGCAAGTGAATGTCGAAGCATTGATGGAATTGAACGCGATCGCAGAACGAAACCCAGAATTCAAAGTTGAAGAATACATTGTGCTGGATGTGTTAGTCGGTCATGCGGTGCGGTTAGCATGGCTCGATCAGCATCCAGAACATCGCGATCGCTACGATGAGTTTAAGAGTTCTGCTTGGCGATCGTTCTACGAAACTTCGCCATATGACTGTGCGAGCTATGTGGCGAAGGCGATGCAGTTCTTGACGCAGCTAGGGGAGGTTAGCGCATCGAATTGAACACGAGGACGAATTCCCATCTGATGTTTTAATCCCAAACGGCTACTAAAACTATGTCTCGATCGAGTGCGTTACGCTACTATGTCTTCTCCCGATTGTTGATGGCTCCACTGATGCTGTGGCTGATTACCACGATCGTGTTTCTCCTACTCCGGGCAACTCCAGGTGATCCGGTTGATGCACTATTAGGCCCAAGAGCGCCCCAAGCCGTAAAAGATGAACTCCGCAATCAACTTGGACTGGGTAAACCTTTGTTTTTTCAATACTTGGATTACATGGGGTCGCTGTTGCGATTCGATTTGGGTAAGTCTTTGACTACTCAAGGACAATCAGTGTGGGAAATTATTGGTAAGTTCTTTCCCGCAACAGTCGAACTTACAATGGTGAGTTTAGCGATCGCGCTTGTTGTGGGTGTGACGGTCGGTGCAATTTCCGCCTCACGTCCCAATACTGCGATCGATGCGGGCGGACGACTGTTTGGAATTATTACTTATTCCATTCCAATGTTTTGGTTTGGCATGGTGTTGCAGCTTGTGTTTGCAGTTGGATTGAAATGGTTCCCGCTCGGAACAAGGTTTCCAGTGACGATCTCGGCTCCAGAAAACGTAACTGGACTTTATACGATCGATAGCCTGCTTGGCGGCAATTTGAATCAGTTCTTTATCACCCTTTACTATCTTGCGTTACCGTCGATTACGCTTGGAGTCCTGATCAGTGGCATCTTTGAACGAATTGTCCGCGTCAATCTTAGACAAACCTTGCAAGCTGAATATGTCGAAGCCGCACGCGCAAGAGGAATCCCAGAATCGAAGATCCTAATCAATCACGCTTTGAAAAATGCCATGATTCCAGTGATCACAATTCTGGGACTCACTTTAGCTGCACTGCTAGGGGGAGCAATTCTGACAGAAGTAACGTTCTCTTGGCCCGGACTTGCAAATCGCTTATACCGAGCCATTTCACAACGGGACTATCCAACTGTTCAAGGAATTGTTATTTTCTTTGCTGCAATTGTTGCAATCGCGAGTATTGCGATCGACATAATTAATGCTTACATCGATCCGCGAATTCGCTATTAGCGAGGCGCACAAGCGACAGGCAGGGGTGCAGAAGCTTGAGGCGCACCGAGGTTATAGGCTGTGGGATAGGAGTTCTGGCGCTGTTGGAACGCATCCAGATTCATTTTCACTTCATGACCGGATGTTCCCGCAGGGCCATTGCTACGGTAGGCAACGGCTGCACTGCGATTGTTCCCATCAAACTGGCGATTCGGGGTTGCAGATTGCACGTTGCGATTGTTCCCATCAAACTGACGATTCGGGGTTGCAGATTGCACGTTGCGATTGTTGTTGTTGGTTGTCGAACCGATCGCTGTTTGATCGATAGGTTGTCCGAGCGTCGCTGAACTGGGGAATTGGTTCACGTTCGAGTTTGAGTTCGGCTCTGCAATTCCAGTTCTTGCGGTGTCGTAGCTAGAAGGTGAAGTTTGCGTATTGCTCGATTGTGAGTCGATCGGGCCACCTACACCGCCGCTTGTATAAGGCGCACAGTTATCAGAGGTGCTAGAAGGGGTTTGATTGTTCAATACACCTGAGCGATTAACGTCTCCATTATTGACCACGCCTTGAGTCGGAAGCGCTTGAGCAAAGGCAGGTAACGTCATCAATGCCGCAGTTCCAGTTGCACTCAAAACGGCGAGAGAGCGTTGCACAAAGTTGATACGATCGTGAGAATTCATAGTTTTCCTCAAAAGACAAAAAGTAAATGACGTTAGAAAATCTGTGTTTTCCAATACGCTTTTACTGTAAAAAAGAAAACGATCGATGTTCTCTGCCTTTCGGAGTTAATCGTGCTCTGTCAACAGTAGGAAACGATTGGGCGATCGTATGGGAGCATCGCAAATGTGCAAGTTTGAATGAGATCGCCTAGAGTAAAGTGACTCTGATTGAGGCAGAAAGCGCATGACTCCAGAGCAACAAGCACGGTTCAAAGCTTGCATCCGAGAAGCAACCAGCCTCCTTCCTGTATGCAGCGAGAGGAGATGCAAACGCTCGAAGACATTGAGCGCGTGGTGCGGCAGCAGGTATTGAGTGAAGTTGCACCGGAAATCGGGCATTCTTTATCGAGCAGGTCACGCACACCGTCCGGGGTCGGATTCGGAGCCTCAAAAGCTGCATTGGCGAGTTAACGATACATCAGCAGCAAGCTGAGCGACTGGGAATGGAACGATATACGCGCTTTGACT
>JAESGH010000334.1_pt1 | contig 47060 bp, 45 predicted proteins | sample 9269641 | NCBI WGS metagenome assembly JAESGH01 (sample SAMN14515345, study PRJNA621665) | algae metagenome | isolation source: Phormidium tanganyikae FI6-MK23 and co-occurring heterotrophs from granitic... | place: USA: Fort Irwin, California | collected 1998-05-24 | reverse complement strand
GCCTGCGCGCCGCCGGAAAACCTGCCAAGCTCGCCATCACAGCCTGCATGCGCAAGCTCATCACCATCCTCAACGCCATCATCCGAAACAAATCACCATGGAGATGCGCTTGACCACACAGTCGCTCTCCCCCAAGGGGAGAGGGGCAGGTCGCGGCTCCCTAGCTCAAGCCTTCCCGAGCCTGACGCCGCTCTCGGCGTCGAAGACATGGACCTTGTCGGGATCGACCGAAATCCAGAGCCGGCCAGCCTGAGCCGCGACCTCGCCGGTCGCCGCCTGCATGACGAAGGGCTTGCCGGCGAGCTGGCCGTGGAAGAGCTGCGTCGCGCCCAGTTCCTCGATGAACTCGACATCGAAGGGCAGCGAGCCGACCGCACCTTCCGAGGCGACCTCGATATCCTCGGGCCGCAGGCCGACCTCGACCGCCGTGCCGGCAGGCAGATCCTCACGCAGGTCGCGCGCCTGCAGAAGGGCGTCGCCGAGCGCGATGATGCCGTGCCCGTCGAGCTTGGCAGGCAGCAGGTTCATCGGCGGCGAGCCGATGAAGGTGGCGACGAAGCGGCTTGCCGGCTTGCGGTAGACCTCGGACGGCACGCCGATCTGCTCGACCTGGCCGCCATTCATCACCACCAGCTTGTCGGAGAGCGTCATCGCCTCGACCTGGTCATGGGTGACGTAGATCGCGGTGACGCCGAGCGCGCGCTGCAACTTCTTGATCTCGACACGCATCTGCACACGCAATTTGGCGTCGAGATTGGAGAGCGGCTCGTCGAACAGGAAGACCTGGGGCTTGCGCACGATGGCGCGACCCATGGCGACGCGCTGGCGCTGGCCGCCGGAGAGCTGGCGTGGGCGGCGCTGCAGGAAGGGCTCGATGGCGAGGATGCGCGCGGCCTCGGCGACGCGCTTCTCGATCTCGTCCTTGGGCGTGCCGCGATTGCGCAGGCCATAGGCCATGTTGTCGTAGACACTCATATGCGGGTAGAGCGCGTAATTCTGGAAGACCATGGCGATGTCGCGGTCGGCCGGCTCGACCTGGTTGACGACGCGGCTGCCGATCGCGACCTCGCCGGCCGAGATCGTCTCCAGCCCGGCGACCATGCGCAGCAAGGTCGACTTGCCGCAGCCGGACGGGCCGACGAGGACGCAGAAGCCGCCATCGGGGATGTCGAAGGAGACGCCCTTCACAGCCTCGACGCCGCCGGCATAGATCTTCTTGACGTTGTTGAGCGTGACCTGAGCCATTGGCGGGCTACTTCTCTGTCTCGACGAGGCCCTTCACGAAGAGCCTCTGCATGGCGATGACGACGAATACCGGGGGCAGCATGGCGAGCATGGCGGTGGCCATGGCGAGCTGCCATTCGGTCAGGGCGTCGGAGGTGGTGATCATCTTGCGGATGCCGATCACGATGGTCTGCATCGAGTCCTTGGTCGTGATCAGGAGCGGCCAGAGATACTGGTTCCAGCCATAGATGAACTGAATGACGAACAGCGCCGCGATCGTCGTCAGCGAGAGCGGCAGCACCGTGTCCTTGAAGAACTTGAAAGGGCCGGCGCCGTCGATCTTCGAAGCCTCCAGCAATTCGTCGGGGATCGTCATGAAGAACTGCCGGAACAGCAGCGTGCCGGTAGCCGAGGCGATCAGCGGCACGGCCAGGCCCTGATAGCTGTCGAGCATGCCGAGATCGGAGACGATCTTGAAGGTCGGGAAGATACGGACCTCGACCGGGAGCATCAGTGTGACGAAGATGATCCAGAACGCCGCCATCCGGAACGGGAAGCGGTAGTAAACGATGGCGTAGGCCGAGAGCACCGAGATGAAGATCTTCCCGAGCGCGATGGTCATCGCCATCACGAAGGAGTTGAACATCATCCCCAGCACCGGCTCGCGGGTCGAGGACGACGTGCCGACGAAGAGGATGCGGTAGTAGTTCTCCAGGAAATGCGGCCCGGGATAGAGCGGCAGCTGCCCGTTGATGATGGTAGCGTTGTCCCAGGTCGAGGCGACGAAGGTTAGCCAGACCGGGAAGGCGACGATCAGCACGCCGATCGTCAGGATGGTATAAGCGATCGCGTCGCCCAGGCGGCGGTCCTCGACCATCAGCCCTGCCCTCCACGGTCATTCAGAAGCTTCGCCAGCGCGTCCGCCGCGGCGTCGAGGAAGGCCTTGCCCTTCTCGCCTGTCGCGTTACGGGCATCGCCGATCACACCGGTATCGGTCATCTCGCGGAAGGGCCGGTAGCTGCCGACGGTCGGGCGGGTCAGCGCAGTCAGATCCGCATCCAGCATGCCGAACGCCTCGGTGAGCCGCTCCTGCCGAACCGTTTCCGGCGCCAGCACCATCATCATCGAGGTCTCGACCTCGCAGGCATGCAGCACACTGACCTGGTCGTCCATGAAGGGCGCCATCGCCTCCTGCGCCAGCAGGAAATAGGTGGTGGCGCGGACCTGGAGCGAGGTCTCCCTGGCGAAATCCGGCAGGAAGGCGGCGAGCGCGGCGATATTGCCGCCATGGCCGTTGACGATGACGACGCGGTGGAAGCCGTGGCGCTCGAGGCTCTTCAGCAGAGCGAGCAGCACGGCGCGATAGGTCGGGATGTCGAAGGTGAAGGTGCCGCCGAAGGCCATGTGATGCTCGGCCATGCCGCACCACAGGGTCGGCGCGACGACGACCTCGACATCGCCGGCTCGCTCGGCCGCGAGCTTGCAGACGCCGCCGCACAGGATGGTGTCGACGCCGACGGGCAGATGCGGGCCATGCTGCTCCATCGAGGCGACCGGCAGCACGACGACGGCATCGCGGGCCGCCTTCTCGCGCAACTCCTCGGCGGTGAGGTCCTGCCAGAGCACCGAGGTCATTGCCGCGCCTTCAGCATCGGGAGAAAGAAGAGCTCGGCAAGCGTCTGCGCCACCCAGGGCGCCCGCGCGGCGGCTTCGCCCTCGTTGATCGAGATCATCGGCGTATAGCTCAGCACCTTGTAGGGCCCGTCCTTGCGCATTTCGAACAGCGAGCCGGCGCTCAAGGACCGCAGAACCAGCGTCAGGTCACGGTTCTTCAGGCTGCCTGTCGGCTGCGAGATGCCGAAGCGGACATGGAGGATGCTGAAGATATCGAGCCCTTCCTCGGAGGCGCGACGGTCGAGCGTCACGTCGTCGGAGGGGGTAGGCACCGCGACGAAGGCGATCTTCGCGGCCTCCGCCTGCTTGCGCATCTCGCCGATCAGCAGCTTGCAGATACGGTCGGCCCAAGCCAGCTCAGTACCCGGGCCGCAGTTCAGCACCACGCCGTTCCAGGCATCGATCACCCGGCCCTGCGCCGACGCCAGAGCCGGCGCAAGGCAGAAGCCCGCGAGCGCTACGAAGCCGAGGCGACGGCCCCACCGCATCAGTAGTTCACCTTGCGCTCGATGAAGCGGAACTGGAAGGCGGTCATGCCTATGACCATGATCAGCAGGATCACCGACTGCGCCGCCGAGCCGCCGAGATTCGTGCCGCCCTTGCCGTCGGAATAGACCTTATAGACCAATGTCTGCGTCGCGCCCGAGGGGCCGCCACCCGTCACCGTGTCGATGATGCCGAAGGTGTCGAAGAAGACGTAGACGAGGTTGACGACGAGCAGGAAGAAGGTCGTCGGCGAGAGCAGCGGGAAGACAATGGTCCAGAAGCGCCGCATCGGCCGGGCGCCGTCGATCACCGCTGCCTCGATCACGCTCCTGGGGATCGACTGCAGGCCGGCGAGGAAGAACAGGAAATTGTAGGAGATCTGCTTCCAGGTCGCCGCGAGGATGACCAGCGTCATCGCGTCATTGCCGTTGAGGCGCGGGTTCCAGTTCACCCCGATCGATTGCAGCCCGCGGGCGAGCATGCCGAGCGAGGGATCGAACATGAAGATCCAGAGCACGCCGGCGATGGCGGGCGCGACCGCATAGGGCCAGATCAGCAAGGTCTTGTAGATTTCGGCACCGCGGATCTGCCGGTCCGCCATCACCGCGAAAAGCAGCGCCAGCGAAAGCGAGAACAGCGCGACGAAGAAGGAGAAAATGCCGGTGTTGACCAGCGCCTTGTAATATCCCGGCTGCGAGAACAGATCGCGATAGTTCTCGAACCAGACGAACTCGGTCGAGATGCCGAAAGCGTCCTGCATCAGGAAGCTCTGCCAGACGGCCTGGCTCGCCGGCCAGTAGAAGAAGACGACCGTGATCGCGAGCTGCGGCAGGAGCAGCATCAGCGGGATCGTCAGCCCCTTGAAGTGAGCGTATTTTTGCATGCGCCGCCCGAGAGAGAAAAGGCCGGGGCAGCGCCCCGGCCTTCGCTGGTTGCGATCAACGGGCCGCGGTACGCTCGAACTGGCGCAGCGCCTGGTTGCCGCGCTCATTGGCCGCGTCGAGCGCCGCCTTCGGCGTCTTCTGGCCGTTCAACGCCGCCTCGATCTCCTCCGACCAGATGTCGCGGATCTGGACCAGGCCGCCGAAGCGGACGCCGCGGGAGTTGTCGGTCGGCTCCTTGTTGTTGAGCTCGAGCAGCGGGGTCTCGAGATAGGGGTTCTGCTTGTAGAAGCCCGAAGCCTTGACCTTGTCATAGGCCGCCTTGGTGATCGGCAGATAGCCGGACTCGGTGTGCAGCTTCACCTGCCGGTCGACGTCGGAGAGGAAGGTGAAGAACTTGGCGACGCCCTTGTACTCGTCAGGCTTCTTGCCGCCCATGACCCAGAGCGAGGCGCCGCCGATGATCGAGTTCTGCGGCGCGCCGGCGACATCCGGATAATACGGCATCGGCGCGTTCGACCAGTCGAACTTGGCGTTGGCCTTGACGTTGCCGAAGAAGGCCGAGGAGGTCAGGAAGAGCGGGCACTCGCCCGAAGTGAAGCGGCCCTCGCCGGTATTGGTGCGGCCGGAATAGTCGAAGGTCTTGTCCTTCTGCAGCTCGGCCAGGTTGGTCAGGTGCTTGACGAAGAGATCGCTGTTGATGCGGAACTCGGTGTCGAAGCCATCGAAGCCATTGGCCTTGGTACCGACAGGCACGTTGTGCCAGGCACCGAGCTGCTCGATATTGGCCCAGGTGGTCCAGGCGGTCGAGAAGCCGCACTTATCGAAGCCGGCGGCCTTGAGCTTCTTGGCGGCCTCGAACACCTCGGGCCAGGTCTTCGGCGGGGTTTCCGGCAGGCCGGCCTTCTTCAGCGCGTCCTTGTTGTACCACATCACCATCGAGGACGAGTTGAACGGGAAGGACAGCATCTCGCCCTTCGTCGTCGAATAATAGCCGGTGATCGCGGGCAGATAGCTCTTCGGATCGAATGCTTCGCCGGCGTCCTTCATCACATCGGCGACAGGCTTGATCGCGCCCTTGGCCGACATCATCGTCGCGGTGCCGACCTCGAAGACCTGCATGATGTGCGGGGCGTTGCCGGCGCGGAAGGCGGCGATGCCGGCGTTCAGCGTGTCGGGATAAGAGCCCTTATAGGCGACGACGACCTTGTAGTCCTTCTGCGAGGCGTTGAACTCCTCGGCCAGCTTGACGACGACGTCGTTGTTGGCACCGGTCATGGCGTGCCACCACTGGATCTCGGTCTGCGCCATAGCCGGCGAAGCAACGGCGAGGGCGAGCACGCCGGCCGCGGTCAGGGTCTTGAATTTGAAGGTCATTGATCAACTCCCTCTCAGCCCCCGATGCACGCGGGCGTTCTTGTCGTTGGTGCGCAAGCTAGCATGAAGCCGGGGCGACAGTTCAATGACAAAACGATGACATTTCCGCCCCGCTGTGGACGCGCATCCCTGCACTTGCGATTTCCCGCGGAAGCGGCTGTTCTTCGCAGCCCGTCCTGTACACTGCACACAAGCTGGATCAGCCATGCCCTCGCTCTCGCTCACGCCCGCCAACACCCTGCCGGCCGATGCCGACCGCGCCGCGCTGGCCGGCCGGGTCTGGCGCCCTGATCTTGCCGGTCCGTCGGTGGTCAAGCTTGAGGGCGATAGGGTGATCGACGTCACCGCCACCTTCCCGACCATGCGCGACCTCTGCGAGACCGCCGATCCGGGGACAGCGCTGCGCGCCGCTGATGGCGAGAGCCTCGGCTCGCTCGCCGACCTCCTCGCCAACAGCTCCGCGGCCAGCCGCGATGACGGCAAGCCCTGGTTGCTCGCTCCGGTCGATCTGCAGGCGATCAAGGCGGCCGGCGTCACCTTCGCCGTCTCGATGCTCGAGCGCGTCATCGAAGAAAAGGCGCGCGGCAATCCCGCAGCGGCTGCCGCGATCCGCACCGAGATCGGCAAGCTGATCGGCGACGACCTTTCAAAGCTCAAGCCCGGCTCGCCCGAGGCGATGAAGCTGAAGGAGGTGCTGATCGCGCAGAACAGCTGGAGCCAGTATCTCGAGGTCGGCATCGGGCCGGACGCCGAGATCTTCACCAAGGCGCCGCCGATGTCGGCGGTCGGCACCGGCGCCGATGCCGGCCTGCATCCGGGCTCGAGCTGGAACAATCCCGAGCCGGAGATCGTGATCATCGTCGCCTCGGATGGCCGGATCGTCGGCGCCAGCCTCGGCAACGACGTCAACCTGCGCGACTTCGAGGGCCGCTCGGCCCTGCTGCTCGGCAAGGCCAAGGACAACAACGCGGCCGCGGCGATCGGCCCTTTCATCCGGTTCTTCGACGGCGATTTCTCGCTCGACCATGTCCGCAAGACCACAGTGAGTCTGACAGTCGTCGGTGAGGACGGCTTCACGCTGGAAGGCTCGTCCTCGATCGCGATGATCAGCCGCGACCCAGCCGATCTCGCGGCGCAGATGCTGGGCCCGAACCATCAGTATCCGGACGGGGCGGCGCTCTATCTCGGCACCATGTTCGCTCCGATCAAGGATCGCGACGCACCGGGCGGCGGCTTCACCCACAAATACGGCGACGTCGTCACCATCTCGGCGCCCGAGCTCGGCGCGCTGGTCAACCGGATGCGCCGCACCGACGAATGCGAGCCCTGGCGCTTCGGCACCTCGCATCTGATGCGCAATCTCGCCAAGCGCGGACTGCTGTGACGGGCAAGGGCGTCCTCGTCTATGGCGAGGCGCTCGCCGACATCGTGCCCGGCGCTGCCGGGCACGAGCGCGAGGTCGTGCTCGGCGGTTCCGGCTTCAACACGGCACTGGCGCTGGCTCGCTGCGGCGCGCCGGTGGCCTATAATGTCAGCCTCTCGCGAGACACACTCGGCCGGTCTTTCCTGCAGCGTCTGGCAGAGGAGGGCATCGACCAACGCTTCGTCGGAGTCGGCGATGCACCGACGCCCTCCGCCACGGCCTCGCTCGACGCAGACGGTGTCGCGACCTATCGTTTCTCATTGAACGGCACGGCGTTCGATACGGCGCCCCCCGCGCCGGCGGATCTCGACGATTTCGCGCATCTGCACGTCACCTCCTTCGGCGCGACGCTCGGCGCCTCGGGCCAGGCGGCGCTGGTGCTGATGCGGCGTGCACGCGAGGCCGGGCTCAGCGTCAGCTATGATCCCAATATCAGGCCGGCCGTGCTGCCGGCGCTTCCGGAGGCGCGCGGCGCCGTCGAGGAGCGGGCCGCCCTGTGCGATCTGCTGAAATGCAGCACGGATGATGCGCAAGCTCTTCACGGCGCAGAGTTCGGCTACGCCTTTGCGCGCTGGCTTGCCCATGGGGACCGGTTACTGCTGGTCACCGACGGCGAAAAGGGCGGCTATCTTCTGCCGTTTCGCCGTGAACCCATGGTGTTCCCGGCCCTCGCGCAGGACGTCGTCGACACGATCGGTGCAGGCGACAGCTTCATGGGCGCCTTCCTCGCGTCGCTCTGGCGAAATGGCGGTCTCGGCTCAGTGCTGAGGAACCTGCCGAACGAACTCTGCGCTGCTGCTCTCGGCTTTGCCGTCGTGGTGGCGGCTGAAAACTGCGCCCAAAGGGGCTGCAATCCACCCCGGCTCGAGCCGCCTTCAGCCCATGACTGACGGACGACGATCCATGCGCCTGAGCTATATCGACTACCACACCTGCGGCGAACCGGTGCGCATCGTCACCTCAGGCTACCCCCAGCTCACCGGTGCTGGCATCCTCGACAAGCGCCGGCAGGCGCGCGAGCAGCATGATCACCTGCGTCGCGCGATGATGCTGGAGCCGCGCGGCCATGATGGCATGTACGGTGTCATCCCGGTGGCCGCGAGCCATCCCGAGGCGGCCTTCGGCGTGCTGTTCACGCACAATGAAGGCTATTCGACCATGTGCGGTCACGCGACCATCGCGCTCGGTCGCTATGCGATCGAGCAGGGGCTGGTCGAGGCGGCCGCGCCGATCACCCGTTTCGCCATCGAGGCACCCTGCGGGCTGGTGCGCCTCGCCTGCGAAGTCGAGGGCAACAAGGTCGGCAATGTCAGCTTCGAGAGCGTGCCGGCCTTCGTCGAGGCACGCGACCTCGTCGTCCCCGTGCCGGGCTATGGCGATATCGTCACCGACATCGCCTATGGCGGCGCCTATTACTGCATCCTGCCGGCATCCCGCTTCGGTCTCGACCTGATGCAGACGCCGGTCGAGGAGATCGTCGCGGCGGCGGGCGCGCTGACCGACAAGGTCCGGGCGAGCGTCACGATCAAGCATCCCACCGAGCCCGATCTCGGCTTCCTCTATGGCACGATCGTCACCGACGAGGCGGGTCCGGGCGAGGACAGCTTCAATCTCTGCGTCTTCGCCGAGCGCCAGATCGACCGTTCCCCGACCGGCTCGGGCGTCACCGCCCGGATGGCGCTCGACCATGCCAAGGGGCTGATCCCGATCGGCCAGAGCCGCAGGATCCGCAGCGTCACCGGCGGCACTTTTTCCGGGACGGTGATCGGCGCGATCGAGTTCCCGGCTGCGGGTGCGGTCACGGTCGAGGTCGGCGGCCGTGGCCACCTTGCCGGCGAAGGCAGCTTCGTCATCGAGGCGGACGACCCGCTCGGCCACGGCTTTGCCCTGCCCAAGCGCTTCGCCGAGATCGCGGGCGCCTGAGCCTGCTTATTCGGGCTGTCGGAAGTTCAGAACGATGTCACGCCAGCGCTGATACTGCGCGCCGTACCGCTTCAGCCCGTCATAAGGAGCGCAGCGGATGACGGCGCGCCGCGCGCTCTCGGCCAATCGCGCAGCACCTGTTTCCAAGGGTTGATCGAGCACCGGGTCGCCAGTCACCGCGCCGTCGCGATCGAGCTCAAATCGAATGCGAACGACCGTGCCCGCCGGCGCCGCACCAGGGGGGACGTTCCAGCACGAGACGACCCTGTCGTGCAGGTAGCGAACAGCCTCGGCGAAGGCACGATCCTGCGCCATGGCGGGCGCCGTCACCGCCAGTGCCAGAGTCGAGCCCAGGAAACCGGCCGCAAGCTGCAGTCGCCGTGCCGGCGGTCTTGCCATCGGAACCACCTCGCAACCGTCGGAGAGGCCGGCGGCCCAATCGAGGTAAACCCGCTTTTCATCTTGTCGGGAAGGGGCGTGGTAAGATTCTTCTGCTAGTTCGCTCTGCGTGACGATGGATCGGACCATGAGCGTGAGCACGGACCAGCCGGCCGCCGCGGGATCCGCGAAGACGCTCATCGCCGTGCGGCCCTGGGCCAGCCCGGCGATCTGGCTCACCGCCTTCCTCGCCTTCGTTCTCGCCGGCCTGCTGCTGCCGCTGCGCCTGCCGCTCGGCTCGTATTACTGGGACACGGCAGTCTATCTGGACGCGGCCCAGCGCATCCGCGACGGCCAGGTCCCCAACATCGACTTCTTCGCGCCGATCGGCCCACTCGGCTATTATCTCGTCGCCGGCCTCGACTGGCTGTTCCCGGACGCCCACCCGCTGCTGACCGCGAATTGGGGTCTGCTGCCGATCGCCTTGCCGCTGCTGGCAATCCTCGTCTTCCATGTCGGACGGCAGTCACGCGAGCTCGCGCTTGCGCTGCTTCTACCCTTCCTGCTCTTCGCGTCGCTGCCGATCAACCTGCACGAAATCTATCCGCTGCCTGGCTTCGACGGCTACGGCCATTACAACCGGCATGTCTCGCTGCTGCTCTACGTGCTGATCGCCGTTTTGATGTTCGCGCGGGAACGGGCGCTGACGACCTGGCTCGTCGCAGCGCTGATGCTGACGCTGTTCCTGGTCAAGGTCACCGGCGCCGTCGCCGGAGCGATGCTGGTCGGCTATGCCGTGCTCACCGGCCGGATGCGCGTGCGCGACGCCAGCCTCGCCGCCGCCGCGACGATCGGCGCGCTCGCCGCCATCGATCTTGCAACCGGCGGACTGGCGCGGGCCTATCTCGACGACATCCTGGTCCTGCTGAAACTCAACACGGGCGCGCTGCTGCCGCGCTTCCTCACAGTCGCCTCGTTCAAGTTCGAGGTGATCGCGCCGACGCTCACTCTCATCGGCGTGCTCGCCTACGCCGCTTGGCGGACCAGGCCGGCGGGCGCCCTGGCCTGGTTGCGCCAGCTTGCCGTCTCACCGGCAGGCTGGCTTGCAATCAGCCTGCTGGCTTTGACCTTCTTCGAGACCCAGAACAGTGGCAGCCTCGAATTCATCGGGCTCTGGCCGATCCTGCTCGCGCTGCTGCTCGCCTGGCGCCCGCGCGGTGACGGCCTGCGAACCTGGGTGCTGCTGCTGATCTGTATCATCGCGGCCCCCTCGGCCGTAAACTTCATCGAGCGCGGCGCCCGCGCCACGTTCGGAGCGCCGACCTATTTCCCGCTCGACGTCGACAATGTCGGCAAGATTGGGCGGGTGAGCGTCAAGGACGAGATCGCCGAGCGCGCCCCGATCATGCTGCAGCATTACGCCCGGCATCAGCCGGCCTATGCCGATCTCGCCGCGACGGGGCAGCAACCCTCGCTGATGCTCTATTCGGAGATCGATTACCACGCGATCTGGCTGCTCGAGATCGAGCAGGGCATCGTGGCAATCAGGGCCTGGGAGCAGGCCAACAAGCGTGAACTCAACGGCGTCTTCACGCTCGATTTCGTCGACGTCATGAACCACCTGCTCGACCGCAGGCCGCCTCGTCATGTCCCGATCGGCATCGACCCGACGCGCACCAATCCGCGGCTGGATACGCAGATGCTCGAGAGCCTGCGCCAGACCGATGCGATCCTGGCGCCGAAATGTCCGCTGACATCAAATCGCGCGGCCATTTTCGAGCACTTCGCGGGGGCGCTGGAGGGCCGCAGCAAGGTCGCGCTGGCGCCCTGCTGGGATATGTACCTGAAATCCTGATCAGGCGCTCTCGGCACCGCGCCGCGACAGCGCGGTCTCAAGCGCGAGCCGAAGGTCACGCGCCGCTTCGCGGATATCGTCGCCGCCGAAGAGCGCACCGATCACCGCGACGCCGTCGGCGCCGGCCGCGATGACCTGGCCGGCATTGGCAGCGGTGATGCCGGCGATGGCGCCGACGGGCACAGCGCCGAGTGCGCGTGCCGCCGCCTGACGCAAGGCAGCGAGTCCGTCGAGCCCGAGCGCCACGCCCGCATTGTCCTTGTGTGCGGTCGGGAAGACGCCACCGATGCAGGCATAGTCGATCTTCGTGCCGGCGAGCTCCGGCAATTCGCTTTCGTGCTTCAAGGTCGCGCCGATGATCGCACGCGGTCCGAGCAGGCGGCGGGCATCGCCCAGCTTCATGTCGTCGGCGCCGAGATGGACGCCGTCGGCGCCGGCCGCGAGCGCGACGTCGACGCGGTCGTTGATCAGGAGCGGCACATTGGTGCCGTGCAGGGCCGAGCGGATGGCGCGCGCCTCGCGCACCATCTCACGCGTCGTCTCGGTCTTGGCGCGCAGCTGGATCAGCGTCGCGCCGCCTTCGACCGCCGCGCGCGCCATATCGGCCATCGAACGGCCATTGGCGATCTGCGGATCGACGATGCCGTAAAGGGTGATATCGACCGTCACTGATCTGCTTTCATTCTGGCGGCGAGCGTCGCCGCATCCATCGCCGCGACCGCGTCGATCAGCTCGACCTCGAAGCTGCCCGGGCCGCGGCACCGCTCGGCGGCGATTTCGCCGGCAATGCCATAGGCGGTCAAGGCCGCCGCCGCCGCGACCGCCTTGTCGGCCTCGACGGCACAACAGGCGGCGATCAGCGCGCCGGCGGCGCAGCCGATGCCGGTGACCCTCGTCATCAGCGGATGGCCGTGCGCGACAGCGAAGCTCGCCGACCCGCTCTCGATGCGGTCGACCTTGCCGGTGGTGACGCGGGTGACGCCCTTGGCGGCTGCAAGATCGAACGACAGGGCCTCCATCTCGGTGGCGTTGCCGCGCACCAGGATTTCCGGCAGGCGCAGCACCTGCCCGGCGATATGCCGGCGCAGCGGCGAGAGCTCGACGAAGACCGGATCGAAGACCACAGGCTTGCCGCGATCGCGCGCCACCTCCAGCAATTTGGGGATGGCGAGTTCGCTCTCGGCGTTGATCGTGCCGATATTGATCAGGATCGCGCCGGCGCCCTCCGCCATCGCCGCGACCTCGTCGACATGGATCGCCATCGACGGGACCGCGCCGAAGGCGAGCAGCATGTTGGCGGTGATGTTCTGTGCCACCGTGTTGGTCAGGCATTGCACCCGCGGGCGGATTTCCGCCACACGCGCGAGGACGGCGGCGACGCGGGCCGCATCGAGCCGTTCCATGGTCGAGGTCGTACTCATTCGGCCGCCGGCAGATAGAGATTGCCGCCCTTCTTGAGGAACTCCTGCGACTTCTCTGCCATGCCCTGCGAGGCCATGGCTTCGAGCGCAGCGCGTTCATTGTCGCCCATCGCCTGCACCTCGGCGCGCAAGTCCTGGGTGATCTTCATCGAGCAGAATTTTGGCCCGCACATCGAGCAGAAATGCGCGACCTTGTGGGCGTCCTTCGGCAGGGTCTCGTCGTGGAAGGCGCGCGCCGTGTCGGGATCGAGCGCCAGGTTAAACTGGTCCTCCCAGCGGAAATCGAAGCGGGCGCGCGAGACGGCGTCGTCGCGGATCTTCGCCGCCGGATGGCCCTTGGCGAGATCGGCGGCATGGGCGGCGATCCGGTAGGTGATGACGCCGGTCTTGACGTCGTCGCGATCGGGCAGGCCGAGATGCTCCTTCGGGGTGACGTAGCAAAGCATGGCGCAGCCGAACCAGCCGATCATCGCCGCGCCGATGCCGGAGGTGATGTGGTCATAGCCCGGCGCGATGTCGGTGGTCAGCGGTCCGAGCGTGTAGAACGGGGCTTCGCCGCACTCGCGCAGCTGCTTGTCCATGTTCTCCTTGATCTTGTGCATCGGCACATGGCCGGGGCCCTCGATCATCACCTGGCAGCCCTTGTCCCAGGCGATCTTGGTGAGCTCGCCAAGCGTCTCCAGCTCGGCGAACTGGGCGCGGTCGTTGGCGTCGGCGATCGAGCCCGGACGCAATCCGTCGCCGAGCGAGAAGGAGACGTCGTAGCGCCGCATGATCTCGCAGATCTCGTCGAAGCGCTCGTAGAGAAAGCTCTCCTTGTGATGCGCCAGGCACCAGCGCGCCATGATCGAGCCGCCGCGCGAGACGATGCCGGTAACCCGGGAGGCCGTGAGCGGGACATAGGGCAGGCGCACGCCGGCATGGATGGTGAAATAGTCGACGCCCTGTTCGGCCTGCTCGATCAGCGTATCCTTGAACACCTCCCAGTCGAGCTTGATCGGATCGCCGCCGACCTTCTCCAGCGCCTGGTAGATCGGGACGGTGCCGATCGGCACCGGCGAGTTTCTGAGTATCCAGGAGCGGATGTTGTGGATGTTGCGCCCCGTGGAGAGGTCCATGACCGTGTCGGCGCCCCAGCGGATCGCCCAGACCAGCTTCTCGACCTCCTCGGCCGCGCCGGAGGTCACGGCCGAATTGCCGATATTGGCGTTGATCTTGACCAGGAAATTGCGGCCGATCGCCATCGGCTCGAGCTCGGGATGGTTGATGTTGGCGGGAATGATGGCGCGTCCGCGGGCGATCTCGTCGCGGACGAATTCGGGCGTGACGAACTCCGGCACGGAGGCGCCGAAGCTTTCGCCATCGGCATGACGCTCCTTGGCGCCCTCCAGCATGGCGGCACGGCCGAGATTCTCGCGATGGGCGACATAGATCATCTCGGGCGTGACGATGCCGGCCCGAGCGAACTCGTATTGCGTCGTCATCTGGCCGGGCTTCGCCTGCAGGATCGGGCGCTCGGCCGGGCAGGCCGGCACCAGCTGCTCGGCCGAGATGTTGCCGTTGTCCGCGGCGGTGACGGCGCGGCCAGCGACCACCTCGAAGCCGCGCGCATCGAGCCAGGCGCGGCGCGGCTGCACCAGGCCGGCGTTGAGGTCGATCTTCGCATCGGTCTCGGTATAGGGGCCGGACGGGTCGTAGATGCGCACCGGCGGCTCGGCATCGGTGGTCAGCACGACCTCGCGGAACGGCACGCGCATCTGCGGATGCTCGGGCGCAGCGACATAGATTTTGCGCGAGCCGATGATCGGGCCGGTCGTGACCGTCTGCGGCGCGGCCTTGACGCTGTTCTTCTGGGGCTTGGTGTGGGCATTCATGTCAGGATCTCCTCCCTCTCAGGTTCAGGAGATCCGGGGCGTCTGACGGTCCAGTCGCTGTCTGCGGATGCACTTGTGGCGCAGCCGCGTTCCAGTCCCTCCGCCGGTATGACCCGGATCAGGTTCGATGGGTTCGGCCGTCAGGCCATCTCAGCTCTTATCGAGCACCCCTCGGAACGAGGCGGAGGTTAGAACCGTCCTGATCTCAGCGCAACCGGCAAAGGATCACGGCTTCGCGCCGCGCGGCCATGCACGGGAGGCATTGCGGTGTTGATGGGACCAATCAGGCGGTGATGTCGAGATTGCCGCCCTGGCCGGCGGGAAGCGTCGCCTGCTGCTGCTCGGCGGCCTGCTGGAGCATGGCGACCAGCGCCTGATCGGAATCGGCGTTCTGCTTGACCATTTCGATCTGCAGGGCCTGCTGCGTCGCAGCCGACTTCATGCTGATCAGGCTTTGCGCGATCGCAACCGACATCTCGCTCATGACAAGGCTCCTCGCCGTGACCATAGGCGGCGAGCGTTACCCGAATCTGAATCCGGAGCCGCTCTCTCTAGCGAGTAGGCGCCATGATCGATGGCACCGGCTTCGGCATCGGGATCGGACGGTTCGGCTCCGGCGGCCCTGAGCGATCGCGCGCCAGCTGCTCACGTTCCCGCGTCGCCTTGATGCGATCGGAGCGCGGCTCCAGCTTTTGCACCTCACCCGCATTCGGGGTCATCGGCACGCCCGGCGCCCGCTGACGTTGTGTCGGAGCAGACTGCGCTGCAGCGGCTTCCGCCACGATGAGCGCGGCAACGATGAGTCCAAGGAGGACCCAAGGGTTCTTGCGCATGGCACTCCTCCAGTCAGGCAGGCGCAAGACAAGCCTACCCGCTAGAGGAACAAGGGCGGCCGGCGATTGTTCCGGCGCGCCTGTCGAGAAAGTGCGGAGCGGCTCGAAAGCTGCTCCGCCTGGCGTCACTGCTGGTTCTGGCCGGTCAGCAGCGGCGTGATCCGGCGCAGGGTCACGCGCCGGTTCTCGCGCGAGTCGCCTTGCGTCTGGACCTTGGGATACTGCTCGCCATAGCCCTGCGTCGTCAGGTTCTCGGCCGGAATGCCGAAATCGCGGGTCAGGATCTCGGCGACCGATTGCGCGCGCCGATCCGACAGCGACAGGTTGTCGACATCGGAGCCGACCGCGTCGGTATGGCCCTCGACCATGAAGACCTCGTTCGGCGCCCGCTCGACCGCCTGGCGCACTGCCTGCGCGATCACCTGCAAGCGCCTGGCCTGATCGGATGCGACCGTCCAGGAGCCGGAGTCGAAGTTGATCGTGTCGATGTCGACGCTGCGCATATGGGCGCGCAGATCGGGCGAGTAGCGGACCTCGTCCAGCGTGTAGCGGCGCGGCACCGGGGCGACCGGCGGGGCGGTGATCGTCTCGTAGATCAGCCGCTCGTCGGCGCGCTCGGCATCGACGATGTAGCGCTCGCGCGGGATGCGCAGCGGCGGCGGCGGCAATTCGACGACCTCCTCGGCGAAGCGGGCCTGCGGCCCGTCGCGGCGGACATTGTCGATGATGACGAATTCGCCGCCGTCGCGCTCGCGTCGCGAGCGACGGATCAGCCGGCCATCGGCGTCGGTCACCGTGACGATCTGCGTCCCGTCCGGGCGATCATAGACCGTGACCGTCTCCTCGCCGCGGCGCTCGCTGCGGGTATCGAGGCCGAGATCGCGGAAGCGCTGCGTCTCGTCGCGGCGGATGATGACGCGGTCGTCGTCGCCACGGATGATCGTGCGGCCGGGCTCGCGGATGATGGTGACGTCGCCCTCGCGGCGTTCCTCGCGCCGGCCGCGGATATCGTCGAGCCGCGTTGCGCCCTGCGTCGCCATGATGCCGCCGATCGCAGCGGCGCCGAGACCGATCGCGGCGGCGCCGCCGAGGCCGATGCCGCCGCGGCGGCCCTGCCGATCAGGCGCGGGCTGCCCGGCCGGTGGCAGGGTTTGCGGAGGCTGCGCCTGTCCCTGAGGAGGCTGCACCTGCCCAGGGGCAACACCCGGGCGCAGCGGCGCGCCGGGCTGCTGGCCGACGCCAGGCGCGGATTGTGCAGGCGCCGTTCCCGGCTGGGCCGGAGCGCCGGCGGGACGGCCGGCATTCGGGGCCACCGGCGGCTGGCCCGGGGCTGCCTGTCCAGGCGTGGGCTGGGTCGGCGCTGCCGGCGCGGGTACGGCCGTGCCGGGCTGTGACGGTGCGGCTCCCGGCTGCGCCGGGGCTGTTGGCGCGCGTCCGGCCGGGGGCACGGCGGAAGGCTGTCCCGGCTGAGGCTGGCCGGGCCTCGGCGCAGCGCCGGGGGCGGGAGCGGCCTGCCCCGGTGCGGGCTGGCCGGGAACCGCCTGGCCCGGCGGGCGAGGCGCGCCCGGTGCCGGCTGCGACGGAGCGGCTCCGGGCTGTGGCGCAGCACTCGGCGGCCGGGTTCCACCGGGCGCGGTGGCAGGCTGGCCGGGCTGAGGTTGCGCACTGCTGCCAGGAGCGGCCTGACCGGGAGCAGGGCGCGGCGCGGCCGGCGACGAGGGCGCGGCTGCGGGCGGCTGGGCCGGAGCGGTCTGCGGAGGCGTCGGACGACGCGGAGCGCTGTCGCCCGATGGCGCTGCCGGCGCACTGGGCTGAGTTGCGGGCGGCGCAACCGGGCGGGCGGGCGAAGGCTGCGGTGCAATCTGGCCGGGAGCCGGGCGCGGTGGCGTACTCGGCGCGGCCGCGGGTGGACGCGGCACGCCCTGCGGAGCGGGCGGGGCGACCTGACCAGGCGCGGGAACCGGCGGCGGCGCCGGGCGCCGCGGCTGCTCGGGCTCGGCACGGTTGGCCGGAGGCGCAGCCTGCGGCGGAGCCGGGGGACGCGGCGCGCTCGGGGCCGCTCCGGCCGGACGTTCCGGCGCGGCCGGGCGAGCGGCCGGTGGCTGGCCGGGTGCGGGAGGCTGGCCAGGAGCAGGGCGGGCGCCGGGAGCGGGGCGCTCCTGACCGCCAGGAGGCCGCGGACGACGCGGGTCCTGCTGGCCGTCATCGCCCGACTGGGCCTGGGCAAGCTGGAGCGATGGAGCGGCGAAACTGCCCTGCGACAGCGTGATGGCGGGGATGAGAGTGCCGAGCAGGAGCAGGTTTTTCGAGCGCATCATGACATCCGTTTCCAGTTGTTCTTCCGGACATGAACGCCCCCGCGCCCTGAATTCCGAATGAACCGAAAACGGCCGAAATCGGGCACGGTTCCGCCGGGAAGCGGCGGCCGGCCCGATTCCAGACTGGACATCAGAGGCCCGCCTGCTCCTTCACATAGGTCGCGATCTCGGCATGCGTCGCGAACCAGACATCGCCCTTCGCCTTGGCGTGGCGCACCAGTTCCTCGAGGATCCAGAAGCGCGAGCGATAGGTGATGACATGCGGATGCATGGTCAGCAGGAACAGCCCGTCCTCGGCATAAGCGCCGTCGAATTCGCGCTTGAAGATGTCGAACACCGCCTCGGGCGCCGTATAGGGTCGCAGCGCCTGGAAGCGGTTCATGTTGAAGTAGACGGCGTCGTCGCGGATCCACTCGACCGGCAACTCGACCATGCCGGTCGGCTCGCCCTTCTCGATCAGCTCATAGGGGTCGTCATCGGCGAAGAGCGAGGAATCGTAGATCAGGCCGAGCTCGCGCTCGACGGCCAGCGTCACCTCGGAAAAATCCCAGGACGGCGTGCGCATGCCGACTGGCCTGACGCCGGTGATCTTCTCCAGCGTGTCGGCCGAGCGCAGGTGCAATTCGCGCTCCGCGTCGGGCGGCACCGCGGTGTTGACCTCGTGGATCCAGCCATGGAGGCCGATCTCGTGACCTTCGGCAACGACGCGGCGCTGCTCGTCGGGATAGAGCAGCGCCGTCACCGCCGGCACGAAGAAGCTCGCCTTGATCCCCTCGCGCGCCAGCATGGAGAGGATGCGCGGCATACCGGCGCGATTGCCATACTGACCCCAGGACAGCCGGCCGACCGATTTCCCGCCATCGCGCAATTCATTGGTCTCGTGGTCGACGTCGAAGGACAGCGCCACGGCGCAGCGCGCCCCGCCCGGCCAGGTCTTAGGCTTGAGATTGCGGCCGGCTCTCACCTGCTCGACCTTGCCGCGCCAGGTTTCCTCCGGCCATTGCCAGGGCTTCAGTTCGGTCATGGCGTTCCTCCTAAAACTCAGGCCGCCGCTTCGGGCAGCACCGGCACGGCCGCGAGCAGCCGCTTGGTGTAGTCATGCTGAGGGTTGTCGTAGACCTGCCCCGCCGGTCCTTCCTCGACGATGCGGCCGCGATACATCACCGCGACCCGGTCGCAGAGATGCCGGACCACCGAGAGGTCGTGCGAGATGAAGATCAGGGTCAGGCCGAGCTCGGCCCGCAGGCGCATCAGGAGGTTGATGATCTGCGCCTGGATCGAGACGTCGAGCGAGGCGACCGGCTCGTCGCAGACGACGAGATCGGGCTGCATGGCGAGCGCCCGAGCAATGGCGACGCGCTGGCGCTGGCCGCCGGAAAACTGGTGCGGATAGCGGTCGGCGAAGGCCGGATCGAGCCCGACCGCCGCGAGCCAGTCGCGGACGTAAACCGCGCTGTCGGCCTTGCTGACCAGCCCATGGGCGAGCGGCCCTTCGGCGATGCCGGCGCCGATGCGCATGCGCGGATTGAGCGAGGCGAACGGGTCCTGGAAGATCGTCTGGATCCGGGTCGTGAGCTTCTTCGGCCCCTGCCCTTCGCTCATCACCGGCCAGCCTTCGAAGCGGACGGTGCCCGACGACGGCGCATAGATGCCGGCGGCCATGCGCCCGAGCGTCGACTTGCCCGAGCCGGATTCGCCGACCAGACCGAGCGCCTCGCCGCGCGGCACGGTCAGACTGACCTCATCGACCGCCATCACCGCCGGCAACGGCTGCACGAAACCGAGCTTCTGGCCAAGGCCACGCAGCGCGCTCGGCCGCGTCTCGAAGCGCTTGCTGACACGCTCCGCGATGAAATAGGGCGCGCCGGGCACCGGCGCTGCAGCGATTGCCGCCGGCTTGCGCGCGGGCGGGGCGGCATCAGGCACGCCGCCGCCGCGCAGCAGCAATTCGCCGGGCTTGGCGCGCGAAGGGAGCGCATCGAGCAGAGCGCGGGTATAGGCGTGCTGTGGCCGCGTCAGCACGTCGAGCGTCGGGCCTGCCTCGACGATCTTGCCGAGCCGCATCACCGCCACGTGCTGGGCGATCGAGGCGACAGTGGCGAGGTCATGGCTGATCCAGATCAGCGCGGTGCCGAGCTCGGCGACCAGCTCCTTCATCTCGGCCAGAATCTCGGCCTGGATCGAGACGTCGAGTGCCGTCGTCGGCTCGTCGCAGATGATCAGCCTGGGCCGATGCAATAGCGCGATCGCAATGGCGACACGCTGGCGCATGCCGCCGGAGAGCTGGTGCGGATAAAAGTCGACCGTCGCCTCGGGGCGCGGGATGCGGACCTGGGCAAGGCCGGCAATGGCGCGCTGGCGCGCCTCGGCAGCCGACACCGGCTGATGCGCCTCGATCGCCAGCCGGATCTGCTCGCCGATGGTCAGGACCGGGTTCAGCGTCATCAGCGGGTCCTGGAAGACCATCGAGACGACGCGGCCGCGCAGCTTTCGCAATTCGTCCGGCGACAAACCGACGAGTTCATGGCCTTCGAGCTTGACCGAGCCACCGGCGACGCGGCCGGGCGGGTCGATCAGGCCGATGATCGAGAAGCCAGTGACGCTTTTTCCTGAGCCGGATTCGCCGACGAGCCCCATGACCTCGCCGCGGCGCAGGCAGAAGGAGACGCCATCAACCGCCTTCACCACCCCGGCGCGGGTCAGGAACTGCGTGGTGAGGTCGCGGACTTCGAGGAGGGGGGCTGCGGCCGAACCAGTGCTCATCGCTTCAGCCTCGGATTGACCTGGTCTCGGATCTGGTCGCCGACCAGGTTGATCGCGACGATCAGCAGGATCAAAGCGAGCCCCGGATAGATCGAGATCCAGTAGCGGCCCGACAGCATGTACTGGAAGCCGTTGGCGATCAGCGAACCCAGCGAAGGCTCGGTCACCGGCAGGCCGACGCCGAGGAAGGAGAGCGTCGCCTCCAGCGCGATGGCGTTGGCCACCTGCACCGTCGCGACCACGATCAGCGGCGGCAGGCAGTTGGGCAGGATGTGCCGCCAGATCACCTGCCGCGCCGGAAGCGGCGTCGACAGCGCCGCCTCGACATAGTCCTTGCCGCGCTCGGCCGAGGCCGCGCCATGGGCGGTGCGGGCGAAATAGGCGTATTGCGCCGCGACCAGCGCGGCGATGAGCTGCGCCTTGCCCTGGCCGAGCAGGGCGGAGATCACCAGCGCCAGCAGGATCGCGGGAAAAGCGAGCTGCAGGTCGATCACGCGCATGATGAAAGCCTCGCGCCGGCCGCCGAGATAGGCGGCGGCGATGCCGAGCGTGACGCCGATGGCGAAGGCGAAGGTGCCGGCGACCAGCCCCATCTGCAGGGAGATGCGCAGGCCGTAGAGGATGGCCGACAACAGGTCGCGCCCCTGCGCGTCGGTGCCGAGCCAGTGGGTATAGCCGCTGGACCCGACATAGCCCGGCGGCCGGCGGGCGTCGGAGAGGACGAGATTGGCGAGATCGTAGGGGTTCTGCGGCGCGATCAGCGGCGCCAGCAGGGCGACGCCGATCATCATGACGACAACGATAAGCGCCGCGACCGCGATGCGGCTTTCCCTGAACTCGCTCCAGAAGCGGGCGATCGGCGACTCCGTCCGCATCACGCCCGTCCTTTCCGCAAGCGCGGATCGAGAGCGAAATAGGTCAGGTCGACCAGGAAGTTGATCATGATGAAAACGAAGGCGACCAGCATCAGATAGGCGACCATCACCGGCCGGTCGAGCGACTGGATCGAGTCGATGATCAGCTTGCCGATGCCGGGCCAGGAGAAGATCGTCTCGGTGACCACCGCAAAGGCGAGCGTCGAGGCGAATTCGAGCCCGAAGACGGTGACGAGTGGGATAGAGATCAGGCGCAGCACATGCCGGCGCAGGATGACGCCCTCCGAGATCCCGGCGGCGCGGGCGAACTTCACCGTGTCGGTCAGCATGACCTCGCGCGTGCCGGCGCGGGCCAGCCGCGTCATCAACGCGAGCTTGAAGAAGGCGAGGTTGAGCGCCGGGAGGAAGAGGTGCGAGAGGCCGTTCAGCGTCAGGAAGCTCCATTGGACGCCGAAAAGCGCGGCGGTCTCACCACGCCCGCCAGCCGGCAGCCATTGCAGTTCGACGGCAAAGGTCATGATCAGGACAAGGCCGATCCAGAAAGTCGGCACCGAAAAGCCGAGAATGGACAGCGCCATGATCAACTTGGAGAGCGGGCTGTCCGGCCGGTAGCCGGCATAGATGCCGGCGGGAATGCCGATCAGCGCCGCGCCGAACACGGCCGCCAGCGTCAGCTCCAGCGTCGCCGGTAGGCGCGACAGGATGAGTTCGAGCACGGGCATGCCGAAGACGAAGGAGCGGCCGAAATCGCCGTGCAGGACGCGGCCGAGGAAGGTGAAGTACTGCTCCCAGAGCGGCTTATCGAGCCCGTAGCGGGCGATGGTGTCGAGCCGGATGTCTTGGCTGACATCTGGGCCGATCAGCACATCGATCGGGTTGCCGATCGCGTAGACGCCGACGAAGACCAGCGCCGACATGACGAGCATGACGACGAGCGCCTGCAGGATGCGCTCAATGACATGGGTCAGCATCGGTGCCGCCCCATTGCCAAGCTCACGGCCAGCTCTCGACCATCACTGCCCGGGTCTCCTCGACCCCGACCGCCCAGAGCGCCAGCATCTCCTCGTCTGGACGCTGATAGCGGCCGTGGAAATTGCCGTCGCCGAGGATCTCGCGCTTCCGCTGCGGATTGGCGGCCTGGTAGAGCGCCGCATTGAAGGGCGGCTTCACCTCGTCCGGCAAGGTTATGCCTTCGAGCCGTGTCCAGGGGAAATTCTCCATCCAGGAGGCGTGCGAGGCAGCCGGATCGAGCGCCTTCACCGCCGCCTGGAAGCGTGGTCCCGCCCACCAATTGTGCATCTTGACGCTGGCATCGGGGCGCCGGCCCATCCACTCGGTCACCGCCGTCATAACCGGCGCATTGCCGCCATGGCCGTTGACCAGCACGATGCGGCGGAAGCCGGAGCGGTAGACGCCTTCGAGCAGGTCCTCGATCAGGGCGATATAGGTGGTCATCCGAAGCGAGATCGTGCCGGGATAGGCGGTGAAGCCCGGCGTCATGCCATAGGCCTGCACCGGGAAGACCGGGATGCCAAGCGGCTCGGCTGCCTCGGCTGCGACGCGCTCCGACAGGATCGCGTCGGTGGCGAGGCTCAAATAAGCATGTTGCTCGACGCAGCCGAGCGGCAGCACGCAGCGATCGTCGCGCTTCGCCTGGTCCTCGATCTGCATCCAGTTCATCCGGGCAACGAGCACGGCCTGATCCTTGCGTTTCGGCGAAACCGCGTCATCCTTGACAGTCGCATCAGTGACCGTCAAGTTCCATATGGAACTAAATTGGATGTCCGAGATGGCACGCGCCCCGACTTCCTTGTCCAAGCTCGACAGCGATCGCGAGTCGGCGCTGCGCGAGCTCGATCCGCTGACGGTCACCAAGCTATGGGACAATCCCTGCTGGCTGTCCTTCCGGCTCAATTTCATCGCCTTTCGCTTCAATGATCCGGTCTATCGCTGGATCGAGACGCGCTACGGGCTGGTGCGGCCGGAATTCGTGGCGCTTTACGCCGTCGGGCTCAAGGGCGGCGTCGCCGCCAAGAACATCGTCTCCTCGTCGGGGCTGCCGAAGAACACCCTCTCGCGGGCGATCCAGAAGCTGCTGCAGCGGCGCCTGCTCAAGCGCGAGACCGATCCGGACGATCTGCGCAGCTATGTGCTGGCGCTGACCCCGGCCGGACGCGCCATCTTCGACGAGACCATGCCGATGATGGTCGGCCAGCAGACCGCCATGCTCTCGGCGCTGACCGAAGCCGAGCAGAAGCAGCTCTGCGAGCTGATGGACAAGATGGTGATCGCCTCCCCCGCATGGCCTGCCGATCTCGAACCTGAAGGGACCTCAACATGACCAAGCCGATGTCGCACCGGTCCCCGCTCTGGCGGACCGCCGCTCTCGTTGCCCTGATAGGATTGCCGTTCTCCGGCGCCGCGATGGCGCAGACGCTGACCATAGGCGTGCGCGCCGGACCTGAATCGATCGATCCGCATTTCACCGCGACCGGCACCCATGCCGAAGCGCTGAAGCATGTCTTCGACACGTTGACCTGGTCGGGCGACAAGCTGCAGATCGAGCCGCGGCTGGCCACGAGCTGGAAGGCGATCGAGCCCTCCGTCTGGGAGTTCAAGCTGCGTCCGAACGTCAAGTTTCATGACGGCTCCGACTTTACCGCCGAGGACGTCAAGTTCTCGATCGAGCGCATCCCGGTCGTCGCCGGCCCAAACCCGACGACGATCTATGTCCGGCGCGTCAAGGAGGTGAAGATCGTCGATCCGCTCACCGTCCACATCGTCACCGACGGGCCGGCGCCGAACCTGCCGAATGATTTCATCCGACTGTTCATCGTCTCGCACAAGGCCGCGGCCGGGCTGACCAAGGACAATGCCAACGACGCCTTCAATACCGGCAAGGCGGCGATCGGCACCGGCCCCTACAAGTTCGTGTCCTGGACGCCGAAGGACCAGCTCGTGCTCGAGCGCTTCGACGGCTATTGGGGCGAGAAGGAGCCGTGGCAGCGGGTGCTGCGCAAGGAATTGCCGAACGATGCCGCCCGCGTCGCCCAGCTCAAGGCCGGCCAGGTCGACATCATCGTGCGCGCCCCGGCTTCCGACGTGCCGACGCTGAAACGCGATGCCAAGCTCTCGGTCGCCACCATCGATACCGTCTATGTCTTCAACATGGAGCTCGACATGCGGGACAAGGCCCCGCAGGTCAGCGCCAAGGACGGCTCGGCCCTGCCCAAGAACCCGATGCAGGACGCCAAGGTGCGCGAGGCGATCGACCTCGCCATCGACCGTCCGGCACTGGCTGAGATCGCGATGGAAGGGCTCGGCGCTCCGGTCAACCAGCTGGTGACGCCCGACATCGCCGGCTACAACAAGAGCCTGCCGCCGCTGAAGCCGGACCTCGCCAAGGCGAAGAAGCTGATGGAGGAAGCCGGCTACCCCAACGGCTTCAAGGTCTCGTTCTCCTTCACCAATGACCGCCTGCCGGGCGATCGCCAGGTCGGCACCTCGATCGCCCAGATGCTGGCACGGATCGGCATCGAGGTGAACGCCAATGCCCAGCCCGGCGCCGTCTTCTTCCCGGCCCGGACCCGCGGCGAGTTCTCGCTGTCGATGTCGGGCTGGGGCACGCTGACGGGCGAGGCGAACTACACGCTCTCCTCGGTGGTGCACTCGAACGACCCGGCCAAGAAGCTCGGCGCCTTCAACGTGCTTGGCTACAAGAACGCCGAGCTCGACAAGCTGATCGAGGACGCCGCGATCGAGATGGACGAGGCCAAGCGCAACGACCTGCTCTCGCAGGCCAACGCCATCGTCGCCAAGGACCGGCCGCGCCTGCCGATCGTCGCGGTCGGCTCGGCCTGGGCGATGCAGAAGGCCAAGGTGACGATCCGCCCGCGCGTCGACGAGGACACGCTGGCGATGGACATCAAGCCGGTGAAATAGGGCAACTTTCCCTTCTCCCCTCGGGGGAGAAGGTGGCAGCGCGAAGCGCTGACGGATGAGGGAAGGACAGGCTCGACCTGTCCTTGTCTCACCCAGTCGGACCGCCCTCATCCGTCTGCTCCGCAGACACCTTCTCCCCCGAGGGGAGAAGGATTTGGCGTCGAGGATATTTCAGCATGACCATCGCCCTCGCCATCCATGGCGGCTGCGGCACCTTGCCCAAGGCCGAGATGACCGACGCCGAATGGGCCGAGGCCAAGGCCCATCTCGCCAAGTCGCTGCGCGCCGGCTGGGCTGTCCTCGCCAAGGGCGGCAGTGCGGTCGACGCCGTCGAGGCCGCCGTGCTGGTGATGGAGGATTCCGTCCATTTCAACGCCGGCCACGGCGCCGCCTTCAATGCCGATGGCGAGCATGAGCTCGACGCCTCGATCATGGACGGCTCGACGCTGGCCGCCGGAGCGCTCTGCGCGGTCAAGCGCATCCGTAATCCCATCAGCGCCGCCAAGGCGCTGATGCATCGCGGCGACCCGCTGCTGCTGACCGGCCCGGCCGGCGACGCCTTCGCCCAGACCGAGGGGCTCGACATGGTCGAGAACGAGTATTTCTCGACGGAGCGGCGGCGCAAGAACCTGGCCTCGATGAAGATCCGCGAGCTCGTCGGCACGGCTGACGAGGCGAGCGAAGCTGAAAAGCACGGCACCGTCGGTGCGGTCGCGCTCGACGCCAACGGTCACCTAGCCGCCGCGACCTCGACCGGCGGCTACACCAACAAGCCGCCCGGCCGCGTCGGCGATTCCCCGATCATCGGCGCCGGCACCTATGCCCGCGACGGGCGTTGTGCGGTGTCGGGCACCGGCAAGGGCGAGTTCTTCATTCGCTACTGCGTCGGCCACGAGATCGCGTCGCTGATCGGGTATGCCGGCCTTTCCCTGAAGGACGCGGCCGACCGCGCCATCGCCGAGCTGACCACGCACAAGATCGGCGCCGGACTGGTCGCTGTCGGGGCCGATGGCGCAATCGTCGCGCCCTACAATTCCGAGGGCATGTATCGGGGCTGGGTGACGCCGGACGGTCTCGTCCATGTCGCGACCCATGCCGATGTCGAGGTGATGGGGCAGGCATGAGCGGCGAGCCCATCCTGATCTGGGGCGCCGGCGCGATCGGCGGCACGCTCGGCGCCTATTGGGCGCGGGCCGGCGTGCCGGTGTTGCTGGTCGACATCGTGCCTGAGCATGTCGAGGCCTGTCGGACGTCGGGGCTCTCGATCACCGGTCCGGTCGAGGAGTTCCGGCAGGTGGTACCGGCGGTGACGCCGCAGGAGCTGACCGGCAGCTATTCGCGCATCGTGCTGGCGGTGAAGGCCGGTGCGACGGAGGCTGCGCTCGCCGCTCTGAAGCCGCATCTCGCAGAGGACGGCTTCGTGCTCTCGGCTCAGAACGGGCTCAACGAGATCACCATCGCCAAGACGGTCGGCGAACAGCGGACCATGGGCTGCTTCGTCAATTTCGGCGCCGACTGGCATGGGCCGGGCGAGATCCTCTACGGCAATCGCGGCGCTGTCGTCGTCGGCGAGCTCGACGGGGCGATGACCGACCGGGTGCGCGAGATGCACCATTTGCTCAAGATATTTGAGCCGGACGCGATCCTGACCGACAACATCTACGGCTATCTCTGGGGCAAGCTCGCCTATGGCGCGATGCTGTTCGGGACAGCCCTGACCAACGACTCGATGTCTGCGAATTTCGCCGATCCGGAGCGGCTGCCGGTCTGGCTGGCGCTCGGACGCGAGGTCGGCGCTGTCGCGGCGGCCCGCGGAGTGACCTCGCTCGGATTCGGTGAGTTCGATCCGACGGTATTCGCGCCGGGTGCACCGGAGGGCCCACAGATCGAGACAATCGCCTGGCTTGCCGACTACACATCTAAGACCGCCAAGACCCATTCCGGCATCTGGCGCGATCTCGCCGTGCGCAAGCGCAAGACCGAAGGCCAGCCACAGATCGGCATCATCTCGGCGCTCGGCCGCGAGGTCGGCGTCGCCACGCCTGCGCTCGAACTGCTGGTCGTCCTGATCCAGGACATCGAAGAGGGCCGCCGCCCGATGTCGCTCGAGACGCTGAAAGTATTGATCGAACAATGCAAATCCGTTTCGACGACCGCGTAGCCCTCGTCACCGGGGCCGCCCAGGGCATCGGCCGCGCCATCGCCACCGCGCTGGCGGAAGCCGGCGCGAAGGTTCATCTCGCCGATCTCGACGCCGACGGCGTCGCCGCCAGCGCGGATGCACTCTGCGCGAAGGCTCATGTCGCCGATCTCGGCAGTCCGGAGGCCGCCAAGAAGCTGGTCGACGCGATCCTCGCGACAGAAGGTCGGCTCGACCTGCTGGTCAATGCCGCCGGCGGCGTGCGTGGTCAGGTCGGCCGGCCGATCGAGGAAATATCCGAGGGCGACTGGCGCGCCATCTTCGCCGCCAATGTCGACGCCGCCTTCTTCCTGTCGCAGGCGGTGGCACCGGCGATGAAGCAGGCCGGATACGGCCGCATCGTCAACATCTCCTCCGGGGCGGGCCTGCGCCCGAGCCTCACCGGCATCCAGGCCTATGCCAGCGCCAAGCATGCGCTGGTCGGGCTGACCAAGCAGCTCGCCTGGGAGTTCGGGCCTGATGGCATCACCGTCAATTCGGTCGCGCCCGGTTTCGTCCGCTCCAACCCGGCGACGGAGCGGCAATGGGAATCCTATGGTCCCGATGGGCAGAAGCGGTTGATCGAGGGCATCCACACCCGAAGGCTCGGCACGGCGCAGGATATCGCCCATGCCAGCCTGTTCTTCCTCTCCGAGCAGGCAGGCTGGATCACCGGCCAGATCCTCTCGGTCGACGGCGGGCGGTCGTAAGGGATCGAGAGCTCGTGAAGCCCTCAGCGGCGCCCCGGCAACCCAGGCTTATTTTCGACGATTGACAAACTGCGAAACGCAGTCGAAATTTCATACGCATACAAACGAATTTCCGCCCTGGCTTGTTGCAGCGCACTGCAGTGGCCTAGGGTAGGAAATCGCGCAGCGAGGGGCTGTGGATGCGTAAGACCAGCGATCAACGGGAGAGCCATCAGATGGACCGTCGCCAATTCGTCAGCGGAGCTGCGCTCGGCGCCGTCGCGCTGACCACGCCGTCGCTGCTGCGCGCCCAAGGCGCGCCGATCAAGATCGGCGAGATCAACAGCTATACCTCGCAGCCGGCCTTCCTGAAGCCCTATCGCCAGGGCTGGGAGCTGGCGCTGGAGCAGGTCAACGCCGCAGGCGGCGTGCTCGGCCGCAAGGTCGAAACCCTGTTCCGCGACGATGCCGGCAAGCCGGAGGATTCGGTGCGCCTCGCCGGCGAACTGATCAACGCCGAGAAGGTCGACCTGCTCTCTGGCGGCTTCCTCTCCAATGTCGGCCTCGCCATCGCCGACTACGCGCTGCAGAACAAGCGGCTCTATGTCGCCTCCGAGCCGCTCTCGGACGCGATCGTCTGGGCCAAGGGCAACCGCTACACCTTCCGCCTGCGGCCCTCGACCTACATGCAGGCGGCGATGCTGGTCGAGGAAGCCGCCAAGCTCCCGGCGAAGAAATGGGCGACCGTGGCGCCGAACTACGAATACGGCCAGTCGGCGGTGAAGTGGTTCAAGGAACTGCTGAAGAAAGCCAAGCCCGATGTCGAGTTCGTCGCCGAGCAGTTCCCGGCGCTCGGCCGCATCGATGCCGGCGCGACCGTGCAGGCGCTCGAGGCGGCCAAGCCCGATGCGATCTTCAACGTCACCTTCGCCGCCGACCTCTCGAACTTCGTCCGCCAGGGCAATACCCGCGGGTTGTTCGAAGGCCGCACCGTGGTCTCGATGCTGACCGGCGAGCCTGAATATCTCGACCCGCTCGGCGCCGAGACGCCGGTCGGCTGGATCGTCACCGGCTACCCGCATGCCGACATCCAGACACCGGATCACGTCAAGTTCCGCGATGCCTACAAGGCGAAGTACAACGACTATCCGCGTCTCGGCTCGGTCGTCGGCTTCGACACGATGAACGCCATCGCCGCTGGCATCGCCAAGGCGGGGACCACCGACAACGAGAAGCTCATCGATGCCATGAAGGGGCTGAAGTTCACCTCGGCCTTCGGCCCGGTGGAGTTCCGCGCCTCCGACCACCAGGCGACGCTCGGCGCCTATGTCGGCAAGACTGCGGTCAAGGACGGCAAGGGTGTGATGGTCGACTGGCGCTATGCCGACGGCGCCAAGTACCTGCCTTCGGATGCAGAGGTGAAGACGCTTCGCCCGGCGGGCTGAAGCGCCAGGCTTCGACCTGATCTAGACTATGGCTGACCCGGCCGCGGCGGAGTGCTGCGGCCGCGGGAGGATTGCGCCCTTTTTCGGTTGTTTCGACGGGACCTCGCATGATCGACCTGATCTTCGCGCAGACGCTCAACGGCCTGGCCTCGGCCTCGTCGCTCTTCCTCGTCGCCTGCGGGCTGTCGATCATCTTCGGCGTGACGCGGATCGTGAACTTCGCGCACGGCTCCTTCTACATGCTTGGCGCCTACCTCGCCTTTACGCTGGTTTCCCGCTTCGGGCCGGCCGATGCGCTCGGCTTCTGGGGAGGAGTGCTGCTGGCGGCGCTGGTCATCGCGGCGCTCGGCGCGCTCGTCGAGATCGTGATCCTGCGCCGGATCTACCAGGCGCCGGAGCTGTTCCAGCTGCTCGCGACCTTCGGCCTGGTGCTGATGGTGCAGGACATCGCCCTCGGGATCTGGGGGCCGGAGGACAAGCTCGGCCCCCGCGCGCCCGGCTTCAAGAGCTTCGTCGTCCTGATGGGCAGCCGCTTCCCGAGCTATGAGCTCTTCCTGATCGTGGTCGGGCCGATCATGCTCGGCCTGCTCTGGTTCCTGTTCCAGAAGACGCGCTGGGGCACGCTGGTGCGCGCCGCGACGCAGGACCGCGAGATGGTCGGCGCGCTCGGCGTCAACCAGCGCCTGCTCTTCACCTCGGTCTTCGCCTTCGGCGCCGGCCTTGCCGCGCTCGGCGGCGCCTTGCAGCTCCCGCGCGAGGCGGTGAACCTGCACATGGACCTCTCGATGATCTCGGAGGCCTTCGTCGTCGTGGTCGTCGGCGGGCTCGGCAGCGTCACCGGCGCCTATCTCGCCGCGGTGCTGATCGGCATCATCCATGCCTTTGGCATCCTGATCTTTCCGAAGATCACGCTGGTTCTGGTCTTCCTGGTGATGGCCGTCGTCCTCGTGATCAAGCCCTATGGGCTGATGGGCAAGCGCCCGGTCGGCAGCGCCCATGCCCATGGCCCGGTCGAGCCGCTGCTTCTGCCGGCGAGCCACAACGTCAAGCTGATCGGCCTCGCCGCGCTCGTCGTTCTGCTGGTCGCGCCGTTCATCGTCGCCGACCACTGGCTGCTGACGCTGACCGAGCTCTCGATCTTTGCACTGTTCGCGGCGTCGCTGCACTTCATGATGGGCCCGGGCGGCATGGCCTCCTTCGGCCACGCCGCCTATTTCGGGCTCGGCGCCTATGGCGCGGCGCTGGCTGTGAAATGGCTGGGCATGCCGATGCTGCCGGCGCTCGCCTTCGCGCCCTTCCTTGCCGGCATCGCCGGGGTCGTCTTCGGCTGGTTCTGCGTCCGGCTCTCGGGCGTCTATCTCGCCATGCTGACGCTCGCCTTCGCCCAGATCGCCTGGGCGACTGCCTTCCAATGGGTCGACGTCACCGGCGGCGACAACGGCATTCTCGGCGTTTGGCCGGCCGCCTGGGCAGCTCCGAAGCTGGTCTATTACTATCTCGCGCTGGCCGTCTGCGTCGCCGCGATCCTTGCCCTGCGCATCGTCGTCTTCGCGCCCTTCGGCTATGCCTTGCGGGCCGGGCGCGACAGCCCGCTCCGGGCCGAAGCGATCGGCCTGCCGGTGATGCGCATCCAGTGGATCGCCTTCATCATCGCTGCCTTCGCCGCCGGTATCGCCGGCGCCCTGTTCGCCTTCTTCAAGGGCTCGGTCTTCCCGACTTATATGGCGATCCCGCGTTCGGTCGACGGCCTGCTGATGGTTCTGCTCGGCGGCGTCCAGACCGTCTCGGGCCCGATCGTCGGCGCCTTCGCCTTCATGGGCCTGCAGGAACAGCTGATGAAGGCGACGATGTACTGGCGCTTCGTCCTGGGCGCCTCGATCGTCCTGCTCGTCATCCTGTTCCCGCGCGGCCTCGTCGGCACGGCGCTGGCCTTCGCCGAGCGGCGCCGCGAGGCCGAGCCCGCTCCTCCCGCCGCCGCCACCCCGGAGCCCGCCCGATGAGCCCGGTCCTGGAAGTCCGCAATCTCGGCAAATCCTTCGGCGGCGTGCGCGCCGTCGACGATGTCAGCTTCTCGGTCGAGGCCGGCAAGCTGCTCGCGCTGATCGGCCCGAACGGCGCCGGCAAGACGACCTGCTTCAACATGCTGAACGGCCAGCTGCCCTCCGACCGCGGCGAGGTGATCTTCGACGGCAGGACGATCACCGGCCTGAAGCCACGCGAAGTCTGGCGCCTCGGCGTCGGGCGCACCTTCCAGATCACCGCGACCTTCGCCTCGATGAGCGTGCGCGAGAACGTGCAGATGGCGCTGATCTCGCATGCCGGCGAGACCTGGACATTGTTCGGCCGCGCCAAGGACCGTCATGTCGCCGAGGCTGACGCGCTCTTGAAGCAGGTCGGCATGCTCGATCAGGCCGAGCGCGCCTGCGGCGTTCTCGCCTATGGCGACCTGAAGCGGGTCGAGCTCGCCGTCGCGATCGCCAACAAGCCCAAGCTGCTTTTGATGGACGAGCCCACTGCCGGCATGGCGCCGCGCGAGCGCATCGCGCTGATGGCGCTGACCGCCGAGATCGCCAGGGAACGCGGCATCGCCGTGCTGTTCACCGAGCACGACATGGACGTGGTCTTCGCCCATTCCGACGCGATCCTGGTGCTCGATCGCGGCAAGCTGATCGCTAAGGGCCGGGCCGAGGAGGTCCGCAACGATCCGGCCGTGCGCGCCGTCTATCTCGGCTCCGGCGCGACCTCGGGAGGGCACTGATGCTCGAGATTGAAGGGCTCAACGCCTATTACGGCCGCGCCCATATCCTGCACGGGGTCGGCTTCTCGATGGGCCGCGGCGAGGTGCTGGCGCTGATGGGCCGCAACGGCGCCGGCAAGTCGACGACGATGAAGGCGGTGATGGGGCTGGTGCCGCCGCAGGCCGGCCGCGTCACCTTCGAGGGCCACACCATCGTCGGTCGCGAGCCGTTCGAGATCGCCCGGCTCGGCATCGGCTATGTCCCGGAGGAGCGCCGCGTCTTCTCCGAGCTCAGCGTGATGGAGAACCTCTCCGTGGCGCAGCGGCCGAAGCGCGAGGGCGCGCCGCACTGGACGCCGGAGCGGCTGTTCCAGCTCTTCCCCAATCTCGGGCGCATGCGCGACCGGCCGGGCGGGGCGATGTCGGGCGGCGAGCAGCAGATGCTGACCATCGCCCGTACCCTGATGGGCAATCCCAAGCTCGTCCTGCTCGACGAGCCCTCGGAAGGCCTTGCCCCGGTGATCGTCGAGGAGATGGCCAAGACCATCCTGGCGCTGAAGGGCGAAGGGCTCTCGGTGCTGATCTCCGAGCAGAACCTGCATTTCGCCGGCTCGGTCGCCGACCGCGCCACCATCATCGAGAAGGGCTTGATCCGCTTCACCGGCACGATGGACGAGCTCAAAGCCGACGACGCCGTCAGGGCCCAGTATTTGTCGGTGTGATCCGCTTCCCGTCATTGCGAGGAGCGCAGCGACGAAGCAATCCAGGGGGACATGGAGCACTGCCGCTCCTGGATTGCTTCGCTGCGCTCGCAATGACGCCCGCGTAATACGCAGCCCAAACGAAAAACCCCGGAAGCTCGCGCTTCCGGGGCAGGTGCCCGGCCGTGACCATGGCCCGGGGGGAGGAGTCTTTACCAGCCCGCCAGGACCGAGCCCTTGAAGCGCTCGGCAACGAAGGCCTTGATCTCGGGGGTGTGATAGGAGGCGAGCAGCGCCTTGACCCAGGGCTTGTCCTTGTCGGCCTCGCGCACCGCGATCAGGTTGACATAGGGGCCCTTGGGATCCTCGCGCAGGATCGCCGAGGTCGGCTCGATCTTGGCGTCGACGGCGTAGTTGGTGTTGATCGCGGCGGCGGCGACGTCTGCGAGCGAGCGCGGCGTCTGGGCGGCCTCGATCTCGATGATCTTCAGCTTCTTCGGGTTGCTGACGATGTCGGCGACGCTCGGCTTGAAGCCGACGCCGTCCTTCAACTTGATCGCGCCCTTGTCCTGCAGCAGCAGCAGCGAGCGGCCGCCATTGGTCGGATCGTTCTGGATCGCAACCGTGGCGCCATCGGGCACCTCGGCCCAGCTCTTGTACTTCGACGAGTAGATGCCGAGCGGGAAGTTCACGGTCAGGCCGACGCTGACCAGCTTGAAGCCGCGATCCTTCACCTGGTTGTCGAGATAGGGCTGGTTCTGGAAGGAGTTCGCCTCGAGCTCGCCAGCGGCCAGCGCCTGGTTCGGCACGACATAGTCGGAGAACTCGATGATCTTGAGGTCGAGGCCGTTCTTGGCGGCGATCGGCTTCACCTTCTCGAGGATCTCGGCATGCGGGCCGGGCGAGGCGCCGATGCGGACGACCTGGTTCTGCTGGGCGAGCGCCGGAGCGGCGAGGACGAACGAAGCGGCAAGGCCGAGCGCGAGACGACGGCTGACGAAGATGGACATAGTGGCTCCTTGGTGAACTGAACGGGCGGAAAAAAGAAAAGGATCAGGCGTGGCGCAGGCGCTTGTTCAGGCGGCGCGACAGGCGGTCGCCGACGCTCTGCACGGTCTGGACGAGGACGATCAGCACGGCGACGACGATCGCCATCACATCCGGCATGAAGCGCTGATAGCCATAGCGGATGCCGAGATCGCCGAGGCCCCCGCCGCCGACCGCGCCGACCATGGCGGAGAAGCCGAGCAGGCTGACGAGAGCGAGCGTCAGGCCAAGCACGATCGCCGGCAGCGCCTCGGGCACCAGCACCTTGCGGACGATCTGCAGCGGGGTCGCGCCCATCGAGCGGGCGGCCTCGACCAGGCCCTGATCGACCTCGCGGATGGCTCCCTCGATCAGGCGGGCGATGAAGGGCGTCGCGGCCACGGTCAGCGGCACGGTCGCGGCGAAGGTGCCGATCGATGTGCCGGCGATCAGCCGGGTGAAGGGGATGATCGCGACGACCAGGATGATGAAGGGCGTCGAGCGGGTGGCATTGACCAGCGCACCGAGCACCGCATTGACCGCAGGCGCCGCGAAGAGCTCGCCCTTCTTGCTGGTCGCCAGGAAGACGCCGAGCGGCAGGCCGAGCGCGGTGCCCAACCCGGCGGCGATCGCGACCATCAGCAAGGTATCGCCGGTGGCCTCGACGATCAGTCGGATGAGTTCAGGAGACATGGCCGACCAGCTCCGCCTTGAGATCGAGGGATTTCAGGGCGCCGAAGACGGCGGCAAGCTCGGGTTCGCTCGCCGGCACCGAGACCAGCAGGCTGCCGAAGGGCTTGTCGCCGATCGCGTCGATGCGGCCGGCGAGGATGTTGACATCGACGCCGATCACGGCGCTGAGGCGGCTGATCACAGGGGTCGTCGCGTTCTCGCCGGTAAAGGCGATGCGGAGTAGGGCGCTGTCGCCGGCCAGCGCCTGCTTATGGATGCGGCCGGCGAGGTATTCGGGCACCTCGACGCCGGTCACCGCCTCGACGAAGCTCGCCGTGGTCGGATGGCGCGGCCTTGTCATCACCTCGAAGGTCTCGCCCTCCTCGACGATGTTTCCGCCCTCGATCACCGCGACCCGGTCGCAGATCTCCTTGATCACCGGGATCTCGTGGGTGATCAGGAGGATAGTGATGCCGAGCTCGCGATTGACCTGCTTGAGCAGGGCCAGGATCGCGCGGGTCGTCTCGGGATCGAGCGCCGAGGTCGCCTCGTCGCAGAGCAGCACCTTCGGCTCGGTCGCGAGGGCCCGGGCGATGCCGACGCGCTGCTTCTGGCCGCCGGAAAGCTCGGCCGGGTAGCGCTCGCGCTTGTCGGCGAGCCCGACCAGAGCGAGCAGGCGGCTGACCTGCGCCTCGATCTTCGCCTTGGGCACGCCGGCGATCTCCAGCGGCAGCGCGACATTGTCGAACACCGTGCGCGACGAGAGCAGGTTGAAATGCTGGAAGATCATGCCGGTGGCGCGCCGGCGCTCGCGCCAGCCGGCCTCGGTCAGGTTGGTGACGTCCTCGCCCTCGATCAGGATGCGGCCCGAGGTGGCGCGCTCCAGCCCGTTGACCAGGCGGATCAGCGTCGACTTGCCGGCGCCGGAGCGGCCGATCACGCCGACGATGCTGCCGCGCGGCACGACGAGGTCGATGCCGGCGAGCGCCGTCACCGGCTCCTGGCTATCACGGCCGGCGAAGGTCTTGCCGACGGCCTCGAAGCGAATGATCGCATCGGCCGGCGGCGTCGGAAGGAGGGCCTCGACGCGAAAGGCGTCGGGCTTCACGGGGGCGTTCATCATGACCTCAGAAATGCGTGTGGCACGACCAGTGCGCAATGCCCAATTGTTCGAGCGTAACCTCGCGGATCGAGCGGCGGCGCTCCTCGGAGCCGAGTTCGGCGAAAGAGCGCTCCTGCCGACGCGGCTCAGCCAGCTCGGCGGGCACGGCCCGCCCGAACCAGACGGCAAATGCCGCGCGCAGGTGCTCGAACAGCGTCACCGGATGTCCCTCAGGCCGCCAGCCGCAAACCGGGACGCGAGCGGGCGAGCTGGCGCGCCGCCAATTCGGCAGCGACCGGCGTGGCGAAGCGCTGGCCTTCGAGCCGGTCGAACGCCGCCGAAGCGGAGATGAAGGTGAAGAAGCGCTCATCGGCGCTGCGGGCGACGAGGCCCGCCTGGGTCTCGCCGACCTCGATGACATAGGCTTGGCGAGCCGGCGGACTGGAAATGCCCTGGGACTGGAACGACATGACGATCTTCGCCGCGTTGCGGCGCCCTTTATGTGGTGATGTCTGGATTGATGCCGAAGAACGGCGTCAACGCTGGATCAGCGGCGACAACAGCACATCATCGAACGGATGAGCGGTTCGACAGAGCGGAGAACGGAGCCGGTCATGTTCATCTCCTCAAGCTGGGGAGCCCACGACCACGTCGTGGCGCTTTAGCGTTTGGTGACGCGGCGCAAGCTGCTCGCTCAAATCTCCGCGGCCATCGGTGACCCGACGACACAGGCAATCTAGGAAATGCCGTTCTGCATGTCAATCCAAACGTTCTTTTAAAGGTACAGGCCGATCGGGAAGAGCTTTTCGCCGAACGGGCGGAGGAGGAAATTTTCTTTTCCGGCGCAGCCCATTCCTCTCCCGGCGTAGAACAACATGCCATTCTGGCTTCGACCGGCCGACCTGCTATCGTCCGCACCGACTCACGGCGGGGATGGGATGAGCGACAGCGCCAGCATTGTGGACGGGCGGATGACGACGGCGGGCAGCACGTTCGTCCAGGACGCCGGCAAGTCGCTCGCTCTCATCGCCGATGGGCTCGTTGTCGTCGCCGGGCGCGAATGGCGTGACGGCGCGCAGCACGATGCCACCAGGATCGAAGGTCATGCACGGCCGGATGGCATGAGGCTCGCCCGGATCGGCCAGCCCGAGCCGGCGCAGGACCTGTCCCTGACGATCCGCTCCTTTCCCGGCGAGAGCGCGCCGCTGCTGCGGCTCAGCCTGCCCGCCGGGGCGCAGGGCGATCTCGACGACCGGCTCGCGGCCGAACTTTTCCTGCCGCAACCACTGTTCGCGGCCCTGCGGCAGGACCTCACTGACGGCCGCGCCGGTCATCTCTCCTTCGCCGCGACCACCAATCTCTGGCTGCGCGAGGGCAGCGCCGACGAAGAGCCGCCGGTGTTCCATCTCGCGCCGGAGGCCGATGGCCGTCAGCGCCAGGCGCATGGGCGCGTGCAGAGCATCAGCTGGCGCCCACTGGACTCGGCTGGCGACCCGGCCTTTCTTGCGTCCGGGCAGCCGGATCAGGAAGCGGAGGAACCGGACGACCCGGTCGCCGAGCAGCTCCGGCGGATCAACTGGAGCCTGAAGCAGGTCCTGATCATCCTGGTCTTCCTGATGCTGATCATCGCGCTGAAATAGCGCTCATTCATCCTGCGAGCGCCGGTTGGCTTGCGTCTCGTAGACCTGCTCGTTCTCGATCCACTTGCCGTCGAGGCCGCGGCCGCGGTTGAGCTGCGTCTTGTCGCGGTTCGAAAACACCTTGTGGTCCGGCAGCGAGGCCGGGCGCGTGCTCGTCGCGCCAGTGCCGTCGCCCTTGCCCTTGATGCTCGGACCGAGCTTACCGCCAGCATTGGCCATCATCGTCTCCTTTGCGTGCGTCGACCCCATGCTTTGCCAACGCCTCGCCCCGGCGATGGTTCGCCCGCGAACTTCGCCCGCAGGCCTGCGTTGTCTCCGGTGCAGACAGGAGGCGCCCATGCTCGAGATCATTCCCGCCGCCGACCATGTCGCGGCCTTTCGCATCACGGGGACGCTGTCGGAGCCGGATTTCGACAGGCTGATCGCCGAGATCGAGGGCAAGCTCGAACGCCATGAGAAGCTCGGCATCCTCGCCGATCTCACCGGCTTCGAGGACATGACCTTCCGCGCCGGCCTCAAGGATGCGCGCTACGGCTTCGGCAAGCTGACGCAGCTCCGGCGCTTTCCGCGCGAGGCCGTGGTCACCGACAAGGGCTGGATCGAGACGCTGGTCGCGATCGCCGGGCCGCTCGTGCCTTTCGTCGAGGTCAGGAGCTTCAGACCGGGCGAGTTCGATGCAGCGCTCGCCTGGGCGAGCGAGATCGAGGGCGGACCGAACGCCTGACCCTTAGGTCTCAACCGGCAAGGCCCAGAACGCCCGCGCTTCCGGCGGCAAGGTGTCGAGCATGCGCGCGAAGGCGCGGCGATCGACATGCCGCCAGAGCGCGGCGGCGACATCCTCGATCGCGCTCTCCGGCAGAAAGCTGTGCTCGATGCGAAATCCCATCGCCTCGCGCGCCAGTTCCGCCCGCGATGCGAAGGCCAGCGGCTCCTGCGCCGGGTCCCATTCGTAGAGGAACATCGCGCCGAGGAGCGGCGGCAGCGCCTGCGCGAAAGCGACCGCCTGCGGCACCGACAGGCGCGCCCGGAAGGTGACGAAGACGCCGAGCACCGAGTACCAGGTCTGATGGGTGGTCGCGTGGCTCAGCGTCTCGCGGGCATCGAGCAGGAAGCGTTCGAGGTCGCGCGAAGCATGGACGAAGTCGGGCGGCAGGGGCATGCCGGCATCATAGCCTCGCAGGCCCGCGGCGGAAACCGGGCGAAGATGAACGCCAGCGAACTATTCCATTCACGCGGAGTTCTGGACAGACCCGCTTGTATCGCGGCAACCAAAGGAGATGCCCCATGCGACACCTTCTCATCGCCGCCGCGATCGCCCTCGGCGCCGCCGTGACCCCGGCCGCCGCCAGCGAAACCTTCAGCGGCGCAGCTGCGCTCGACAAGGTCGAGGCGACCTATGTCCGGCATACCCGCGAGCACCGGATGTGGGAAATCCAGCGCAATCTGGAACGCCAGCAGCGCTATGAGCGCCGCCATCGCTATCGCGACGATTACGGCTATGGCCACCGCCGCGGCGGCCCGCCGCCCTGGGCCCATGGCCGACGCGATCACCGTCGCTACGACCGCTTCTAGGCGGTCGCCGCGCCCTTCGCCTCCCTGTCCCCCAGGGCGAAGGGCGCGGGAGTTTTTCAGCCTCCTTCTCCCCTCGGGGGAGAAGGTCCGGCAGGGGATGAGGGCGGGACGACCGGGAGAGCCGCTGATGGCTCGCCCTGCATAGCGGGCCCTCATCCGTCAGCGCTCCGCGCTGCCACCTTCTCCCCCGACGGGAGAAGGATTCCCGCGCCCAAGCTTTTCCCCGCCCGCAGGCTGATCCTGCGGGCGTCGTGCATGTGAGGGGCAGCGGAGCGCCGCGAGGCGCTGGTTGCGGCGCGGATGGATTGAGCCACCATCCGCATGCTCCTTGCCATCCGCCCGGCGCGTCACTCGCCTGCGGCCCGCACTTAGCTTTGCCGTGCCGCAATTTCCTGCAGTGCCTGCAAAGCCCGCTTTCGTTCGTCTACAGTCGAACGCGGATCTTTGAGGACGGAAAGGTAGCCGTCGACGATCCTGTCGAGCATCGCCTGCGATCGAAGCCGGGCTCGCGCATTCAGCCAGGTGAGCAGCGCGATTGTGGCCATGATGATGCCTACCGCTCCGAGCGAGGCGTCCGTCATCAGCGCCGAGGCGTCGAAGCCACCAGCGGGCGTATAGGTAACGGCGAGCTTGCCGGCGATCAGCGCGCCGACGCCGACCGCCATCATCCCGACCTTGGACTTGGCGAACGAGCGAGCAGGATTGAAGACCAGCTTGGCCAGATCGCGCCCGAAGCCGAGAATCCGGTCGAGTGGGCCGGGTGGCCCACCGGAGCCGCCGCCGGGGTCGCCGGCGACGACCAGCGCTTGTGTAACGGGCTCGGTGAGGGGCGGAACACCGATCGCATACGTCGTCTTGTCGGTGACGGTCGATTTCCCGCTCCCGGTCATGCCTGACGCTCCCGCCCCGATGTCTCCTTGGGTGCGGGCAGTGACAGTTGGGCCTGCGCAAGAGCGGCCTTTGCCACAGCGTCAGCCCTGTCGGCGCTACGCGCCTCATAAGACCAGGCGATTGCGCCCGTTGCGAGGATGAGGACGATGGTGAAGCCACTGACCAGGGTGAAAGGCTGCCAAGGCGGCGAGACCACAAGCAAATAAATCAGAAGGATCGCGCCGCAATAGAAAGCCACTTCCCATTTGCCGATCGCGGCGCGGTGAGCTTCCTTGATTGCGATACCGGTAAGCTCGACGATGAAGCCCTGCTCCGGCGAGAGAGCCTTCTTGGTGGCCCCGGCTTTCTCAGCTGAAGCTCCAATGTCGCCGGACCCAGCTGAATCCTCTTTTGAATTCATGGGTGCCCACCTGATTGGCTGCCGTCGCAGCGCCCGTCTCAAGCCGGTTCAATGTAAAACCTAACATGTGCGGCCATGACGTGCACGCGCTCAAATGCTCGCGGATGACGGGAGCCAGGTTTAGCGCCCTACCTCCGCCGTCGCCTCTCCTCCGCCCCCTTCGGCCGCGATTCCGGCACCGGGCCCATCTCGTCGAGCGTCGGCTTGCGCACGCGTGAGGTGCCGGTCAGCAGCGGGTTGGGCTTGTCGCCACGCTTTGGGGCAGGGCCAGATTTAGGCTTCCCCTCTCCCCCACCCCAGTTGTGCGGGCCCATATCGGCGTCGGTCGGCTTGCGGGCGCGGGTCGGCAGGTTGGCCGAGGCGCCATAGCTGCGCTCGCCCTGGTACTTGCCGGCGCTGCCCTCGACATCGCTCTGGCGGGCGAGCGGGTCGTCGGCGATGGCGAGCTCGGTCGCCTGCAGGCGCTTGATCTCGTCGCGCAGGCGCGCGGCGGTCTCGAATTCGAGGTCGGCGGCGGCCTCGCGCATGCGCTTTTCGAGATCGGCGATCGCGGCCTTGAGGTTGTGGCCGGCGACTGGGCCCTCGACCAGGCCCTTGTCGACGGTGACATGGTCGCGCTCATAGACCGAGCCGAGGATGTCGCCGATGGCGCGCCTGATCGTCTGCGGCGTGATGCCGTTGGCGGCGTTGTAGGCCTCCTGCTTCTCGCGCCGGCGATTGGTCTCGGCCATCGCCCGCTCCATCGAGCCGGTGACATGGTCGGCATAGAGCACGACCTTGCCGTCGACATTGCGCGCGGCGCGGCCGATGGTCTGGATCAGCGAGGTCTCGGAGCGCAGGAAGCCCTCCTTGTCGGCGTCGAGAATGGCGACGAAGCCGCATTCGGGGATGTCGAGGCCCTCGCGCAGCAGGTTGATGCCGACCAGCACGTCGAAGGTGCCGAGGCGCAGATCGCGCAGGATCTCGATGCGCTCGATCGTATCGATGTCGGAGTGCATATAGCGCACGCGCACGCCGTTCTCGTGCAGGTATTCGGTCAGGTCCTCGGCCATGCGCTTGGTCAGCACGGTGACGAGGGTGCGGTAGCCCTTGTCGGTGACCTCCTTGACCTCGTCGAGGAGGTCGGCGACCTGGTGCTTGGCCGGGCGGATCTCGACCGGCGGGTCGATCAGCCCGGTCGGGCGGATGACCTGCTCGGTGAAGACGCCGCCGGTCTGGTCCATCTCCCAGCCGCCGGGCGTGGCCGAGACATGGATCGAGGAGGGGCGCATCGCGTCCCATTCCTCGAAGCGCAGCGGCCGGTTGTCCATGCAGGAGGGCAGGCGGAAGCCGTATTCGGCGAGCGTCGCCTTGCGGCGGAAGTCGCCTTTGTACATGGCGCCGATCTGCGGGACGGTGACATGGCTCTCATCAGTGAAGACGAGGGCGTTGTCGGGCAGGTATTCGAACAGGGTCGGCGGCGGCTCGCCCGGCTTGCGGCCGGTGAGATAGCGCGAATAGTTCTCGATGCCGTTGCAGGAGCCGGTCGCCTCGATCATCTCGATGTCGAAGGTGCAGCGCTGGTCGAGCCGCTGCGCCTCGAGATAGCGGCCCATGCGGTTGAGCTCGTCGAGGCGGCCCTTGAGCTCCTCCTTGATCGACTTGACCGCCTGGTTCAGCGTCGGGCGCGGCGTGGTGTAGTGCGAATTGCCGTAGACCTTGATGAATTCGAGCTCGCCGGTCTTCTGGCCGGTCAGCGGATCGAACTCAGAGATCGACTCGACCTCGTCGCCGAACAGGCCGATGCGCCAGGCGCGGTCCTCATAGTGGGCCGGGAAGAGCTCGACCGTGTCGCCCCGCACCCGGAAGGTGCCACGCGCAAAATCGTGCTGGACGCGCTTGTATTGCAGCGCGACGAGATCGGCGATCAGCTGGCGCTGCTCGATGCGCTCGCCGAGCTTCAGCGAGAAGGTCATCGCCGTATAGGTCTCGACAGAGCCGATACCGTAGATGCAGGAAACCGAGGCGACGATGATGACGTCGTCGCGCTCCAGCAGAGAGCGCGTCGCCGAATGGCGCATGCGGTCGATCTGCTCGTTGATCGAGGATTCCTTCTCGATATAGGTGTCCGAGCGCGGGACGTAGGCCTCCGGCTGATAATAGTCGTAATAGGAGACGAAGTACTCGACCGCGTTGTCGGGGAAGAAGCTCTTGAACTCGCCGTATAATTGGGCGGCCAATGTCTTGTTCGGGGCGAGGATCAGCGCCGGGCGCTGCGTCTCCTCGATCACCTTGGCCATGGTGAAGGTTTTTCCGGAGCCGGTGACGCCGAGCAGAACCTGATCGCGCTCCTGCCGTCTGATACCGTCGACGAGATCGGCGATCGCGGTCGGCTGGTCGCCGGCCGGCTCGAAATCCGACTTCATCTGGAAGCGCAGGCCGCCTTCCGACTTCTCGGGGCGCTCGGGCCGGTGCGGCGTCCAGGGCTTGCCGGGCTCGATGAACGGGCTGCCGGTCTCCAGCAGCGCCTGCAGCGACTTCGCCGTCAGCGAGGCCGCGCTGTCGCTGTCGGGATCGAAGGCGGAGTCGGCCTTCTTCGAGAGCTTGCGCGGCTTCGCCTCACCGGCATCGCCCGGCCGCGCCTCATAGCCGGCCTGCGGCGTGTCGCTGAAGCCGGCCGCGCCGCCCGGCACCGCCTTGCCGCGATTGATCGCCGGGTTGAGCAAATCGGCGAGATAGCCGTCCAGCGGCTTGAGCTCGGGCTTGCTCGCCTTGGAATTGGGCGTGCGGGTCGCGGCGGGTTTTTTCGCGGCGGAGTTGGTCGCAGCCTTGGGCTTGGCGGCGGTCTTGTCGGTGCTCTTTGGCATGGCCGCAATATGGGGGCGATTTGCGGCGGATGCGAGGGGGAGCGGCCCCGACGCGAGCGCATTGGTGACAGGAGTTGACAGGAACCAAACTACTCGCCCTAGTTGCATTCATAAACAACAATCAACCATAGAAGGGGCGGCCATGTCGGGGGGCGGGGCCGAGCCGGGGGACGGCGAGGTCGAGGGATTCATTGCGCGCTGGCGCGCTTCGGAAGGGGCGGAACGCGCCGCTTATGCGCAGTTCCTGACCGAATTCTGCCGGCTGATCGGTGTCGAGACGCCGCTGCCGCCGACCAGCGACGCCGAGGCGGTGACCTACCGCTTCGAATATCCGGTGAAGTTCCGTGACCCGTCAGGAGCGACCAGCACTGGCCGGATCGACCTCTACAAGAAATCCTGCTTCGTGCTCGAGGCCAAGCAGAGCCGGCTGAAGGGCCAGACCAAGGAGATCCTGCCGGCGCAGGGCTCTCTCGCCCTGATCGAGCCCGCCGGCCCGCGCGGGCGGCGCGGCGCCGACCGCAGCTGGGACGTGCTGATGCTGAACGCCCGCCGCCAGGCGGAGGACTACGCCAAGGCGCTGCCCGCGGCGCATGGCTGGCCACCCTTCCTGATCATTTGCGATGTCGGGCACTGCTTCGAGCTCTATGCCGACTTCACCGGCCAGGGGAAGAACTACGTCCAGTTCCCGGACCGACAGCGCTACCGGGTCTATCTCGACGACCTGCGCGAGCCGGAGGTGCGCCGGCGCATGGCGGCGATCTGGCAACAGCCGCTCGCGCTCGACCCGACCCGCCATGCGGCCAGGGTGACGCGCGAGATCGCAGAGCGTCTCGCAGCCGTCTCCAAGGCGCTGGAACGCGAGCACGACCCGGAGGAAGTCGCGCTGTTCCTGATGCGCTGCGTTTTCACCATGTTCGCCGAAGATGCCGAGCTGATCCCGAAAGATTCGTTCAAAGCACTGCTGCGCGATTGTCGCGACAACCCGCCCGCCTTCCGGCCGCTGGTCGAGGAATTGTGGCGCGTGATGGACAAGGGCGGCTACTCGATCACGCTGCGCACCACGATGCGGCGCTTCAACGGCAAGCTTTTCGAGGATGCCCGCGTCTTCGCACTGGAGAAGGCCGAGATCGGCGAATTGCTGGCCGCCGCCGAGCATGACTGGAAGGGAGTCGAGCCCTCGATCTTCGGCACCATGCTGGAGCAGGCGCTCGACCCCGTGGAGCGGGCCAGGCTGGGTGCGCACTACACGCCGCGCGCCTATGTCGAGCGACTGGTGGTCGAGACCGTGATCGCGCCCCTGCGCGAGGACTGGCGCCATGTGCTCGCCGCCGCCCAGCAGGCACGCGACACCAGCGGTCCGCGCAAGGCGCTGGCGCTGATCGAGGACTTCCACCGCACGCTATGCGAGACCCGCGTGCTCGACCCGGCCTGCGGCACCGGCAATTTCCTGCATGTCGCGCAGGAGCTGATGAAGAAGCTCGAAGGCGAGGTGCTCGATGCGGCCAGTGAGCTCGGCAGCCACGAACGTCTCGGCGGTATCGCCGATCGCCATGTCGGCCCGCATCAGTTCCTCGGCATGGATATGAACCGGCGCGCCGTCGCGATTGCCGATCTCGTGCTCTGGATCGGCCATCTGCAATGGCATTTCCGTACACGTGGTTATGCCCCACGCGAGCCGATCCTGCAGCGGCTCGACCACATCTATCGACGCGACGCCGTGCTCGAATGGGATGGCTGGCCGGTGCCTCAGTGGCGTGACAGCAAAGAGATACTGCCCAATCCGCGCCGCCCGGCCTGGCCCGAGGCCGAGTTCATCGTCGGCAACCCGCCCTTCATCGGCGGCAAGGACATCCGCGCCCGGCTCGGCGGTCTTTATGCCGGGTCGCTATGGGTCGCGCATCCCCACATGAACGAGAGCGCCGACTATGTGATGTATTGGTGGGACCGGGCGGCGGGCCTGCTGACACGCCCGGGATCGAAGCTCCGGCGCTTCGGTTTCGTCACCACCAACTCGATCACGCAACTGTTCCAGCGCCGCGTGGTCGAGCGGCATCTGAACGCGAAGAAGCCTATCTCGCTGCTGCTCGCGATCGCCGATCATCCCTGGACCAAGGCGGGCAAGGATACGGCAGCCGTGCGGATCGCGATGACGGTCGCGGAGGCCGGCCGGCAGCAGGGACGCCTGCTTGAGGTGATCGCGGAATCCGGGCTCGATACCGACCAGCCGCGTGTGGAGGTGGGCGAACGGCAGGGGATGATATCTCCCGATCTCTCTATCGGCCCTGACATGACGCGAACGATCGCTTTACGCGCGAACGAAGGCTTGAGCTCTCGTGGTGTCTCGCTGCACGGCGCCGGCTTCATCGTCACGCCCGCCGAGGCCGAAGCGCTCGGACTCGGCAAGCGGCCGGGGCTCGAAGAGCATATCCGCCGATATCGCAATGGCCGCGACCTGACGGCGCATTCGCGCGACGTCATGGCGATCGACCTGTTCGGGTTCTCCGCCGCCGAAGTGCGCGAGCGCTTCCCGGAGGTATACCAGCACCTGCGCCTGACCGTCGAGAAAGATCGCCAAGCCCAGTTCGAACGCTCACCGACAAGCGATGCCCGCTCCTATCTCGCCAATTGGTGGCTGTTCGGAAAGCCGCGACAGGAACTGCGCCCTGCCCTCGCAGGCCTGCAGCGCTACATCGCGACCGTCGAAACGGCCAAGCACCGCGTCTTCCAGTTTCTCGACGCCGGCATCCTGCCGGACAACACGCTGGTCGCCGTCGCCTTGTCGGACGCCTTCCATCTCGGGGTGCTGTCTTCCCGCGTCCATTGCGTCTGGGCGTTGCAGGCCGGCGGCTGGCTCGGCATCGGCAACGATCCACGCTATTCCAAGTCGCGCTGCTTCGATCCCTTCCCCTTCCCTGAGATCGAGGAAGCGCAGAAGCAGGCAATCCGCGCAGCGGCCGAAGCGCTCGATGCGCTGCGCAAGGACGTGCTTGAGCGACATCCGGACCTGACGCTGACCAAGCTCTACAATGTCCGCGAGGCGATCCTCGCCGGCAGGCCGCTGTCCAGTGCCGAGGCCGACATCCGCGATCGCGGGCTGGTGCTGATCCTGAGCGAGCATCATGAGGCGATCGACGCGGCCGTCGCGGCCGCCTACGGGCTGCCGACCGATGCGGAGGACGAGACGATCCTGGCGACGCTGGTTGCGCTCAACCGGGAGCGGGCCCGAGAGGAAGAGCGCGGGACAATGCGCTGGCTGCGGCCGGACTATCAGCGCCCACGCTTCGGGCGGGGCGCTGCGGTCGGCGAGCAGATCGAGGCGGCCGAGCTGGTGTCGCTGCCGGCTGCGGGCAGGACGAGGCCTGCCTTCCCGGCCCAGCCTGTCGAGCGGGTGGCAGCCGTCCTCGCGATCCTGGCGGCTTCGCATGCGCCGCTCGACGCCGATGCGGTCGCGTTGCGCTTCCGTCAGGGTCTCAAGGTGCGGTCGGCGGTGCGTGCGATCCTGATATCGCTCGCCCGCGTCGGGGAGGCCTCGACGAGAGATGGCGGAGGAAGCTTCGTACGACGCTTCCTCGCGACAGGCTGACGCTCTCGCTCGCATCGTGGAGGCCACGAAGCGATGCGACCACCGTGCCGGCAGATGCTCAGTCGTCCTTCTCGAGCTCGCTGTGCGATTTCAGCGCGTAGCCGCCGCGCGGCTGCGTCACCAGATAGGCCGGGTTGTCCGGCGAGGCGTTGCGCCGGACTTCCGTGCCCTTGATCGTGCGGGCCACCGGTTCGGTGAAGACCTGCTCGACGCGGCCTTTGGCGGTATGGGCGCCCCAGCGCCAACTCACATTCGTGCCGGGCTTCAATGTCGTCGTCACGTCGTCGCTCCGTGCTCCGTTGGTGAAAACGCCGCTGCCATGATTTGGTT
>JAESGH010000333.1_pt1 | contig 47167 bp, 47 predicted proteins | sample 9269641 | NCBI WGS metagenome assembly JAESGH01 (sample SAMN14515345, study PRJNA621665) | algae metagenome | isolation source: Phormidium tanganyikae FI6-MK23 and co-occurring heterotrophs from granitic... | place: USA: Fort Irwin, California | collected 1998-05-24 | reverse complement strand
CACGACTGGAACAGGCGGCTGTACTGCGCTTCGTGCCAGGCGCTCGCCATCGCCAAAGCGGGGGCGAGGTTGCCGATCTCGTCGTCGCGGAGCGAACGGGCACGGGCGGCCGCCTCCTCGATGGCCGGGGCGGCCTCGATCAGCAGGCGCTGGCCCGCGGTATGTCCGAGCGGGACCAGCTTGAGCGCGGCCGTCACCTGCCCCTCGACATAGACCCACAGGAAGCCCTGCAGGGCGGCTTCCGGAGCGATGCGCCAGTGGTGGCCGGCAAGGGCGAAGGCGGCAGCATAGGTCAGGGCCTGTCCCTGCTCGTCCCGGGCGGCGCATACGTCAAGATCGGCGAGCAGCCGCAGCAGCGCCTCGCCCTGCCGCCTGTCCTCGCGCTGGAACTCGCGGCTTTCGCGCCCGGCCGCGAGCCAGGCATTCGCGGCGCGGAAACCCTCCTTGTCGCCGGCTTCCAGCGCCGTCGCCATGCGCCAGAACAGGGCGCCGTCCAGCTGCGCGACATTGGCCCTGAGCGTGCCGAGAATCCAATCGCGTGCCGCTACCTCGTTCGTGACCCAGCCGGCATGGACGGCCGCTTCGAGCCCGCGCGAATAGGAGAACCCGCCGACCGGCAGACCCTGGCTGACCAGGCGCAGCAGATGCAGCGGCAGCCCGCTGGAAGCTGGGGCGTCATCCATGGCTCAGGCCTCGGCGGCCTCGCTTGCGTATCCGGCCCGCAACCCGCCATGCGCGACGATGAATTCGACGATGGTGTCGAGGCCCTTGCCGCGCGAGAGGTCGGTGAAGCCGAAGGGGCGGGTTCCGCGCATCCGCGCCGCATCGTTACGCATCACGTCGAGATCGGCGTTCACGTAAGGGGCGAGGTCGCTCTTGTTGATGACGAGGAAGTCGGAGCGGGTGATGCCCGGCCCGCCCTTGCGCGGGATTTCCTCGCCCTGGCACACGGAGATGACATAGAGCGTGAGGTCGGCGAGGTCGGGCGAGAAGGTCGCCGCCAGGTTGTCGCCGCCGGATTCGATGAAGACGATGTCGAGGTCCGGAATCCGGCGGTTGATCTCGGCGATAGCCTGCAGATTGATCGAGGCATCCTCGCGGATCGCCGTATGCGGGCAGCCGCCGGTCTCGACGCCGACGATGCGGTCTTCCGATAACGCTTGCCGGCGCACCAGCACCATCGCGTCTTCCTTGGTGTAGATGTCGTTGGTGACGACGGCGATCGAGTAGTCGTCCCGCATCGCCTTGCACAATTTCTCCGCGAGCATCGTCTTGCCCGAGCCGACGGGGCCGCCGATGCCGACGCGGAGAGGGCCGTTCTTGGAGATCATGAGCGCAGAGCCTCGAACGATGGACGTGACAGGCAGCTTACAGGCTTTCTTCGCCGGGTTCAGCGATGATGGTGATCGTGTTTCCCGTCGCCATGGGAATGCCCGTGATCGTGATGGTGATGCTCGTGATCATGTGAGTGAGCGTGGCCATGGCCATGGTCATGCGCGTGACTGTGGCCGTGGCCGTGGCCGGAATAGGCGCCGCGCACCGGGTCGAAGGCTGCGACGATCTCCTCGACCTCGGCGCCGAGCCCTTCGAGCATGGCCTTGATGACATGGTCGCGCAGGATCAGGATGCGGTCCGTCGCGATGGAGGCGGCGAGATGGCGGTTGCCGATATGCCAGGCAAGCTCGGCGAGATGCAGCGAATCCCTGGCCCGGATCGCGTAGAGCGGTTCGTCTGCCGCGGCGATCTCGACGATGCCGCCGCCCTCGATCGCGAGGGCATCGCCGGCGGACAGCACCACTGTGTCGGGCAGGTCGATCAGGACTTTGCCGCCTTCGCTGGTCTCGATCATGCGCCGGCGCAGATGGCGCTCGTCATGCTGGAGAACGGCGCGGCCGAGCACCGGCTCCGAAGACGAGGAGGCGTCCGCTGCCCGCCTGACGGCTATCGCTTTCAACATGCTACACTCCGTTTCCGACAAGGCGGGTTCGTTCATTCTGCGCTGAGCCCGGCGGACGCGCCATGTCAAGCTCTTACAATAAAATAGATTCGAGAATTGGTGAAATCGTCTTCGTTATTCCAGTATCTGGCCTCTCATTGTTTTGAATCCGACCGAACTTCTGCTGCTTTGATTTGAGATAGATTGTATAGCGCCTGGGACGTAGGGCGCAGGCGTGGTTGTTTCGCTTGCTTTATAAGACTTGCTGTTTGCTGCTGTCTCGGCTGCGTGCTACGGGTTTCCACGTCATTCTGGGCTGGATTGTCGTGGATTTGAAGCGGCTTGACTGAAGAGCGGGTTATGAACGCGATCGTGCCCATACCGCCTTCCGAGGCCGCCCACCTGTCAGCGCTGGCACGGGCCCATTATGCGGCGCAACCGAGTTCCTGGCTGGCCGAGCTGGAGCTGTGGTTCGCGCCGAGCGCCGGCAAGACCCGGCTCGTCCGCCGGCGTCATCTCGGACCGCTCGTCGTCCAGCGCCCGTTCCATCCGGAGAAGGACGGGACCTGCCATGTCTACCTGCTGCACCCGCCGGGCGGAGTCGCGGGTGGCGACCGCCTCGACCTGCGCTTCCATCTCGATGCCGGCGCCCGCGCGTTGCTGACGACGCCCGGTGCGACGAAATTCTATCGCAGCGAGCACGGCGCCGGCGCGCAATCCACTGAGATCGATGTCGGGGCGGGGGCCGCCTGCGAATACCTGCCGCAGGAAACCATCGTCTTCGACGGCGGCGATGCGCGGATGGAGACCCATGTGTCGCTCGCGCCGGACGCCACCTATGTCGGCTGGGATTTCCTGTGCCTGGGTCGGCCGGCGGCCGGCGAGCGGTTCGAGACGGGCCGGCTGAGCCAGCGCGTCGAGATCAGGCGGGACGGCAAGCCGATCTGGTTCGAGCGCCTCGAGCTGCATGGCAGCTCCCCCCTGATGGCGGCGGCCTATTCGCTGGCTGGCCAGCCGACCTGGGGGACGATGATCTATGCCGGCGCCGTCGCCGAGGAGGCAGCGGAGCAGGTGCGGGCCGCGATCGGCGAGAGCGCCGTCTTCTCGGTCAGCCAGCTCGAAGAGGTCGTGGTCTGCCGCTATCTCGGGCCGCGGGTTGCGGACGGCAAGGCCCTGTTCGTGCGGGCATGGAACGTGCTTCGTACACTGGGCCAGGGCAAGGCCGCCGATACGCCCCGCATCTGGGCGACCTGAATAATCACTGCGAAGGAGGGGGAAGGCGATGGAGCTGCTTCCGCGAGAGAAAGACAAGCTTCTGCTTTTTACCGCAGCGCTGCTGGCGGAACGGCGCAAGGCGCGAGGGGTCAAGCTGAACTATCCCGAGGCCGTCGCCTATCTGTCGGCAGCGGTTCTGGAAGGCGCGCGCGACGGCCGGACCGTGGCGGATCTGATGTCCTACGGCGCGACGCTGCTGACGCGCGACGACGTCATGGAAGGCGTCCCTGAGATGATCCACGACATCCAGGTCGAAGCCACCTTCCCGGACGGGACCAAGCTCGTCACCGTCCACAACCCGATTCCGTGAGGCTGCGCCATGACCCCGGGTGAATTCCTGATCGAGGACGGCGAGATCGAGCTCAACGCCGGACGCGAGCGGCAGACGATCGACGTCGCCAATTCCGGTGACCGGCCGATCCAGGTCGGCTCGCATTATCATTTCTACGAAACCAATACCGCGCTGCATTTCGACCGCGAGAAAACCAAGGGCTTCCGTCTCGACATTCCCGCGGGCACGGCGGTGCGCTTCGAGCCCGGCCAGTCACGGACCGTCCGGCTCGTCGCGCTCGCGGGCGACCGGGTCGTCTACGGCTTCAACGCCAAGGTCATGGGAAAGCTGGAGGCTTGAGATGGCACGCATCACTCGCGAGAACTATGCGTCGCTCTACGGTCCGACCAAGGGCGACCGCATCCGCCTCGCCGATACCGAGCTCCTGATCGAGATCGAGGAGGATCGCACCATCTATGGCGAGGAAGTCAGCTTCGGCGGCGGCAAGGTCATCCGCGACGGCATGGGCCAGGGCCAGCGCAACGCCGCCGAAGTCGTGGACCTCGTCTTCACCAATGTGGTGATCCTCGACCATTGGGGCATCGTAAAAGCCGATGTCGGCGTCAAGGACGGGCGAATCGCCGCGATCGGCAAGGCCGGCAACCCCGATATCCAGCCGGGCGTCGACATCGTCATCGGTCCGGGCACCGACGTCATCGCCGGCGAGGGCAAGATCCTGACGGCCGGCGGTATCGATACGCATATCCACTTCATCGCGCCGCAGCAGGCTGAGGAAGCGCTCGCCAGCGGGACGACGACGCTGGTCGGCGGCGGCACCGGCCCCTCGGTCGGCACGCTCGCCACCACCGTGACGCCCGGGCCCTGGTACATCCACCGCATGCTCGAGGCGATCGAGGAGCTGCCGATCAATGTCGGGTTGCTCGGCAAGGGCAATGCCAGCCTGCCCGAGCCGCTGCGCGAGCAGGTCCGGGCCGGCGTCATCGGCCTCAAGCTGCACGAGGACTGGGGCACGACCCCGGCGGCGATCGACAACTGTCTGTCCGTCGCCGACGAGATGGACGTCCAGGTCGCGCTGCATTCGGACACGCTGAACGAGAGCGGCTTCGTCGCCGACACCTTCGCGGCGATGAAGGGGCGCGCGATCCACTCCTTCCATACGGAAGGGGCGGGTGGCGGCCATGCGCCGGATATCATCACCGCGGCCGGCCAAGAGAACATCCTGCCCTCCTCGACCAATCCGACCCGGCCCTACACGATCAACACGATCGACGAACACCTCGACATGCTGATGGTCTGCCACCATCTCAGCCCGCAGATTCCCGAGGATGTCGCCTTCGCCGAATCCCGCATCCGCAAGGAGACGATCGCGGCCGAGGACATCCTGCACGATCTCGGCGCCTTCTCGATGATGTCGTCGGATTCGCAGGCGATGGGCCGCATTGGCGAGACGACGCTGCGCTGCTGGCAGACGGCACACAAGATGAAGGTCCAGCGCGGCCCGCTGCCCGAGGACAATGAGCGCAACGACAATTTCCGCTGCAAGCGCTATGTCGCCAAATATACGATCAATCCGGCGATCACTCATGGCTTCGCCCATGAGATCGGCTCGGTCGAGGTCGGCAAGCGCGCCGATCTGGTGCTCTGGAAATCAGCCTTCTTCGGGGTCAAGCCGTCGCTGGTGCTGCTCGGCGGCATGATCGCGACCGCTCCGATGGGCGATCCGAACGCCTCGATCTCGACGCCGCAGCCGGTCCATTACCGGCCGATGTACGGCGTGCTCGGGCGTGCCCGCGGCAAGACCGGCGTGACCTTCGTCTCGCAGGCGGCATTCGACGACAAGATCGGCGAGAAGCTGCAGCTGCAAAAGCAGCTGGTCGCGGTGAAGGGCACGCGGGGCGTCCGCAAGAAGGACATGATCCATAATGCGCTGACGCCGAAGATCGAGGTCGATCCCCAGAATTATCGGGTCCGCGTCGATGGCGAGCTGATCACTTGCGAGCCCGCGACCTCGCTGCCGATGGCGCAGCGCTACTTCCTGTTCTGAGGGAAGGCGGCCGTCGCGGCCGCATCCGGCCTGGAACGCCAGCTCCAGGGCCAGCAGCATGACCGCCCAGCCGATCAGCTCGATCGGCCGGGCATGCGACGGGGCTTGTCGTCGGAGGGGCGCTCGCATGGAGACCAGGCAGCTCGAGGGGAATGCCGGCGCGGCCTTCGCGATCCATGTCCTGCGCGGCATCGGGCAGGTCGTCTTCCAGAACAACCCGGTGTCCGGGCTGATCATTCTTTGCGCGCTCTTCTTCAATTCCTGGATCTACGGCGCGGTCTGCCTGTTGGGGGTGGTCGTCGCGACCTTGACCGCACGGGTCCTCGACGCCGATGACGGGCTGATCGCGGACGGCCTGTTCGGCTTCAACGGCGCTTTGGTCGGGCTCGCGCTCGTCGCCTTCACCAGCGCTGATTTCCGCACGGGCGCGGTGCCGTCGCCGGCCATGTTCGTCTACATCCTGTTCGCTGCCGCCATGACGAGCGTCGTCTTCTCGGCGCTCGGCACCTTGCTCCAGCCCTACAAGGTCGCGGCGCTGACCATGCCCTTCGTGCTGGTGGGCTGGCTGTTCCTGTTCGCTGTCCTGAAATTCGCCAATATCGAAGCAGGGCCGCTGGCGAAGCCGGTCTCGCCGGAGCAGTATGCTCAGGCTGCCGCCTACATCCTGCCCACCTGGTATATGGGCATCGGCAATGCGATCGGGCAGATCTTCTTCCAGGACAACTGGATCGCGGGCTACCTGATCCTGCTCGGCATCGCCGTGAACTCCCGGATCAGCGCCCTGATGGCCCTGCTCGGGGCGGGGCTCGCGGCGGCGGTCGCCGCGATCTTCGGCGGGCCGGAAGGCGCAATCCGCGACGGGCTCTTCGGCTACAATGCCGCCCTCACGGCGATGGCGCTGGGCGGTTTCTTCCTCGTCCTGACCTGGCGCAGCTTCCTCTACACGCTGTTCGGCATCGTGGTGACGACCTGGCTCTGGGCCTCCGTCGCCATCTTCCTGAAACCGATCGGCATGCCGGTGCTGACCTCGACCTTCGTGCTCGTGACCTGGCTGATGCTGATCGGGGCGCAGGGCTTCAAGGCCCTGGTCCCGGTCCCTCCGGCGCAGGCGACGACGCCGGAGGACAACCGGCGCCGCCATCTCTCGGGCGCGGTGGCCGCGGCGTGAGCGGCGCGTCGAGCATAAGATTTTCAAGAAGGGAGCTTCGGCTGTGGGACTGATTGGAATTCTTGTCGCCCTGGCGCTGCTGATGTGGCTCGCCTATCGCGGGTGGAGCATCCTGATGGTTGCCCCGATCGCGGGCCTCGCCGCGGCGATCCTCGCCGGCGAGCCGGTCCTGGCGCATTGGACGCAGACCTTCATGCCGAGCGCCGGCCGCTTCGTGGCGCAATGGTTCCCGATCTTCCTGCTCGGCGGCCTGTTCGGGAAGCTGATGGACGATAGCGGCTCGATCGCCGCGATCGCCGACTATCTGACGAAACGCCTCGGCACCAGGCGGACCATCCTCTCCGTGGTGCTGGCCTCCGCCATCGTCACCTATGGCGGGGTCAGCGTCTTCGTCGCCTTCTTCGTGCTGGTGCCGATGGCGCAGCAGATGTTCCAGGCTGCCGACATTCCGCGCCGCCTGATGCCGGCCACGATCGGCCTCGGCGCGTTCACCTTCACCATGACGGCCTTGCCCGGGTCGCCTTCGGTCAACAATGCGATCCCGATGCCGTATTTCGGGACGACCACCTTCGCCGCCCCCGGCATCGGCATCATCGCCTCCCTGATCACCCTGGTCTTCGGCCTGTGGTGGCTCGCCCGGGCGGAAGCGGCGGCACGGGCCGCGGGAGAAGGGTTCGGGGCGGTTGCCGCGGTTCCGGCTCCGATCGACGAGAAGCTGCGCGAGAAGGCGACTGTGGCCGGCGAATTCGATCCGGCCGAGCTCGATCATGGCCAAAGGGCGGATGAGCGCCCGCCCGTCGCCTTGGCGGCGCTGCCGCTCGCCGTCGTCATCGTGGTGAACTTCCTGATGGCTCTGGTGGTTTTGCCGCGGCTCGATTTCGCATACCTCGCCGAGCCGGCCTGGGGCAGCACCTCGATCAACACGATCGGCGGCGTCTGGTCGGTGATGCTCGCGCTGGCGGCGGCGAACCTGACCGTGATCGCGGTGAATTTCCGCCGCATGCCCAATATCCGCGAAAGCCTCGACGCGGGCGCGAATTCCGCCGCGCTGCCGATGCTGACCATCGCGAGCCTCGTCGGCTTCGGGGCGATCGTCGCCGCCCTGCCGGCGTTCAACCTGGTTCGCGATGCGGTCATCGGGCTCCCGGGCGGGCCGCTGATCTCACTGACGGTCGCGATGAACACGCTGGCGGCCCTGACCGGCACGGCTTCGGGCGGCTCGGCGATCGCGCTGGCGGCGCTCGGCGATCATTTCCTGAAGCTGGCCGCGACCTATGGCGTCGACCCGGCGCTGATGCATCGCATCACCGTGATCAGCGCGGGCACGCTCGATGCGCTACCGCATAACGGCACCGTGCTGATGCTCCTGCAGATCAGCAAGTTGACCCATGCCGAGAGCTACAAGGACATGGTCATGACCGTGATCGTCGGTGTGGTCATCTCGCTGATCGCGGTTCTGATCCTCGGATCGCTGGTCGGCTCGTTCTAGAGCGCTGCTGGCCCGGCCTTCCGGACACCCCTGAAGTCCTCTTCCGGGGTGTCCGAGGTCGCGTTTCCGAGTTCCTCATCCGCCGGGGCCAGCAGATGCACGTCGCGGCGAGCTAACCGAGCAAGAGCGCCATGGCTTTTGCCAGCGCCTTGAAGAGTGCGCTGTCGCTTGTGGCGAGCAGGCGGCTCACCTCGAAATGGTTCTGCCCTTCGGCCAGCAGCGAGGTGCTCGCCTTTCCGGCTGCCTCCAGAGCTTCGTGGAACGTCCTCGCATGGCGCCGGTACTCGTCGGTCTCGGCCTCGCCATGCGCGACGAGAACCGGGCAATCCAAGTTCCCGACGTGGCGAATGGGGCTGAAGGCCTCGATCTCGTCCGGGGTCAGGCTCAGATAGCGCCCACGCGCGCTAAGCATCGGCCCTTCGAGATCATAGGCGCCGCTGGCGAGAAGGGCGCCTGCCACCGTGCCCGCCTCGATTCGATGCGGCGTGTCGGCCGTGAGCGCTGCCGCAACGAGATGGGCGCCCGAGGAATGACCGATCACGAACATGCGCCGAGGGGCGAAACCGAATTCGCCTGCATGGCGAGCCAGCCAGCCTATGCCACGCTGGACCTGCATCACCATCTCGGGCAGCCGGGCCGCGGGAATGCTGGCGAAATCGAGCACCGCGAAGCTCATTCCGTCGCCGACGAAGGCTTCCGCCGCAAAAGCGCTGTCCATCCGGTCAAGCATGCGCCAGGCGCCGCCATGGACGTAGACGACGAGGGGTGCGCCCGGCGAAGCCGCCGGGAACAGGTCGATGCGTTCGGCCGGTCCCTCGCCATAGGCGAGATGGCGGCAGGCGAGCTTGCGATGCGCCTCCAGGCTGGCGTTGCGATACCAGGCGATGATCTCCTCGGCATTGGGCGCCCAGGCGCCCTGATTGTAGTTCAGGTCGAGCCGCGCCTGATCGTAGTCGAGATAGACCGGGACCGTCGGTTCGGTCATGGCGGGCTCCGTCATCGCCCGCTCCCGGCTTCCGCGCGGTAAACGATGCGTCCATCGACGATGGTGAGTTCGGATTCGATCTGGGCCAGCTGATCGGAAGGGCAGGATAGCGGGTCGGCCGAGAGCACAGCGAGATCGGCGAGCTTGCCGATGGCGATGCTGCCCTTCTCGCCATCCTCGAAGGTCAGCTTCGCACCGCCGAGCGTGGCGCATTCCAGCGCCTCTTCGCGCGTCAGCGCCTGCTCCGGCGAGATCAGCGCGCCCGTCCGGTCGCGCCTGTCGACCGCGAGCGCGATCGACTGGAACAGGCTGAGCGGCGCGTTGTCGCTGCCGAAGGAGATCGGGACGCCGGCCTCGCGCAGGGAGCGCAGCGGAACGATCTCGCCGGCCCGCTCCCGGCCGAGCTTGTCGACCAGCTCGCTGCCGCGCTTGTAGATACAGGCGGTCAGGTGGGTGGTGACCGCCAGCCCGAGATCGGCGACCTGTTTCACCTGATCCGGCGTCAGGCTTGCCGACCATGCCGGCGCCACGCCGATGCCGCTGCGCAGCGATGCGCTCGTCGGCGCTGCCCGCCTGATCGAGGCTGCCTACCAAAGGGCGCTCGCGACCTCGGGCCATGAGCAGCCTCTGGTCGCGACCTTCGGCAAGATCGAGGTCAGCCCGAATGCGGCGAACGCGGTGCCGGGCGAAGTCGTGATGACGCTGGAGGTGCGCTCGGGCAACGAAGCCGCGGTCTCGGCCTTCGGCACGACGCTCGTTCGAGATCTGCAACCGGAGCTCGCCGCGCTGCGGCTGGCGGTGGCGGCCGAGCCGATCAGCACCGTTGCTCCAGTCGCCTGCGCGTCTGCTGTGCGCACGGCCATCGCTGACGCGTCGAGAGTCTGCGATCTCGGCACGCGCGACCTCCCGAGCGGCGCCGGTCATGACGGCGTCTTCGTCTCGCGGCTCGGCCCGATCGGGATGATCTTCGTGCCCTGCCTGGACGGGCGCAGCCACGCGCCGGAGGAGGCGATCGAGCCGGAGCAAGCCGCGGATGGGGCCCGCGCGCTGGCGGGAGCGGTCAGCCTGCTCGACGCGCGTCTCGACTGAGCGTGCCGGGGTGGCGCTGCTCCAGCGCGACGCCGCCATCGCGCGGAAGCCGCGCTCGCAGGATCTGTCCGGTCTCGGATTCGGTCAGCAGCAGAGTCTCATCATCGGGCAGGAGCACTGCATTCGTCATCGTCCGGCCGGCGCAGGAGAGCACGCGGTAAAGCGGCACGCCGAGCGGCGAGAGGATCCAGGCGCAGCCATGGCCGGGGTCGCAGACGATCAGGCGGCCATGGCCATCCACCACCAGCCCGTCCGGTCCGGACAGGCCACCGGGTAGTTGGGCAAAGACCTGGGTCTTGCCGGCCTGGGCGCTGGGATCGAGCGGGACCCGCCAGATCTGGGCGGCGCGGGTCAGCGCCAGGAATGCATGGGTTCCCTCGCGCGAGACGGCGACGCCGTTCGGGCTCGCTGCATTGCCGATAATCCGGTCGAGGCGACGGTCCGGCCAGAGCCGGTAGAGCCGGCCGCTCGGGTCCTGCATGCCGGTCTGGCCCTGGTCGGTGAACAGGATCGAGCCGTCGGGCAGGAGCTGCAGGTCGTTCAGCCCCTTGAAGCCTTCGCTGTTGATCGCGCCGAGGATGGTTTCGGTCGCTCCACTCCTGGGATCGACGGAGAGCAGGCCACGGCGGTAATCGGCGACGATCAGCTGGCCGTCAGGGGCGACCTTCATCCCGTTCGGCCAGCCGTCATAGGCGACGACCAGACGCCATTGCCCGGCCGGGTCGATCGCGAAGATCCGGCCGAACGGGATGTCGACGACATAGATCGTGCCGTCGGGGGCAAGGCACGGCCCCTCCAGGAAGGAGTCGATCGCCTGCCCGCCCTTGTTGGCGATGCTCCAGGCGCTCGCACGCCGATCCCGGAACGCCTCGGGCAAGCTGGTAAAAACCTGTGTCTCGATCGGCTGCGGTGGTGCGAACCAGCTCATCGGTCGACTCCCTTGGACGGCGGCGGCTCGCTGGAGAGCTACTGCACCTGCGCTGCGCGGACGACATCGCCCCAGCTCTTGAGTTCGCTCGCGATGAACCGGGTGAAATCATCGGGCGAGCCCGGCTGCAGGAAGCCGCCCTGCTCGGTGATGCGCTTGGCGACGCCGGGGTTGCGCGTCGCCTGGACGGCGAGCTCGTTGAGCCGGGCGACGATCGGCTCGGGAGTGCCGGCCGGGGCGAGCAGGCCGAACCATTGCGAGGAGACGAAGTCCTTGACGCCGGCCTCGATCAGGGTCGGCACCTGCGCCGCGATCGGCAGGCGCTCGGCCCCCGTTGTCGCGATCAGCCTGAGCTGCCCGCCCTCGATGAAGGAGAGCGCCGTCGGTGCTGCCGTGAACAGCATCTGGATCTGCCCGGCGACAACGTCCTGGAGGGCGGCAGCCGCGCCGCGATAGGGCACATGCTGCAGGCTGGCGCCGGTCTTCAGCCGGAACTGCTCGCCCTGGAGATGGGGGACGGTGCCGACGCCGCCCGAGCCGAAGTTCAGCTTGCCGGGGTTGCCCTTGGCATAGGCGATCAGCTCGGCGACGGTCTTGGCCGGCACGCTCGGGTGCACGACGAGGACCGAGGGGAAGGTCGCGATCAGGCAGACCGGCCTGAACATCCTGAGGGGATCGATCCCGGCCGCTGGCGTCAGCGTCGGCGTCACCGCCATGGTGGAATCGCCGAGCAGCACCGTGTAGCCGTCGGGCTTGGCGGCCGCGACATCCTTCATGCCGATGCCGCCGGCGGCTCCCGTCTTGTTCTCGACGAAGAAGCGATGGCCGCTGGTCTGCTCGCCCATCGCCTCCGCGATGAGCCGCCCGACGAAATCGGTGGTTCCGCCGGCCGCGTACGGGACGACCATCCTGATATTGGCCGATGGATAGGTCTGCGCGACCGCCGGGCTGGCCAATCGGTCGAGCCCGAGCGAGGTCGCGGAAGCCCCGAGCGAAACGTGCAGGAACGAACGGCGATTGAGATGCGTCATGATGGTCTCCCCCGAGATCGATCGTGGTTATTGGTCTGATCGTGATGGCTGTGCGGCCTGCGCTTCAGGCAGCCGGCGTTCCGGAGCGCCGCGATAGGCCCAGAGCCATTCGCGCGGCAGCGGCCCCTTGTTGCGGTCCGGCTGCTGCGACTGTTCCCAGGCATGGGCGAGGATGCCGACCGAGCGCGAGAGCACGAACAGGCCGCGCGTCAGCGGTGGCGGGAAGCCGAGCTCGCCATAGATGACGGCTGTGGCGCCATCGATGTTGAGCGGAATGCGCTTGCCCTTGGCGCGCGCGACAGCGGCCTCGACCGCCTCGGCGATGTCGGCGAAGCGCCCTCCGACAGTCCCCTGGCGGGCCGCCTCGCGCACCAGCGCCAGCAGTCGCGGCGCGCGCGGGTCGAGCGGGTGGAAGCGGTGGCCGAGGCCCGGCACATGGCCGCTTTCGGCGAAGAATCGAGTGACGCGGTCTTCGACGGCGCTCTCAAGCGCCTGTCCCTCGTCCATCGCCGCGGCGATCTCGCCGAAGAAGCCCACCGCCTGCTCGCCGGCGCCGCCATGAACATCGCCGAGCACGTTGATGGCCGAGGCCATGGCGCTGTTGATGCCGACGCCACAGGTGGCGGCCATGCGGGCGATCGCGATCGAGGGCGCCTGCGGGCCGTGATCGACCGCCGCTCCGAGCGCCGCGCCGAGCAGCTCGGCCTCAGCTTCGCTCGGCAGTTCGCCGCGCAGCATCAGCCAGATCATCGCCGGGAAGCTGATCCGGCCGATCAGGTCCTCGATCGGGTACCCGCGCAGGCGGATCAGGCCGGGCCGCATCTCGATGATCCCGGTCGACCACCACTCCTCGCCGCGCTCGCGGCCCTGCTTGCGCTCACCCTCGCTCATGCCTGCCTCCTCGTGCCGCGCTGCCGGCGCGCTTCCGTCAGAATCGCTTCGCTGTGCTCGCCCAGCTTCGGCGGTGGCTGCGTCGGCCGAGGCGCTTCGCCGTCGACCAGGAAGCCGCCGCGGATCACCGTCAGTGGGCCGGTCCCTGCACCTGTCTCGAAGCGGGTCGTCATGTTGCGCGAGGTGACCTGCTCCTCCCGCAGGACCTGCGGGATCGTCAGCACGCGCCCGGCCGGCACACCGGCTCGGTTGAGGCGCTCTTCCCAGTCCGCGGCCGGCGCCGCGGCGAGCGCCGCCTCGATCAGGTTCTTCAGCTCGCCGCGATGGCGCTTGCGGGCCTCGCGCTCGCTGAAGCGCGGGTCGCCCGCCAGCTCGGGGCGCCCGATCACGCCGCAGAGCGTGACGAACTGCTCCTGCTTGTTGGCGGCGATGTTGAGCAGCCCGTCGCCGGTCTCGAAGGCGCCGGAGGGCGCCGCCGTCATGTTCTCGTTGCCCATGGCTTTCGGCTCGACGCCAGCCGTCAGATAGTTCGAGACCGGCCAGCCCAGGGCGCTGAGCGTGCATTCGAGCATGGCGACGTCGAGGAAGGCGCCCTCGCCGGTCTTGGCGCGTCGCAGCAACGCGGAGACCATTGCGAAGGCGCCGAACAGGCCGCCGAGCGTGTCGCAGACGGGATAGCCGACCCGCAAGGGGGCGGTTTCCGGCGTGCCGGTGATGCTCATCACCCCGGAGAGGCCCTGGATGATCTGGTCATAGGCGGGGTTGTCCCGCATCGGCCCGGTCTGGCCGAAGCCGGAGATGGCGCAATAGACCAGGTCGGGGCGAATGGCGCGCAGGCTCTGATAGCCGAGCCCGAGGCGATCCATCACGCCCGGCCGGAAGTTCTCGACGAGGGCGTCGGCGGTGGCGACGAGATCGCGGAACTGCGCCCGGCCGTCCTCGCTCTTGAGATCGACGACGACGGAGCGCTTGCCGGCATTCTGGGCCAGGAAGGAAGCGCCCATCGCCGCCTTGTTGAGCTCCGGCGAGCCGCCGAGCTGGCGAGCGAGGTCGCCGCCATTGGGCGCCTCGACCTTGATCACATCCGCCCCAAGCAGAGCGAGCTGATAGCCGCAATAGGGGCCGGCCAGCACATTGGTGAGATCGAGGATACGCAGGCCTTGAAGGAGTTGGGTCATCTTCTGTCTCGCTCGTCAGGCGTCGCCGGGGACATGCTCGGGACGCGGCCCGCGCCAAGCCTGGATCAGCTGGTAGAGCCGCGGGCCGAACAGTGCCGTGAGGGCAAGCGCCAGCAGCGCGGCGGAGAGCGGCTGGGTGAACAGCACCGTCCAATCGCCGCCCGAGATCGTCATCGCCCGGCGGAACTCGGTTTCGGCCATCGGCCCGAGGATCATCCCGATCACGACCGGCGCAGTCGGGAAGTCGAAGCGGCGCATCAGGAAGCCGACACCGCCGAGGACGTAGAGCAGGATGAGGTCGATCGGCGATTGCGAGATGCCGTAGGTGCCGACCGTCGCGAAGACCAGGATGCCGGCATAGAGCAGCGGCGCCGGGATCTTCAGGATGCGGACCCAAAGCCCGACCAGCGGCAGGTTGAGGACGACGAGCAGGACGTTGGCGACGTAGAGGCTGGCAATCAGGCCCCAGACCAGTGCGGGCTGGGTGTCGAGCAGCAGCGGGCCGGGCTGGATGCCGTAGCTCTGGAAGGCCGAGAGCATGATCGCGGCGGTGGCCGAGGTCGGCAGGCCGAGCGTCAGCATCGGCACCAGCACGCCGGCGGCGGAGGCGTTGTTGGCGGCTTCCGGGCCAGCGACGCCCTCGATCGCGCCGACCGTGCCGAACTCCTCCGGCTTCTTCGACAGCCGCTTCTCCAGGACATAGGACAGGAAGGTCGGGATTTCCGCCCCGCCGGCCGGCATGGCCCCGATCGGGAAGCCGATCGCGGTGCCGCGCAGCCAGGGCTTCCAGGAGCGCGACCATTCCTCGCGGGTCATATAGAGCGAGCCGCGCAGGGGCACGATCTCGTCCTTGCCGGCATGGCGGCGGGCGGCGACATAGAGTGTCTCGCCGACCGCGAACAGGCCGACCGCGACGACGATGACATTGGTGCCGTCGAGCAGTTCGGTCAGGCCGAAGGTGAAGCGCGGCTGCCCGGTCTGCAGGTCGATGCCGATCATGCCGAGATAGAAGCCGAGGAACAGGCTGGCGAGGCCGCGGACGGCGGAGGAGCCGAGCACGGCAGAGACCGTGACGAAGGCGAGCACCATCAGCGAGAAATATTCGGCCGGGCCGAACAGCAGGGCCAGGCTGACGACGACCGGCGCCAGGAAGGTGACGCCCATGGTGCCGATCGTCCCGGCGACGAAGGAGCCGATCGCCGCGGTCGCGAGCGCCGCGCCCGCCCGGCCGGAGCGGGCCATCTTGTTCCCCTCGAGGGCAGTGACGATCGTCGCGCTCTCGCCGGGCGTATTGAGCAGGATCGAAGTGGTCGAGCCGCCATACATCGCGCCGTAGTAGATGCCGGCGAAGAGGATGAAGGCCGCTTCCGGGGCAACCTGGAAGGTGATTGGCAGCAGCAGCGCGATGGTCAGCGCCGGTCCCAGGCCCGGCAGCACGCCGATGGCGGTGCCGAGCGTGGTGCCGACGAGGCACCAGAGCAGGTTGTTGGGGGAGAAGGCGACCGCAAAGCCGTGTCCGAGCTGGGAGAGCGTGTCCATCTCAGCCCCCCAGCAGGTTTTCGATGAGGCCGGCGCCGATGTTGACGCCGAGCGCCTTGGCGAAGCCGAAATAGGCGGCGAGCGCGAGGACAAGCCCGATAGCTGCATCCCGCAGCGGCCGCCGGCTGCCGAAGCCATGGGCGACGAGCACGAACATTACCATTGAGGCGGCCGAGAAGCCGAGCGGGCCGATCAGCGCGACATTGGCGACGAGCCCGGCGGCGACGAAGGCGACCGCCTTCCAGTCGAGCTCGACCTCCTTCTCATCGGCCGGCTGCCAGCCGCCACGCGCCGCTTGCAGCAGAAGCAGGACAGCGAAGACCACCAGGCCTGCGCTGGTGATGTAGGGGAACACCCGCGGGCCGACCTGGGCATACATCGGCGAGACCGGGATCGAGAGCGTCTGCCAGAGGGTGAGCCCGGAAAAGAGCAGCAGCCCGAGCCCGATCAGGGCTTCTGCCGGAGCAAGGCGCGCGCGCCGGCGCTGCCGCGAATGAGCGTCAGTCATCACGGATGTCCTTGACTGAGATTGTCGGGGAGTGGGCCCCGGCGCGATCAGGCGGCCAGGCCGAGATCCCTGAGGATCGCCTCGATGCGCGCCGTCTCCTCCTGGAGGAAACCGGCATAGGCGTCGCCGGTGAGCAGGATCGGGGTCCAGTCGCGCTTCTTGACCTCGTCGAGCCAGGCCGGGCTGCCGGCCATCTTCTCGATCAGCGTGATCATCGCCGCCCGCTGGTCGGCGCTGACGTTCGGCGGGGCGAAGACGCCGCGCCAGTTGAAGAGCTCGACCTCGATGCCTTGCTCCTTCAGCGTCGGCGCCTCGATGCCGGGCTGGCGCTTGTCGGCGGAGATGGCGAGGAGGCGCAGCTTGCCGGCCTTCACCTGCTCCGAGAACTCGCCATAGCCGGAAATGCCCGCCGCGACCTGGTTGCCCAGCAGCGATGCGACCGCCTGGCCGCCGCCGGCATAGGGGACGTAGGCGAGCTTGGCCGGCGCGAGGCCGACCGACTTCGCCATCAGGCCGAGCAGGATGTGGTCGGAGCCGCCGGCCGAGCCGCCGCAGACCGGGACCTTGGCCGGGTCGGCCTTGAGCGCCGCGACGAAGTCCGTCGCCGTCTTGAAGGGGGAGCTCGCCGGCACGACGAGAGCGAGGAATTCGCCGGTCAGCCTTGCGATCGGCGTGGTCTGGGTCAGCTTCACCGGCGCCTTGTTGGCGATGATGGCGCCGACCATGACCATGCCGGAGACCATCAGGGCGTTGGGCCGACCCTTCCACTGATTGATGAACTGCGGCAGGCCGACTGTTCCGCCAGCGCCGCCGACATTGCTGATCTGCGCGCCGGAGATCAGCTTCTCCGCCCGGAGCACCTGCTCCATCGTGCGGGCGGTCTGGTCCCAGCCGCCACCGGGCGCGGCCGGCACGAACAGCTGGAGCTGGGCGGGGCTCTGCGCGAGAGCCCCGCCGATCGACCATTGCGCGTGAGCGACAGCTCCGGCGGCAAGCGAACCCAACAGGACGTGACGGCGAGACAGCATCGGTTTCCTCCATGGTTCGATGCCGTGCTGTCGGCATCTCTCTGGATCGGACCGGCGAGCTGATTGCTCGTTCTCATCGGGCGGCCTGACCGAGAGCGCTTTTGCCAGCGCTCAATCGTTCTGTCAATCAGAATATCATTCTGCCTAGCAGAATGACCTGGACGAAGCCGGCTTGATCCGATATCGATCCGGCGTGACGAGGACGGTCGGTGTGGCGAGCAAGACGAAACAGGACGGCGCGGCGGCCCTGCCAGCATCGTCGGATGGGGTCGCGGCCCTGGATCGCGCCATCGCGATCCTCAACGCCTTCACGCCGCAGGACCGCGCGCTGTCATTGGCCGAGATCGCGGCCAGGACGGGCCTCTACAAGAGCACCATCATGCGCCTGGCGGGCTCGCTGATCCGGGGCCACCTGCTCGAGCGCCTGCCCGATGGTCTCTACCGCATCGGCTCGGGGGCGTTCCGGCTCGGGGCGATCTATCAGCGCTCGGTCGCCGCCGCCGATATCCTTCTGCCGATCATGCGCGACCTCGCCGAGGAGAGCGGCGAGAGCGTCGCCTTTTACGCTCCGGCAGGCGACCTGCGCACCTGCCTCTATCGCATCGAGTCCAAGCACCCGATCCGCTATCATGTCCGCGAGGGCGACGTGCTGCCCCTGCATCTGGGCTCGGGCGGGCGGGTGCTGGCGGCCTTTTCGGGTGAGCCCGGCGAGCCCTACGAGACGATCCGGCGGAGCTGCCATTATGTCTCGCTCGGCGATCGCGACCCGGATACGGCCGGCCTGTCGGCGCCGGTGTTCGGTCCGAGCGCAACCCTGGTCGGCGCGATCACGCTCGCAGGGCCGCGGATGCGTATCGACGAGGCCTTCATCAGGCAGATGAAGCGGCCGCTGCTCACGGCTGCGGCGCGGGCGACACGGGCTTTTGGTGGTGATGCGATCGCCTTGGAGCGTGCCGCGAGCTAGGCCCGATCAACTCGGATGCGATGATCGAAAGACGCGGCCGCACGCCCGGGAGTCCAATCAACGCATCATGCCTGGCTTTCTCGGGCGGGGCTCCGGCGCAAGCGCACCGATTATCCGCGCGATCTGCGGCGTCACAATTAAGATCATCACGTCGATTGCTTGTGATTCCTTTGGGTCGCAGGGCGGATTCACGGCGCGGGTCGTCGCCAGGTGCTCCAGCATCAGTCACGCTGCCGAGCCTCTGCTCATAGGCGCAAGGTCCGCTTGGGCCTCAGCCTCCACGGCATGCGCCATTCACGAGGGGGTGAGCTCGCGGAGGCTGGCGCGAGCGCCGCCGAGATCATGTAGCAACTCGAGCATGCCACGGATAGGGCCGCCAGAATCTGTCGCCGGCAAGCGGAGCGTAGGCGCCTGGCTGATTCAGATCAGGATCGGATCGACTCGGTGATTGCGATCCGGAGCCGCAAAAGCGACCAGAACGGGGATGAATCCCGGACTGTAAAATCGCTGTCAAACCGGAGCTCGAAAATGAGCTATGTAGTGGCGCGCCCGAAAGGAGGAAGCCCCAGAAAGCCACCACGTTAGATTTCAACGGCTTACGCCGACCTAAGTTACGATGTTATACGGCCCGTTATGCAGTCGCAATAGGCGTTTGTGCGTCCTTGGGCTGTATGGAATAGCTCGCAGTGGTGGCCTTAATATCAGCATGTCAAAGACATTATTGTCGTACTGCGCTAGTAGCATCCGAGGCACGCCCTGCCTCGGTTTAACGGGGAATTCTGGCCCGTTGCGGACGCTGGGAACGTCCGCTTTCCGGCGGTCCAGCTCAAGGCTGGCCGCAGGATAGAAGCTGGCCCAGTGCTGACGCTCGGAAGGCCCGGTTTCGAGCGCTTCGCCAACGCTGACAAACAAACGAGCTGCGATCATCCCTTCGACCATCAGTGCTGCTGCGCATCAAATCCTCCGCAGCCGCATGAATGGCTCTAGCGATTGAAGGGAGACGGTCCGGCCGCGGGATTGCGGAATTTTACGGTACGGGGAGATGCTGAATTCCCCTCGAAACGAGCCCGGTCAATGCTGCATGGCCAAGCATTACCGGGCTGGTGGACGAAGGGGAGACCACAATGCTCGATGCATCCGGACCTTCCATCGCCTTGCAACGCCTCCCAGATGCGCCGACGGCCGAGCCGGCTCGGCTCCGGTCTCTGGGCCAGCTTCGCCATTATGATCGCAAGCAGGACATCTACGGCCAAGAGGAGCGTAGCGACACCTGGTATCGTGTCGTTTCGGGCTCGGCCCGCAAGTATCTGATGCGCGCCGACGGGCGTCGGCAACTCGTCGACATCTACTTGCCGGGCGATCTTTTCGGGTTCACGGCCCGTCTCCACCATCGATTTTCCGTTCAGGCCGTCGCTGACAGAACAGCGATCGCCTGCTATCCGCGCCTGCAGGTCGAGGCGCTGGCCAAAGAAGACCCTGAGACTGCGCTAGAAATCCGGATGCAGATATTCGAGGCATTGGAACGGCTGCAGCAACAGCTTTTGGTCATCGGCACGATGACGTCACTGGAAAAGGTCAGGGAGTTTCTGTTTTACTTTCACGGAAGACTTTCCGCGGACAAGGACGCCGGTATGGCGCTGCCCATCTCGCGCTATGACATCGCCGACATGCTGGGCATCTCGCACGAAACCGTCTGCCGGGCCATTGGCGATTTGCAGGCACGCGGTGTCATTTCGCTGGAGGGTCCACGGCACATCAAGATCACCCGGAGACGAGGCGGCAGGAACGGCTGAAAGCAGCATGACGCACGCGAACGACGTTTCGTCTAAGAGATCGCCTATCTGGCCGCTAGCCGATTGCGCAGTTCACCCTGCTTTCGCAAGGCTCGCGAGAACCGAAAGGCGGACGGCCTGGCCGAGCTGACGCACGCCCAACCGGTCCATCATGCGCGAGCGGTGAACCTCGACCGTGCGGACACTGAGGCCGAGACTGAAGGCGATGATCTTGTTCGGTTGCCCGGCCACCAGGGCCTCGAGGACTTCCCGCTCGCGCGGACTGAGCGAATCGATCAGGAGGGCCGCAGCGGCGATGTCACCGGCCCGCCCCTTCGCCGCACCCGTGTTCAGGGCGGCCTCGATCGCTGCGATCAGGGCGTCGTCGCTGTAGGGCTTCTCGATGAAGTCGACTGCTCCAGCCTTCATCGTCCGGACAGCGGTCGGCACGTCGCCTTGTGCCGTGATCACGATGACAGGCAAGTCCGGGTTCAGTTGCGCAAGGCGAGCAAGGACTTCGAAGCCGTCCATCTTCGGCATGCGCAGATCCAGCATCACGCAGCCCATGGCCAGGTTGTCCGCAACGCCGAGGAATGCCGCGGGCGTGGCAAAGGATGTCACCCGGAAGCCGGCAGCATCCAGCAGCCTCTCCAGCGACCGGCGGATCGCCGGATCGTCGTCGACAACATAAACGAACCTGGCGTCGACCATCTTGTGCTCATCGCTCCGGTGGGACAGGCAGCATCACGCGAAAGATCGCGCCGCCGCCGAAATTCGGCTCGTATCGCAGCTTGCCCCCGTGAGCCTCGACGATCGTGCGGCAGATCGAGAGGCCCAGTCCCATGCCATTGCTCTTTGTGGTGTGGAACGGCTCGAAGAGATGCTCGACGATGTCGTCCGGCAGCCCGGAACCACGATCCGCGACCGCGATCTCGATCGACCCGTCGCCGAGCCACGCCGTGGCCACGTCCAGCTCGCGCCGCTCGCTGTCCGCCAGCGCATCTTGCGCGTTGCGCATCAGGTTGAGTATGACCTGCTGCAGTTGAATACGGTTCCCCAGCACCGTCTCGGCGCGTGGATCGAAACTCAGCCGGATCTGCACGCCGTGCGCCCCGGTACCCGCCGAAGCGAGATCGCTGGCCTCGCGGATCAGGTCGGGCAGGCTTTCGATGCGCATGTCGGTCTCGCCCCGCGTGACGAACTCCCGCAGACGCCGGATGATCTCGCCGGCGCGAAGCGCCTGATCGGCGGCTTCGTCGAGCACGTCCCGTACCGTCTCGACCTCATATGCGCTGTTTGCCATCATCCGGCGCCCTGCATTGACGGAATTCGTGAACGCTGTCAGCGGCTGGTTCAATTCATGCGCCAATGCGCCGGCCATCTGCCCGGCTGCGCTCAGCCGGGACGCATGAATCAGCTCCACCTGCAGCTCCTGCGCGCGGACGTCCGCACGCCGGCGCTGCTTGACCTCGAGCGTCAGCCGTTCGAGCGCTTCCGCCAGCTCCGACGTCCGTTCCGACACACGCTGCTCGAGCGATTCATTGAGGCGTCTAAGATTGTCCTCGAGCTTTTTCTGACCGCGCAGATCGCGGCTGACGGTCGCCATGTTCATGGGGCGGCCCGTGCGGAAGTCGTCGATGCGGAACCAATCGACGAGGAAGGGAATGTCCTCTCCCGTTTTGAAATGCCGGAAGTTGAGCTCGCCGAGCCAGCGACCGCTTGCGGCCACAAGCGGCATCAACTCGTGATGCGCCCGCATCCGGTCAGTTGGAGACAGGAAATCGAAGATGGACAGCCGCTGCGCCTCGTCGATGCCGGAAAGCCCGAGGAGCTCGCAGCCGGCCGTGTTCAGGTATTGCACCCTGCCCTCAAGCCCGGCGAAACCGACGAACTCCGACGATCGCTCGATCAGGCTCACCATGCGCCGCTGCTGACCTTCCGCGTGCCAGCGCTGGATGGCGAGTGTCGCATGGCTCGCTGCAATGCCGAGAAGCAGGCGATGCGTCTCGCTGGGAAACCGAAGGTTGAAGGAGCCGGCGATGATCCCGGCGTTGCCGCCAAAGCCCATTGGCACCGCTGCGATGTGAAGCGTTCCCTCCCCGAGCGGGCTGTCGATCGTGAACACCTGCTCGCGGGTTCCTAGCCACGCGTCGCGCAGGCTGCGTTCGACGGCCCCCAACGATCCGGCGGAGCCTCCCGGCCCGGTGCGCGTGACATCGAACGCAGCTTCGTCGCGCAGCCCCGGCACGGACACATGAACGACATCCGCGTCGAGCATCGATATCAACGCCGCGGCTACGCTGTCGGCGATCTGCCGCGCGCTGTAGTCCTTCCAGATCGCCGGCAGCGTCGAAAGCGCGGCGAGATCGCGGATGCAGTGCTTGAGCTCTTGCGGCTCAAAAAGCTCATCGACCCTGAGCATGACGCCTTATCCAAATGCGGGACGCAGACCGCATCTTCGAAGCGCTGTCCCCAACGCCGAAGCCACGCGGCAGAGATTCACATCCGGATTTACCAGGTGGCGACGTGCCATCCGCGGTTGCGAACTGGACGGTCACGCAAAGACCGAAGCTGCCGTTTGCTGGGTCTGTGGAAGAAAGCCAGACGGCGCAAGGACCGGTCGCACGGACAACGCGTCCTGGCCGGACTATACGCCTTGTGTGTCGATTGCCTAACGAATTGTTTCCGGAGGCGTGGGACGGCTGCTCGGCATAGGCACTGCCGTCGCCCGCGAGCCTTTGGCGAGAAGCTATTTGTGCGCTTGCGCCAAACACGTTTGCTGAGACCCACTCCGGCATTCAGGAGGCTGTTCAGCCGTCAGAATTACGGGCATGGCGACGGCGACAATTACGCAAAATTGCTTAATGGTCGCAGTAGCCATCCTCGATAAGATTCTCCGCCTTGCTCGGCCGCAAGCGCAGCATCGCCCGCATCAGGGACGACGGATGGCACAATTTACCGAGCCGCTCGCAGCCGATACCGGACGGCAGGCCGATACGGCCCTGGCACGGCTGAGAGAAAGCAAGGATCTCGATTCGGATCTGATGCCGATCCTCGATATCGCGATCGCGCTGACGGGCGCCGACATGGGCACTCTGCAGCGCTTCGACGAAAAGGCCGATTGCCTGGAACTTGTCGCCAGTCGCGGATTTTCGAGCAGGGTCTTGAGCTTTTTCAGTACCGTGCGTCGCGACACCAACACCAGTTGCGCTGCCGCATTGACGCGTCGCATGCGCGTCTTCGTCGAGGACATTTCGACGAGCTATCTGTTCGTGGGGACGCGCGAGCTCGCCATGCTTAGTGCTGGCGGCGTTGCCGCAGTCCACGCCGCTGATCAGCAGCAATGGCCGTTTTTGGGGTGTGCTTTCGACGCATTTTCGCGAACCGCAGAGGGAGAGTGAGTTCGATCTCGCTCCGCTCGATCGGCTTGCCGTCCAGATCGCGGACAGTCTCAGTCAGAGCGAGAGACCGGCGCCACGCTTGGGTGACGCTGCAAGATCGGATCGGGGAGATTGACATGAGTTCGAGCGCCCAGCCCATTCCTTTTGCCGGAACCATGTTGCGCGAGGACCGGCATGTCTGCGCATTCTTCAGCTCGGCGGCGGAGGAGTACGAGACATTGCTGCCGTTCGTCTGCGACGGCCTCAACTGCGGCCAGCGCGCCTATCATGTCCTCCCCGATCATCACAAGGAGGATCACTTCAAGCGGTTGCGCACTGCCGGGATCGACGTCGAGAAGGCAATGGAAACCCGCCAGCTCGAGGTCGCTGTGCCGGAGGACACCTATCTCAGGACCGGGCGCTTCAATAAGGACGCCATGCTCGTCCTCATTCAGGAGGCCTTGAAGGCCGGCACCGATCTCGGCTTTCCCTTGACGCGGATGATCGCGCACGCCGAAGCGGCGGTCGACGACTGGAAGAGCAGCAACGAGTGGGTCGAGTACGAGATGCGCCTCAATAGCGTCCTGCCCAATTACGACGACGCGGTGATCTGCACCTTCGACGCCAACCTGCTGACGGTGCCGCACGCCATCGATATCCTTCGCACGCATCCGATGGTGATCATCGGCGGCGTGCTCGTGGAGAACAGCTTCTTCACGCGGCCCCAGGACTTTATTCGAGAGGTCCAGTCGCGCACCGGACCGACCCGATCTTATCGGGGATAATCCACGCACGGCATTGTTGGCGCCTGGATGGCATAGCGGCAGATCGGGGCCACTGAGGTTTACATGAATACCGTCGAGGTGAAGCGAACCTTTCGATCCTCGGACGCGCGACCGTACCGGAACATCATGACCCACAACGACGCCTCCAGGCGCGGCCTGCCGCGAGAGCAATTTGCCGTTAGCGCATCTCGCCCGGATGAGCGGTCGAATTCGGCGCATCTCGTTCAACCAGGCAAATGCAGGTCGTCCTGCTCGTTGTAGTAGTCACCGTCGGCAGATACGAAATGCGCGGTCCCAATCAGCTGTCGTGCCGACAATTAAAAACAGAAATTCGCCTGACAGCGCCGACGTCCAGCCTGACGTAGCACCAACTAGCCTTGTTTCAGGGAGACGCCGAACGTTAGGATGGCGTTTCGGTCGCGGCCGGGCTCCGTTCGGCAGCTTCTCACGATCGGCAACGGGCTGCCACGTCGCGGGCGAACCTCAATGCTCTGCGGCGACGGCATAACAGCCGCGTTCCAGGCCGGCAGGAGATACGGCATGCCCCGATCCGGCGTCCGCTACGTGACCATATTCGCTCCCGCCAACGTCCATTCGCTGGAAATCTCCGGTGTGATGGACGCGTTTCACGAGGCGAACCGGCATCATGGCGATGTGCTTTACGACGTCTGCGTGGTCTCCGAGAACGAGGAACCAATTCGCTGCGCGTCGGGACTGCGGATCGTGCCGGATCGCACGATCCGTGATGCACTCGCCGTTTCGGATACCTTCGTCGTTACGGGTACATATGGCGCGCCCGTGACGCCCGACGGAGCGGTGCTGACCTGGATTCGCGAGCAGGCCCGTTCCGCGCGCCGCTACGGCGCGGTCTGCACCGGCACCTTCCTGATCGGGGACGCCGGACTGATCGACGGGCGGCGTGTCACGACGCATTGGAACTATTTGGCGGAACTCCTGGCGCGATTTCCCGATGCGCGCATTGAAGCCGACGCGATCTTCGTCCGCGACGGCGCGCTGTTCACCTCGGCCGGAGTGACCGCGGCGATCGACCTAGCCCTGGCGCTGATCGAGGAGGATCATGGACGCGATCTGGCGTTAGCGGTCGCGCGTCACATGGTCGTTTATCTCAAGCGTCCTGGGGGCCAGGCGCAGTTCAGCGCGCACCTCGCCGCGCAACTCAGCCACCGCACGCCGATCGAGACGATTCAGCTTTGGGCGACCGAACATCCCGACGCCGATCTGAGCACGACCGAGCTCGCGGCACGTGCCGCAATGAGCCCGCGCAACTTCACGCGCATCTTCCGTCAGGAGACGGGCTTGACCCCCGCCGCATTCGTCGAGCGACTTCGGCTCGACATGGCTCGACGGCTGCTCGAGGAGACCAGCCTGCCGCTGGCAACAGTCGCGCGCGCATCCGGACTCGGCACCGCGTACTCGGCGCGGCGGGCTTTCCTGCGCCGGCTGGGTATCACGATGCGTCAGTATCGCGCACGCTTCTAACCTCTGCCCGTTTGCATCGGGCAGGATTGTCCTGATCGGAGCGCCCTTTGGCCGGGAATGTCGCCCGGCCTGGATTGTCGCCGACCGCGCTCCAAGGGAGACCGTACCGACCTTTTCCTCCCCAAAGACGGGAGGGCGTCGAACGGTGTTGACGAGATGTGTCCTGTATTTCCCCGGAGCTTCCACAAATATTGGTCAACGATCACCAGCGGCGCTGGGGCGCAAGGCGTGGCGCCCCAGTTGTTCGCGGAGCTTGCTGACCATGCCAGCGACGCGGTGCTGATCGCGGATCTTGGCCGGCCCGGCCAAGCGATCGTCTATGCCAATGCGGCCTTCGAGCGACTGACCGGCTATCGGCGCGACGAGGCGCTCGGCAAGAATTGTCGCTATCTCCAAGGTGCGGATCGCCTGCAGCCGGAAATCGACCAAATCCGCCGGGCGATCGCGACCGGGACCGGCTGCGAGGTCCGCCTGCGCAATTACCGCAAGGACGGGACATTGTTCTGGAACAGCCTGCGGCTGGCGCCCCTCGGGCCAGAAGAGGCACCGACCCATTATGCGGGTTTTCTCCGCGACGTCACCGACCTGGTGGAGGCGAAGGCGCGGATCGCGACGGTCACCAACCGCGATGCGCTCAGCGGATGCCTGAACCGCGACGGGTTGCTCGCCGCGCTCAGGCCGATATGCGCCGAACACCGGATTCTGATGGCCAAGATCGACATCGCCCACTTTCACGACATCAACAGCGGCTATGGCTATGATCTGGGCGATGCGATGCTGCGCGAGACCGCGCGGCGTCTCGCGACGCTGGACGGCGGTATCGTGGGGCGCGTCGGCAACGATCAGTTCGCGGTCGCGATCACCCTGTCCGCGGATGCGGAAGCTGCGGATATCCTCGCCCGCATCGCGCAGAGCCTGGGGCCGCACTACGATTTGCCGGGGGCTGCACTGACGGTCCGGTTCGCCACGGGCTACACGATCGGCAACATGGGCGACGATCCGCTCACGCTGGTGCGGCAGGCGGGTGCGGCGTTAGCCCAATCCAAGACCTCGCCGCTACGCAAGCCATGCGCCTTCGCCCTGGACGCCGAACGCGATGCGTTCAACCGTATCCGGCTGACCGCCGAGTTGCAGCAGGGGCTCGCGGCTGACGAATTCCTCTATCACTACCAGCCCAAGATCGATCTACGAACCGGCGAGATCCTCGGCGCCGAAGCGCTCCTGCGCTGGCAACACGGCCTGTTCGGGCTGCAATCTCCCGGCAGTTTCGTGCGGTTGGCGGAGGATACGGGGCTCATTCTCGATATCGGCGCGCGCGGCTTCCATCGGGTCGCGGATTTCGCAGTACGCGTGAACCGCCACCGCCGCCGGCCGTTGCGCTTCGCCATCAATGTGTCGGCGATCGAGTTCACGCACCGCGACATGGTCGCCTTCATTACCGACGTCCTGAACCAGACCGGCGCCGACCCGTCCTGGCTGACCCTTGAACTCACCGAGCGGCTGATCGCGGCCGACTCCCCAGAGATACTCGCCATCTTCCACCGCGTCCGCGAGATCGGTGTCGGTCTGTCGATCGACGATTTCGGGACCGAGTATTCCAGCCTGCGCTATCTTGAGCGGTTTCCGGTGACCGAGGTGAAGATCGACAGAAGCTTCGTCTCGGATCTCCAACACCACGCTGCCAAGCGGATCATCGTGGGGGCGGTGATCCAGCTCGGCGCCGAGTTGGGCATCGATATCGTCGCCGAGGGCATCGAGCGGGATGGCGAACTGGACATTCTGCGCGCGATGAACTGCAAGCTCGGCCAAGGGTACCTTTTCAGCGTCCCCCGGAGCGAGGAGGATTTCACTGCCCTTATCCGTGATGGGACCCTGCCAGACGCGGGAAACGGCTGAGCCCTTAAATCGCCGAGGTCGGTATGCCGTGATCATTTTCATAGGCCAGACGGTGTGGCAGAGGCCAGTTACGCACCGGCGTATCGCGTCTAACCGGCCTTCCGCATCGCACCCTGACGATCGTCAACGCGCAACGCGATGCCACAATGCATCAAGGGCGTTGTCTCTCGGAGAGCGGACGATCATGGAACCCGAAACAGACGAGATCCTCGAGCAGAGCGTGGTTCGCGAGGTCGCCGGCATCGTCCGGACCCCGGAGGTTCTGGACAAGGTCGTCGATGCCCTCGAGTTGGCCGGCTTCGACCGTGCTGACATCGACGTGATGGCCGACATCGCCACCATCCGGGACCGCTTCGGGACCGTGTTCGTCCCGGTGGAGGAACTTGCTGACGTTCCGAGCACGCCCCGGCGCGCCTTCGTCGGACGCGACGATGTCTCGCTGGTACGCGCGGGAGCCTTCAGCGCGCTGTTCTATGTCGGCGCGACGGTCGCCGCCCTGGGTGTCGTCGCGTCCGGCGGGAGCCTAGCTGCTGCGCTGGCCGCAGCAGCGGCCGCAGGGACGGCGAGTGGCGGCATAGGGGCCCTCGCCACGCGGTTTCTCAGCCAGGAACGGGCCAAGCTGATCGAAACCATGATGATGGAGAATGGCCTCGTGCTCTGGGTCCGCGTGCGATCGCAAGAGGCGGAGAGGCGAGCGGAGCAGATCATGCGCGAGCACGGCGTCGAGGCGATCCGCACACATGAGATCACGCTCGACAAACGTCTGGAAGACGTGCCGCTTGCCGATGTCGTCGCGAAGGACCCATAGCGGCAAGTCATCGACGGCGGCCCTGGCGACATGAGGCAGAAGCCATGATGATCAGAGGTTCCCATCGCAGTTCAGACCTCGTTCCGGCCGAGGCGTGCTCCTTGCCATTGCCTTTCGCCACAATCGCCCAGGCCGTGGCCCTTGTGACGCTTGATGACAGATTCCGGAGAACCACTTCTTGAAAGGAAGTGCCGTGTCCGCGACAAGCCATGTTGTTTGCCCGCATTGTCTGAGCGTCAACCGATTTGCGGCTCATCGGGACGCGAAGTCGGCCAATTGCGGCAAATGCCGAAGACAATTGTTCGATGGGCGCCCCCACGCCGTTGACCAGGCCGCGTTCGACAAGCACCTGGCACGCAACGACATTCCGGTCGTCGTGGATTTCTGGGCCGAATGGTGCGCGCCCTGCAAGATGATGGCGCCGGCTTTCGAGGCCATGGCCGCGGAGATGGAACCCGCGCTACGCTTCCTGAAGGTCGACACGGAAGCCGAAACCGCGCTTGCGGCACGCTTTCAGATCCGGAGCATCCCGATGCTGATGGCTTTCCGCAAAGGCGCCGTGCTCGCCCAGCGCGCCGGCGCCCTGGATCGGACGTCGCTGCGCACGTGGCTCACCTCGTTGCCGTAGCGAAACGGCGGTAAGCGACCCCCGCTCGCCGACAGCCGACCGCGACACGTCAAATCGCTGCCGGCCAATGCTCTATCTTCGGCGGGCAGTTCGTCGGATCCACCGCGCTCTCCGATCCCGCAAGAGGCTGATCCCAGGGAGAAGCCTGTCGCGCGCCATGCGTGACGGTTTGGCCGCCTCCGCGACCGCCCGGATCGCCGTCAATCTTGGAGCGCTAACCGTCGCCGACGTTCTGTTCGGGGCTGACGCTTGTCAAGGCAGCCGTCCGCGGAACGGTGTTGAGTGCTCACGACGGTTGTGGCGCGCGTAGACCTTCTCGCGCCGTGAAGCGCTCGCGACGGAGGTTGAAATGGCCACGAAGGTGATCGGCATCGACCTGGGAACAACCAATTCCTGTGTCGCCGTGATGGAAGGCAAGCAGGCGCGGGTGATCGAGAATGCCGAGGGCGCGCGGACAACGCCCTCGATGGTCGCATTCGGCAAGGACGGGGAAGTCCTCGTCGGCCAGCCGGCCAAGCGCCAGGCGGTAACCAATCCCGAGAACACCATTTTCGCCATCAAGCGCCTGATCGGACGGCGTTTCGACGACCCGATCGTCGAGAAGGACAAAGGGTTGGTGTCCTACAAGATCGTCCGTGGCGACAACGGCGATGCCTGGGTCGAAGCCAATGGGAAGAAGTACTCCCCCTCGCAGATTTCCGCGTTCATCCTCCAAAAGATGAAGGAAACGGCCGAGCGCCATCTTGGCGAGACGGTCAGCCAGGCCGTGATCACCGTGCCGGCCTATTTCAACGACGCCCAGCGCCAGGCGACCAAGGACGCCGGCAAGATCGCGGGCCTGGAAGTCTTGCGGATCATCAACGAGCCGACGGCCGCGGCCCTCTCCTACGGGCTCGAGAAGAAGGGCCAAGGCACCATCGCAGTCTATGACCTCGGCGGCGGCACCTTCGACGTCTCGATCCTCGATATCGGCGACGGCGTCTTCGAGGTGAAGTCGACCAATGGCGACACGTTCCTCGGCGGTGAAGATTTCGACAAGAGGATCATGGATTTCCTGGCTGACGAGTTCAAGAAGCAGCAGGGCATCGACCTGCGCAACGACCGTCTGGCTCTGCAGCGTCTGCGCGAGGCCGCGGAGAAGGCCAAGATCGAACTCTCCTCGACATCCGAAACCAGCATCAACCTGCCCTTCATCACGGCGGATGCATCGGGCCCGAAGCACCTCGACATCAAGCTTTCGCGCGCAAAGTTCGAGAATCTGGTCGACGATCTGGTGCAGCGTACGATCGGCCCCTGCATGGCAGCCCTGAAGGATGCCAAGGTCGATGCCAAATCTGTCGACGAGGTCGTGCTGGTCGGCGGCATGACGCGCATGCCGAAGGTCCAGGAGATCGTGAGGACCTATTTTGGCAAGGACCCGCATCAGGGTGTCAACCCCGACGAGGTCGTCGCCATCGGCGCCGCGATCCAGGCCGGCGTCCTCCAGGGCGACGTCAAGGACGTGCTGCTGCTCGACGTGACCCCGCTCTCGCTCGGCATCGAGACGCTGGGCGGCGTGTTCACCCGCCTGATCGACCGCAACACCACAATCCCTGCCAAGAAGAGCCAGGTCTTCTCCACTGCCGAGGACAATCAGCAGGCGGTGACGATCCGGGTCTTCCAGGGCGAGCGCGAGATGGCGGCCGACAACAAGCTGCTCGGTCAGTTCGATCTGGTCGGCCTTCCGCCGGCGCCACGCGGTACCCCGCAGATCGAGGTGACCTTCGACATCGACGCCAACGGCATCGTCTCGGTGACGGCCAAAGACAAGGGGACCGGAAAGGAACAGCAGATCCGCATCCAGGCGTCCGGCGGCCTCTCCGAGGCCGATATCCAGAAGATGATCAAGGAAGCCGAGGCTCATGCCGAGGAGGACAAGCAGCGCCGCGCCGTGATCGAGGCGCGAAACCAGGCCGAAAGCCTGATCCACACGACCGAGAAATCCCTAGCGGAACATGGCGACAAGCTGGAGGCTGCGGACAAGGCGGCAATCGAGACCGCTCTGACCGACCTCAAATCCGCCACCGCGGGCGAGGATTCGGCCCGGATCGAAGCAAAGACACGCGACCTCATGCAAGCGGCAACCAAGCTGGGCGAAGCCGTCTACAAGAGCGCCCAGGCGCCGGGCAACGACGCGCAAGCTGCCCCGTCGAGCGCTGCGACCGCGGATGACGACGTGGTCGATGCCGAATTCCATGATGTCGACGACCAGAAGAACGCCAGATAGCAATCCCACACCGGCGCAGGAGGCCAAGCGATGCCCGAGAAGGAAACCGGGTTCCCCCCTTCGCATTCCGATCGCGACGGTGTTGCGGGGGCGCCTTCGGAGGGCGAAGGAGTCGCTGTCGCTCTCCGCGCCGAATTGGTTGAGGCGAACGACCGTCTTCTGAGGTCGCTCGCCGAGCAGGAGAACATACGGGCTCAGGCGCGGCGCGAACGCGATGATGCCGTCCGATATGCCGCAGCCGGCTTTGCCGGCGACCTGCTCGCATCGCTGGACAATCTCGAGCGCGCCATCGCCAGCGTACCGGCCGACCAGCGGTCGGAGCCTGGCCTCGCCGGCCTCCTCACCGGCGTCGAGGCGACCCGTCGCAGCCTTCTCGACACCTTCTCCAAGCATGGGCTCAAGCGCATCGATCCGGCTGGCGAGGTGTTCGACCCGCATAGTCACGAGGCGAGCTTCGAGACCAATGATGAGCGCTACCCTCCTGGAACCGTGACGACCGTCATTCAGCCGGGATACAGGCATCATGATCGCCTGCTGCGGCCGGCGCTCGTCGGGGTCAGCCGGGCGCGTGAGCTGCCTCGCGAGGCCTGACGTCAAGCGATCGCAGGGTTCACAGCACTGTGCTGCGTGGGTGCCGGATCAGCCAATAGACAATGCCCAGCGCGAGGATCGCCGCCGCAAGCGAGAGGATGTGCCAAGCATCGGTTGTCGCGAGGTCCAGGATGATGACCTTTCGGGAAATGGCGAGCAGTGCGATCACGATGACTGACTGGATCTGCACGACGCTGTCTTTTCGCTCGGCGACGACAAGCAGCGACTTCTTGAATTCCAGCGCGATGATCACAGTGAAAATCATCCCGAACACGGCCTGGAAGGCGGAGTAGTCGGAGGGATCGAAGCTGCCGGAGAACAGCAGGCCGAACATGATCTTCAGAACGAGATTCCAGACAGCCGCGACGACGACGATCGAGATAAGCGCCGTCAGGATCAGAATCACCACATGCTCGAAGCGCTCATAGAGCGAGAGCAGTCTGAACTCTGCCTTGGCCGCACTGAATTCCTGCCTGATCGACATGGGCCACTCCCTTCTGGACTTGGCTATCCGGCGGCGTGTGTGCCCGCCGTTGAACGCGAGGCACGGCGAAGGAGGAAGGCGCCCCCCGAAACGTCGACGGTCTGCGTCGCGCCGCGCAGGGCACGACGCAGACCGTGGATCTGGTCCACGAGATGCAGGATCACCGCCACGCCTTCATCGTTGACGCCCATCGGGCCGCTGAGATCGAGGATGAGCCGCGCTCGCATCAGATCGATCGTCGAGAACCGCCAACCGTGGCGTCCCTGCGAGGGGCTGAGCCAGCTGGCTTCGATCCATGCCTCGAGCTGTCCGGGCCGGATATCGGCCATCCTGCAGAATTCGCTCGTATCGATCATCGCAGCCTCATCTTGGTTCGCGGGTTGTGAGCGCGTCCCGCCGTCCAATGCGACACGAAATCCTCCAGCTCGGTGTCGGGTGGATCAGGGAGCATCACCTGCAGGGTGACGTATTCGTCGCCTGCTTTGCCACGAGGCCCGGGCACCCCCTTCCCCTTCAGGCGGAGAACCTTGCCGGTATTCGATCCCTTGGGGATCGTCGCCTTGACCGGCCCCGAGGGCGTTGGAATGGTGACCTTTTCGCCGAGAACCGCCTCCACCAGAGAGATTGGCAGATTCAGGCGGATATCGTTTCCGTCCCGCTTGAAGACGGGATGCGGGCGGACGGAAATCTCTATCAGCGCGTCACCAGGCTGGCCGCCGGACCCCGGCTCGCCCTTTCCCGCGAGACGCAGCGTCTGGCCGTCGCGCGTGCCCGGCGGAATCCGCACATCGAGCGTGGCGCCGTCCGGCAGGGTGATGCGCTGCGTCGTCCCGTTCACCGCATCGAGGAAGTCCACCTCAAGCTGATACCGCCTGTCCTCGCCTTGCACGGCGAAGCCACGCCGGCCGCCACGCGAGAAGAAGGCCGAGAGAATGTCGTCCGCATTGCCGAAATCAGCGAACCCGGAGGACGTCTCGTAGCGCTGCGAACCGCCTCCTGCTTGCGCGAAATCGCGATAATATTGCCGCTGCGGCCGCTCGGCGCCGGCCTCGTCGATCTCGCCGCGATCGAAACGGGCCCGCTTCGTCTCGTCGCTCAAAATGTCATAGGCGCCTGATAAATCTTGGAATCTGCGCTGGGCATCCTTGTCGCCGGGATTGAGGTCAGGATGCATCGTCTTGGCAAGGCGACGATAGGCCTTCCGGATGTCCTTCGCCGAGGCATCTCGCGCTACGCCGAGGATCTCGTAGGGATCGGCGCCTGCCATCGCGTTCGCCTTTCCGTCTCCGATGATCTCAAGGGCGCTGATCGACAGGACGATAATCCTCCGAGAACCTGCATGCATTGACGGCTGTCAACGACTGACGCTGCAGGGTGCTGCACCCTTTGCTCTGACAGCGCGCCTGCGACAGGAGGAGGCCATGCTCGGTCACACGATGCTCAGAGAGATGCCGCCCGCGGGCGGGCGTATCGACCCGGTTCGACAGATGCAGAGGACACAGGCCGACCTGAACAGGCTGTTCAGCGGTCTGCGCTTCGCTGCGGAATTCCCGCCGCTGAATCTGTGGACGAGTCCGGACGGGGCGATCCTCGCCGCAGAGGTTCCCGGCGTCGCACCGGAGGATCTCGACGTCACCATCCGGCGCGACACCGTGATTCTGCGGGGAACCCGGCCTTCGCTGCCGACAGATGACGGTCCCGTCCTGCACCGGCTGGAACGAACTCTCGGCCCCTTTGCACGCACCGTCGTCCTGCCCTTCCGGGTCGATGCCGACAGCGCATCGGCCAGCTTCGAGCGCGGCGTCTTGACGCTGACCTTGCCCCGCCCCCACGACGACAAGCCCCGCCAGATCAAGGTGGCGCGCTCCTGATATCCGCAGCCCGAGAGGAGTGAGCGATGGACCAGAGCTCAACCAACGGCTCTCCCGGCCAGAACGAGCCGATGGCCGCAGGGCCGATCTTCACGCCCCCGACCGACATTCTTGAAAAGAAAGATTCGGTCGTGATGCTGCTCGATATTCCCGGCGCCGATCCCGAAAGCCTCGACGTCACACTTGATAAGCGCATCCTGACGATCAGGGCACAGCTGCATGGCTCGGCTCCGCAGGGTTATGCACCGGCCTATATCGAGTTCCGAGACGGCAACTACGAGCGCCAGTTCGTCTTTTCCGAGCAGATGGACGGCGATGGCATCGACGCGACGCTGAAGGATGGCGTGCTGCAACTGACCATCCCCAAAGCCGCGGATACCGGCGCCAGGAAGATCAGCGTCAAGGCAGCATGAGGAGGACGACATGCGGGTGAGCGACCTCATTCCCTGGAAGTCCGGTCGCAGTTCCGCGACGCCTGCGACCTCCGACACCTCGGCGAGCGGCGAGCGAGATCCGATCGCCGCTCTTCAAAGCGACATCAACCGCGCCTTCGAGAATTTCTTTCTTCCGCTTCCCTTGCCCTTCTCCGGCTTGACCGCCAGCCTCCTGGGCAGTGGCTCCGGCATCCCGGTCGACGTGGCCGAGAACGACAAGGAGGTGAAAGTCACCGCGGAACTGCCGGGCCTGGACGAAGGCGACATCGACATCAGCGTGCGCGAGGGGGGGCTGGTCCTCAGCGGCGAGAAGAAGACCGATCGTGAAGTCGACGCAAACGGTTATCTGCTACGGGAGCGAAGCTTTGGTCGGATCGAGCGGACCGTCCCCCTGCCAGACGGAATTGACGCGGACCAGGCGCAGGCCAGCTTCAAGAACGGCGTGCTCACCGTGACGATCCCGAAGACGGCCGAAGCGCAGAACGGTGCCAAGCGGATCCCGGTGCGATCGAACTAGCAGGCCCGCAGGAGATGTGCCTGCGCTTCATTCTCTCGATGATCCTCTCCCCGACTGAATGCGGCGCCGTCCCTATGGCGTCGCATTCTTTTTCCAGCATCCCGACGGGGCGCTTCGGAAGAAGGACCAGTAATCGATGAGCGTGCTGCCACGCGTGACGGAACTGACGCGGGAGCGGATTTCTCGCGAGTTCGACGATCTTGGACCCGATGCCTGCATGGCTGAGATCAAGGCTGATCTTCGCCAACATAATCCCGAGTTGCTCGACATGGCTTTTCGCTGGGCGCGGGATGGCAGCGAACCGGAGCGCCTGATGACGGCGTTCGGGATGTTCTACAGGCTGCTTGCTGCCGAGGCGCGGGCTCCGCTGGGTTCAAGCACGCTCAATCCGCTTCCGCGCGTCTCCATCGAGGTCCGCGATACCATTGTCGAGCGCATCGATCATTCCGGTACGGAGGCCTTCACCCGTGATGCGATCGATAATCTCGCAGCGGCCAACCCCGAGCTCCTCCAGATGGCCCACGGGTACGCATCCAGGCGCCTGGACTATGGTCGCACGATGCAGGGCTTTGCTCTTCTTCACGAAGCCCTGCTGATCCAGTCGAGCCGTGATCGCGCAAACCCGCACTGACGTGTCGTCGCATCGGACCAGGGTCGCGCAAATCTGACGACCGTCAGGGCGGCCTGGAGCCGACCGACCTAGTGTCTCCCCCGATGTATCTCCATGGCATCACGAGCCCGGAGTAGTTGCATCGGACCCAACCATCGGGAGAGCGAGATGAGAACCGACAGTGACATCAAGCGCGACGTCGAAGCCGAGCTGAAATGGGATCCGGACATCGATCCGACGGACATCGCGGTTGCCGTGAAGAGCGGTGTCGTGACCCTGACCGGTTTCGTCCGCAGCTACTCCCAGAAATATCAGGCCGAGCGCGACGTGAAGCGTGTCGCCGGCGTGGCCGGAGTCGCCAACGATCTCGAGGTCCGCTTGCCTTCGAGCAGTGAACGGCCGGATCCGGAAATCGCCCGCGATGCGGTCGCCGCCCTGAAGGCCGACCTGCCGTTTTCCTCGGAGAACATGAAGGTGGTCGTCAAGAACGGCTGGCTGACGCTGGAAGGCAACGCAGAGTGGAACTATCAGCGTGACCGTGCCGAACAAGCGGTCCGGCGGGTCAAGGGCATCAAGGGCGTCAGCAACATGATCGTCCTCAAGCCTCGCGTGGCGCCGAGCGAGATCAAGAGCAAGATCGAAGAGGCCTTTCGCCGCAGTGCTGAAGTCGACGCCCATAACATCACCGTCGAAGCCAACGGCGGCGAAGTGATCCTGAAAGGCAAGGTTCGATCATGGGCTGAGCGACAGGAGGCTGAACGCGCCGCTTGGCGGGCCCCCGGCGTCACGAAAGTCGAGAACCGCATCTCCATCGGCCTGTAGCCCGGTTCGCCAGCGTTCCGGACCAGGCTTGCTCACCGAGTGAGCTCGGTCCGGACGAGTTCCTGAAACGCCTCAGCCGTTGCGACGGCCGCCGAACCCGCGCAGCGTCGAAAAGCGAGAAGCTCGATGTCCTCGCCGAGAAGCCGCCTCCCGCATAAGGGCCGCGCCGTCCGCAGACCCAGCGGTGGGAAACACGCGGTCAATCTCGTCTCGAACGGTAGAACCGCCGTTTCCGGCCCCGTCGAAGACCCCGATGATACGGTCTACGAAGCGAGCCTCGAATCCTTCCCGGCAAGCGATCCCCCAGCATGGATCTTCCGGCGGCTGGAAGAGGACAAAAGCACGGCGGAGCGTGAGCCGAGCTCGGCGCAGGACGATCGGGGCGGCCGTCCTGGGGCGGCCTCCGGTCGACGGCCCCGATGACCGAGCATTTGCTGACGCAAAGCCTCGCGATCATCCTGGCGTCCGCGCTTGCCATAAGCTTCTTCGCCGCTTCTCGCATGCCGGCCGCCATGGGCTATCTCCTGGCTGGTCTTGCGATCGGTCCCCATGGCCTGAACCTCGTGGCAATGAGCGACGATACCCGTTTCCTCGCGGAACTGGGCCTGATCTTCCTGATGTTCATGGTCGGGCTGGAGTTCTCGCTGAACAGCCTGCTCTCTGCCCGCACCGACGTGCTGCTTGCGGGCAGCCTCCAGGTCGGCGCGACGCTGACGGTGATCGCCGCCGGGCTCTGGTGGCTCGGGCTCGAGCCCCGGCTCGCCATCCTTCTCGGCGGCGCTGCGGCGATGTCCTCAACCGCAGTCGTCATGAAGCAGCTCGCGGAACAGGGCGAGGTCTCCAGCCAGCACGGCCGTTTCGCTGTCGGTATCCTGTTGTTTCAGGATATCGCCACGATTCCGCTTCTCGTCGCAGCGGACAGCTGGTCACGGCAGGCGGCCTTCGACCCGCTTGATCTCATGCGGCATCTCGCGCTGGCGGCGATCACGCTCGCCGCCGTCGCCCTTATCGGCCGACCGCTCGTTCGCACGGTCCTCGCCAACGCGGCCAGATCGCACTCGAGCGATCTGTTCCTCCTGACGGCGCTTCTCGCCGCCCTCGGGGCCGCCTACATCGCCCATCTCGCTGGCCTGGCCTTGCCTGTCGGTGCCTTCGTCGCCGGCATGGCGATCAGCGGGAGCGATTTCCGGCATCGCGTCGAGGACGACCTGCGCCCGTTTCGCGACATCCTCGTCGGCCTGTTCTTCATTACGGTGGGCATGGGGATCGACCTCTCGCTGCTCATAGTTTCTCCCGGCACAGTTCTGGCGTGGTGCCTGGTCGTTCTCCTCGGGAAAGCCCTGGTGATCTTCGTCGTCGGTCTCATGCTGCGCAGAGGCCCCGCAGTTTCCCTGCGCGTCGCAGTGAACCTCGCTCATGGTGGTGAATTCGGCTTACTGCTCGTGACCTTGTCGATGAGCTCCGGCCTGCTCCCGTCTGCCATAGGGCAGCCGCTCCTCATCGCCCTGGCACTCACAATGGGACTGGCTCCCCTGGTGATCCAGCGCAGTGCGCGCGTCGAACATCTTTTCGGGAACTCGCACGCCCGCTTGGCCGCAACCGAAGCAGAGATCGGCGCGATAAGTTCGCCGCTGGACCGGCACGTTCTGCTGTGCGGATGCGGGCGCGTCGGGCGCCTTGTCGCGACCGCGCTCGAGGCCGCCAAAATACAGTACATTGCCGTCGAATCCGACCTTGCACGCTTCAAGCAGGCTCAACGACAAGGCCACACGGTGGTGCATGGTGACGCCGCACATCGACGGATCCTGTCCGCCGCTGGCCTCGCAAAGGCCAGACTCGTCGTCATCACGTTCGATCGACACTCCGCTATCGAACGGATCCTGACATTCGCGCGCGAGCAAGAAGCGGTGATTCCGTCCATGGTCAGTACCGCGGACGACCAGGACGTCACGACGATTGCCGACTCCGGGGCGGACATCATCTTCCCCGAAAATCTCGCTGCCGGCCTCGCGCTCGCCGATCAAGCCCTCCTGCTGTGCGACCTTAGCCAGGAAGAGGCGGGGCGGGTCATCACCGCGCTTCGCGCGGAGTTCAACCCGGAGCTCCGGCACCGCGTCGGCATCTGATCTCCGGCAGCGTGCGAATTCGCGTTCCTTGACGATCGTCAACGCCGCCGGCGCCGCCCTGCCGATACACTGCGCCTCGGTATCGCAGGATAACGGCTATCCGAGCATAACAACGACCTCATGAGGCGCTCCATGAGCCTGTTCTCATCGCAGAACCCGGAACTCGCCCAGGCAAAAAACGCCGTGCTCGCCGGGAACTGGTGGCTCGTCGCGCTACGCGGCGCATTGGCCGTTCTGTTCGGCATCGTCGCCTTCATCGTGCCCGGCGCGACAATGCTGGCGCTCGTTCTGGTCTTCGCTGCCTACAGCTTCGTCGACGGAATCTTCGGCGTGGTTTTGGCCGTACGCGGCGCGCGCAAGGGCGAGCGCTGGGGGCTCCTTCTGCTCAACGGATTGCTGGGGATCGCGATCGGGATTGCTGCGGCTCTCTGGCCCGGGATCACCGTGCTCGCCTTCGTTCTCATGGTCGGCGCCTGGGCACTGCTCTCCGGAGGGCTGCTTCTCGCAGCGGCCTTCGGCCTCAAGACCAGCCATGGCCGCTGGCTGCTCGTGCTCGGGGCGCTGCTGTCGCTGGTTTACGGCATTCTCCTCTTTGCAGCGCCGATGATCGGAGCGCTCGTCCTGACCTGGTGGATGGGGGCCCATGCGTTGGTCTTCGGCGCGATTCTCGTCGTGCTCGCCTTCAGGCTGCGCAAGCACCGTGGCGAGCAAGTCCCAACTGCGATGGTCGCAACTGGCTGAGCGGAGGAAAACGTTATGAATGGCATTCTTCCCCGAGGAACCAAGGCACCGGGGTTCACCCTTCATGTCACCCCGGACCAGACGCTGTCCCTTGATGAATTCTCCGGCCGGCGTGTCGTGCTCGCCTTCTATCCCGCCGACTGGAGTCCGGTCTGCGGCGACCAGATGAGCCTCTACAATCACATCCTGCCTGAGTTCCGCCGGCATGGCGCCGAGGTGCTCGGCATTTCAGTCGACGGAGCGTGGTGTCACCAGGCATTTGCTCGCGACCGCAATCTGCATTTCGCCCTGCTCGCCGATTTCGAACCGAAAGGCGCGGTAGCCAGATCCTACGGCGCCTATCGGAGCGAAGGCGTGGCCGAGCGCGCGCTCTTCGTGATCGATGAAAAGGGAATGATCGTCTGGAGCTACTGCTCACCGATCGCCGTCAATCCCGGAGCCGACGGCATTCTGGATGCACTCGAAGCGCTCCCGGCATTGGAGATGAAAGATGGCGCAGCTCAGGATTCCCGTCACGTCGCTTGATCATGTTCTCGGCAGCGACGACGCCAGCGTCACCATCGTCGAATATGGCGATTACCAGTGCCCGCATTGCGCGGCGGCGCAGGGGGTCGTGGCCAGGATCCTCGCCCAGTTCGGTGAGAGCGTTCGCCTCGTATTCCGGCACTTTCCGCTGGCGGAGGTGCACCCTCTGGCGGTTACGGCTGCAGAAGCGGCGGAGTTCGCGGCCAGCCATGATGCTTTTTGGCCGATGCACCAGTCAATCTTCGCCAACCAGCAGCGCCTGAGCGTTTCGCTCCTCGTCGCGCTCGCGGCGCAGCTGAAGCTGTCACCGGTCGCCCTGCGCGACGCGATCGCCGCACACACCTTCGCGCCGAAGGTCCAGGCCGATTTCCTGGGCGGCGTGCGCAGCGGCGTCAACGGCACGCCGACCTTCTTCGTCAACGGGATACGGCACGACAGCCCTTATGGTTATGTCGATCTCCCGTCGGCGATCGGTCAGGCGGTCATGTCGACGGCCGCCTGACGAACTCAGCACGTCGCAGGCCGTTACCGGCTGTAAGCCGAGGCCGGCCGGAATGGCGCGACCACTGAGACCCACCGTGACATGGGATGGTCTCGGCCATGGTCGCTATCGAATGGCGCGCATCCCGCAGGTCAACGGGCGCAAAAAGTAATTCGCAAACATTGATGATCGTCAGCGCGGTGCACGCGTGCGTGAGGCCAAATACGCGTGAGGCGACATCCCGGGATCTCGATTCCTCGTCGACATCTCGTCTGACCCTGGTTCGCGGCTGCAGCAGCCCATGCACACGGGTTCGGTCAACATGAGCCAGCAGGTCCGCCGGCCCCTCCGACACAAGTCTCGTACGCGGCGCATACGCTTCGCCGAAGCGATCCGGAAGGAATGAGCGAATGGTCAAGTTTGCACTTCTCGTCACCATGGAAGCGAAGCCCGGACAGGAGGCGGAGGTCGAGGCGTTTCTGCGAAGCGGTCAGCCGCTCGTCGAGAACGAGCCCGGAACCATAGCGTGGTTCGGCGTTCGCATGGGCCCTAAGACATTCGGAATCTTCGACGTGTTTCGCGATGAGGCGGGACGCGACGCGCATCTCTCCGGCCTCGTCGCGGCGGCCCTGATGGAGAAAGCGCCCGATCTTTTCGCCTCGTCCCCCCGCATCGACAAGCTCGACGTGCTCGCGGCGAAGCTGCCCTGAGGCGCCTCGCCATAGAAGTTCTCGCCAAGGATCGATGAAGCCGACCGAGTCGATCCAGAAACCAACGCTGGAGGAACAGTCATGGCATCAGGCAATCGCGCGGTCACCTATATGGGGCCGAAGAAAGTCAATGTCGAAACCTACGATTATCCGAAGCTCGTCGATCCCAGGGGCAACAAGACACCCCACGGGGCAATCCTGAAGATCGTCACGACCAATATCTGCGGCAGCGACCAGCATATCTACCGGGGCCGGTTTCCTGCGCCGTCGGGCATGGTGCTTGGTCACGAGATGACGGGCGAAGTGATCGAGACCGGGCCCGACGTCCATTTCATCAAGAAGGGCGACCTCTGCTCGGTCCCGTTCAACGTCTCGTGCGGGCGGTGCCGCAACTGCAAGGAGGGCCATACCGACACCTGCATGAACGTCAACGACGAGGTCGATTGCGGCGCCTACGGATTCAATCTCGGCGGCTGGCAGGGCGGACAGTCCGACTATCTCATGGTTCCCTTCGCCGACTGGAACCTGCTTCGCTTCCCCGACAAGGATCAGGCGATGGCGAAGATCAAGGATCTGACCCTGCTTTCCGACATCCTGCCGACCGGTTTCCACGGCTGTGTCCAGGCCGGCGTCAAATACGGTTCCACCGTCTATATCGCGGGGGCAGGACCGGTCGGCCGCTGCGCCGCCGCATCCGCCCATCTCCTCGGCGCGTCGTGCATCATCGTGGGCGACACCAACAAGGACCGTCTCGCGCTGGTCAGGAACGCCGGGTACGAGACCGTGGATGTGTCGTCCGCAACGCCTCTCGCCGACCAGATCGAGGCCATCCTCGGTCAAAGGCAAGTGGACTGCGGCGTCGATGCCGTCGGCTTCGAAGCGCATGGCAACGGTCCCGGCGCCGGCGAGGATCCGGCCGCCGTGCTCAACTCGCTGATCTCGGTCGTGCGCGCCAACGGCGCCATCGGTGCGCCCGGCATCTACACGGCGGGAGATCCCGAAGCGATCGACGACGATGCCAAGGCCGGGCGGTATCGCATCGACTTCGGCAAGGCCTGGATCAAGTCGCCTCACATCTCGGCCGGCCAGGCACCGATCATGCACTACAACCGCGATCTGATGATGGCGATCCTCTGGGATCGGATGCCCTATCTCGGCAAGCTCGCAAATGTCGAAGTCATACCGCTCGAAAAGGCGCCCGAGGCGTACCGGATCTTCGACCAGGGCTCACCCAAGAAGTTCGTCATCGATCCGCACAACACGACGAAGCTGGTCACCTGAGTCTACGGCGGACGCCCCTGGCGCCCGCCCCCTCGGGCGCTTCGTTCCGCCAGACAGCGGTCGCATGCGCCATGCCCCCGGCGCGTGCGACCGCCCCCCGGCCGGAATCGGCCAGACCCCGCTTTGACGGAGATGACTTATGGCAAGCGATACGCTCGACGGAATGAAGATCGCGATACTCGTCACCGACGGTTTCGAGGAAGTCGAAATGACCGCGCCGCGCGAGGCGCTCGACGATGCCGGCGCAAAGACGAGCCTCATCTCGCCCAAGCCGGACAAGGTCCGCGCCTGGGACTTCACGGAATGGAGCGATAGCTACCCGGTCGATGTCCCGCTCGCCTCCGCCAATCCCCAGGACTACGACGCGCTGCTCCTGCCCGGCGGCGTCATCAACCCGGACACGCTGCGTGCGGATGCCAAAGCCGTGGCGTTCGTCAAGGCGTTCTTCGACGCCAGGAAGCCCGTCGCCTCGATCTGCCATGGCCCGTGGACGATCATCGAGACGGGCGAAGCGAGCGGCCGCCGCATGACCTCGTGGCCGTCGCTCAAATCCGATCTCAAGAACGCCGGGGCGAACTGGGTCGACGAGGAGGTCGTCATCGACCGCGGCCTCGTCACCAGCCGCAGCCCCGACGACATGGCCGCCTTCAACCGTGAGACCCTCAAGCTGTTTGCGGACGCGCGAGGGCGTGTTGCGCCGGCGGGCTGAAGCGGCGGTCCTCCTCCCCCGGCAAAACCGCGAGCGGTCCCAGCGCGAATGAGCCGCGCATGATTTTCGCGGCGCCGCGCCGGGAAGGCACGTCGCCATCACAGGGTGGTCAGGTTGCGAGATCCGGTGACGATGGAAAGACGCCAGTTCGGTCCCCTGCCGCGCCAGGTCCCGGTGATCGGCCAGGGAACCTGGTATATCGACGACGCGCACCGGCCGAGTGCGGTCGCCGCCCTGCGCCGCGGCCTCGATCTCGGCATGACCCACATCGACACCGCCGAGATGTACGGCGACGCCGAGACCGTGGTCGGCGAGGCGATCACCGGCCGGCGCGACGAAGTCTTCCTCGTCTCCAAGGTCGTCCCCAGCAACGCTTCGCGCGCCGGGACGGTGGCGGCCTGCGAGCGCTCGCTAGCGCGGCTCAAGACAGACAGGCTGGACTGCTATCTCCTGCATTGGCCCGGCTCCCACCGGCTGGAGGATAGCTTCGCCGGTTTCGAGCGGCTGCGCGAACAGGGCAAGATCCTGTCCTGGGGCGTGAGCAACTTCGATGTGCCCAATCTCGATGCGGCCTGGAAAGCCGGCGGCGAGGACCGGGTCGCCTGCAACCAAGTGCTCTACCATCTGGAAGAACGCGCGATCGAGCATGGCGTGCTGCCTTGGTGTGAGCAGCATGGCGTCGCGGTGGTCGCGTACAGCCCGTTCGGCCATGGCAGCTTTCCCGGCCCGGGCACGCCGGGCCGCCTCGTCCTGGAGGATATTGCGGCAAGCCATGGCGCGACAGCGCGTCAGGTGGCGCTCCGCTTCCTGGTACGCAAGCCATCCTTGCTCGCTATACCCAAGGCGTCCAGCATCGCGCATGTCGAAGATAATGCCGCCGCGGGCTCGCTATGGCTGTCTGAAGCTGAATTCGCGCGGATAGACGCGGCGTTCCCGCTTGGCTCGAGACCGCGACGCCTTCCCATGTTGTAGGCCTGTGACCCTTCTCGTCCGGGGCAGGCATGAACGCGATGCCGGTGGGCGGCTGTTCGTGGGTGTCCGGAGTCGAGGAGGTTCGCATGCCAGACGTCAAGGCCTCCGGCTTCGTCCGCGTTCGCGGTGCGCGCGAGCACAATCTCAAGAATGTCGATGTCGACATTCCGCGCGACGCCCTGGTCGTCTTCACCGGCGTGTCGGGGTCGGGCAAGTCGTCGCTGGCTTTCTCCACCCTCTATGCCGAGGCGCAGCGTCGCTATCTGGAATCGGTCTCGCCCTATGCCCGGCGCCTCTTTCACCAGATGAAAGTGCCCGAGGTCGACGAGATCGAGGGCCTGCCTCCAGCCGTGGCGCTGCAGCAGCAGCGCGGTTCGCCGACCACCCGCTCGTCGGTCGGCAGCGTGACCACGCTCTCGAACCTGCTGCGCATGCTCTACTCGCGCGCGGGCGACTATCCGCCGGGCCAAGCCCATCTCGACGCCGAATCCTTCTCGCCCAACACACCCGAGGGCGCCTGCCCGCGCTGCCACGGCCTCGGCCGGATCCACGAGGTCACCGAGGCCTCGATGGTGCCCGATCCGTCCAAGACGATCCGCGAGCGCGCGATCGCCGCCTGGCCGACGGCCTGGGGCGGCCAGAACCTGCGCGACATCCTGATCAGCCTCGGCATCGACGTCGATACGCCGTGGCGCGAGCTGCCGAAGAAGGTGCGCAACTGGATCCTGTTCACCGAGGAGCAACCCCAGGTTCCGGTCTATCCCGGCTGGGACCATGACCGGATCCAGCGCGCGATCCGCCAGAAGATCGAGCCCGCCTATATGGGCACCTTCTCGAGCGCGAAGCGCCATGTCACTCACAGCTATGCGACGACCCAGAGCGCGATGATGAAGATGAGGGCCGCGCGCTTCATGATCGCGCGGCTTTGCCCGGTCTGCGACGGCAAGAGGCTGCGCCGGGAAGCATTGTCGGTCCGCTTCGAGGGCCTCGACCTCGCCGAGATGAGCCGCCTGCCGATAGCCCGGTTTTCGACGATCTTCGCGCCCTATGCCGAGGCTAACGCCCCCAAGCTGAAAGCCCTGCGCAAGACCCATCCGGAAAAGGCCCTGGTCGTCGAGCGCATCGCAGGCGATCTGTGCCGCCGGCTGTCGGTGCTGCTCGACCTCGGGCTCGGCTATCTGACGCTGGAACGGGGCACGCCGACCTTGTCGCCTGGCGAGTTGCAGCGCCTGCGGCTCGCCACCCAGGTCGTCTCCAACCTGTTCGGCGTCGTCTATGTGATGGACGAGCCGTCCGCCGGGCTCCATCCCGCTGATACCGAGGCGCTGATCCGGGCGCTCGACGGCCTGAAGACGGTCGGCAATTCGCTGTTCGTGGTCGAGCATGAGATGGACGTCGTCCGCCGCGCCGACTGGATCGTCGATGTCGGCCCCGCCGCCGGCGAGCATGGCGGCAGGATCCTTTACAGTGGCCCGATCGAGGGACTGCGCGAGGTCGCGGCGTCGGAGACGGCGCGACATCTGTTCCGCGAAGACAGCGGAATGCCGAGCCGGAGGCGCGAGCCAACCGGCTGGCTGCGATTGGAGGGGGTCTCGCGCAACAATCTCAAGCAAGTCGACTGCGCGATCCCGCTCGGCGTGATGACGACCGTCACTGGAATCTCCGGCTCGGGGAAATCGAGCCTGGTCAGCCAGGCCCTGGTGGAGCTGGTCGCCGGTGCCCTCGGCGCCCCGGTCGCGGCCGAGGAGGAGAGGGATGCCGAAGCCGCGCTCGAGGACCGCCCCGCCGGCGCAACGGAGGGCCGCATCCTCGGCGGGCTCGAAGGGATCAGGCGGCTGATCGAGGTCGACCAGAAGCCGATCGGTCGCACCCCGCGTTCCAACCTAGCGACCTATACCGGCCTGTTCGACCATGTCCGGGCGTTGTTCGCGGCGACCCCGGAAGCCAGGAAACGCCGCTACGACGCGGGTCGTTTCTCGTTCAACGTCGCCAAGGGCCGCTGCCCGCGCTGCGAGGGCGAGGGCTTCGTGATGGTCGAATTGCTCTTCCTGCCGAGCGTCTACGCCCCCTGTCCGACATGTCACGGCACCCGCTACAACTCCAAGACGCTCGAGATCCGCTATCGCGGCAAGACGATCGCCGAGGTACTCGCGCTCACCGTCGAGGGCGCCTGGGCGTTCTTCGACGACGCGCCCCATGTCTGCCGCTCGCTCAAGGTGCTGCGCGAGGTCGGGCTCAACTATCTGCGCCTCGGACAGCCGGCGACCGAGTTTTCGGGCGGCGAGGCGCAACGGGTGAAGCTCGCCACGGAGTTGCAGCGCGCCCAACGCGGCGGCGCGCTCTATGTGCTCGACGAGCCGACGACCGGTCTTCACCCGACCGATGTCGAGCGCCTGCTCGGCCAGCTCCACGCCCTGGTCGATGCCGGCAACAGCGTCGTCCTGGTCGATCACGACATGAAGGTCGCGGCGGCGAGCGACTGGGTGATCGACATCGGGCCCGGCGCCGGCGACGAGGGCGGCCGGATCGTCGCGAGCGGCCCGCCGGCGAAGGTCGCCGCATGTCGGACGGGTCGCACCGCGCCTTATCTCGATCGCGCGCTCAGCGGAGACGCGGTCGCCACGGCCACCTGAGCATCGGCACCGACGCAGCTTACGATCTCAGCCGCCGAGGCAATCAACCGGATCCCGTCGGTGTGGTGGCGTTGAATGCCTGCTTTCAGGCAGCACGCCAATGTCCGTTGTTGGCGCAAAAATTCTACAGACGCCCTCCCTGTTCATCTTTCTCTGAAGACTTTGTTTGCGTGATCCATGACGGGTTTGACGAGGTATGACAGGGCGGTTCGATCATCGGTGGTGATCAGGACCTCGACGGGCATGCCGGGCACGAGGGTTTTGCCTTCGAGGGCCTTGT
>JAESGH010000328.1_pt1 | contig 49735 bp, 34 predicted proteins | sample 9269641 | NCBI WGS metagenome assembly JAESGH01 (sample SAMN14515345, study PRJNA621665) | algae metagenome | isolation source: Phormidium tanganyikae FI6-MK23 and co-occurring heterotrophs from granitic... | place: USA: Fort Irwin, California | collected 1998-05-24 | reverse complement strand
CTCTGCGAACAACGTCGCCGATCCTGCCCTAGAGGCACCCGACAGCTCGCTCCCATCATATTACGTCCTTATTACGCGAGGCAAAAATCGAGCCCACGTAACGACGCGTATTACGCCGCCATTCGGCGTAAGTGTCTGAAATTGTTAGGAAAACTGGAGCGGGCGAAGGGATTCGAACCCTCGACCCCAACCTTGGCAAGGTTGTGCTCTACCCCTGAGCTACGCCCGCTCTGGCGGCTGAAACCGGTCGGTTCCAGCGGGTGAGGCGGGCGCTTAGCATCGGGTTTTTGAGTCGGCAACCCCCCTTCATGCTTTTCGTATCTTATCGCGGGGGAAGGGTTGGCATATTCGCCGCAATTCCCACATAGATGGTTCGGCATTTTGAACAGGAGCATGACGCGTGGCCACTTTGGGTCTGAACCCCACCGAGAAGGAAGCCGTCGAAGCGTTCCGCCGCGACGTCGTCGAACCGTCGATGACCAAATTGGTGATCCTGGATTTCTGGGCCGAATGGTGCGGGCCGTGCAAGCAGTTGACCCCGATCCTGGAAAAGGTCGCCGCCGATTATGCTGACAAGGGTGTGTTGCTCGCCAAGATCGACGTCGATGCGAATCGCTTCATCGCCAGCCAGTTTCAGGTGCAGTCGATCCCGACCGTTTATGCGATTTTTCAGGGGCAGCCGGTCGCCAACCTGACCAACGCGCGCACCGAAAGCCAGTTGAAGACGATGCTCGACCAGCTGCTCGCGCAGTTGCCGATCGAGAGCGAGGCGACGGCGCGCGCGGTCGAGATCGCGCCGCTGATCGACATGGGCGAGTCCGTGTTGGCCGAGGGCGACGGCGAACGTGCCGCCAGTATCTTCGGGCAGATTCTCGAGATGGCGCCCGACAATGCGGCGGCGCATGGCGGACTGATCCGCGCCTTTGTGCTCGCGGGCGACCTGACCAGCGCGCAGGGCGCGCTCGACATGGTACCGGCCGAAATCGCTGACGATCCGGCGATCGCGCAGGCGAAAAGCGTGCTCGCGCTCGCCGCCGATGCGCCCGACGCGGGCGAACTGGCCGCGTTCGAAGCGGCAGTGGCCGCCAATCCCAATGACCATCAGGCGCGCTTCGACCTGGCCAGTGCGCAAATCGGCGCGGGGCAGCGCGATGCCGCCGCCGACAATCTTCTCCACATCGTTGCCGCCGATCGCGAATGGCAGGAAGATGCCGCGCGCGCCAAACTGCTGTCGCTGTTCGAAGCCGTCGGGCTGGAAGATCCTTGGGTCGCGGCGCAGCGCCGCCGGCTGTCGCTGATCCTGTTCGGCTGATGGGCGACACCGCGCCCCTGACTATCCAGCGGATCGCGATCTTTCCGCTGCCCGGCGCGGTGCTGTTTCCCGGGCTGCACCTGCCGTTGCATATCTTTGAGCCGCGCTATTCGGCGATGGTGCAGGAGGTGCTGGCGCGCGACCGGCAGATCGGGATGATCCAGCCGCGTATGCTGCCCGGTGAAGAAAGCCGCGAGCCGCCGGCGCTGTATGACGTCGGCTGCGTCGGGCGGATCGTCGATGTCGAAGCGCTGGACGAGGGCCGGTTCAACCTGGTGCTGGAGGGTGTGGCGCGGTTTCGCGTCCGCCGCGAACTCGACGTCATCACCCCGTTTCGCCAGGTCGAAGCCGAGATCGAAACCGAGATCGACGACGATGCAGTGCTGTCGAGCGTCGAACGAGCGAGTCTGGAGCGCGAGGCCAAGCGCTTTGCCGCGCGGCAGGGTTATGTCGTCGACTGGGATTCGGTCGGCCAGCTCGACGATGCGACGCTGGTCAACGGCATCGCGCAGGTCGCGCCCTTCGATGCCGCCGCGAAACAGGCGCTGCTCGAAGCGACCCCGATCGACGCGCGCGCCGAGCTGGTCGTTCAGCTGATGCAGTTTTTCGGCCGCTATGACAGCGACGACGGCCGCGCCACGCTGCAATAGACGCGCGCTCAGTTCAGCTTGCGGGACGCCGCGTGGCGCGTGATGTCGGTCAGCGCGCGGCGCACGATGTGGCGGTCGCTTTCGCGCAGCCGGTCTGCGGCGTCGTTTACCCTGAGCTGATCGCGGACCAGTGCCGTTTCGGCGGCGAGGCGCGCCGCGATGCGATCCTTATCGGCCCGCGGAGCGCGCGACAGGGTGGTTCGGCGACGCGCTGCCCATTCGGCAACCAGCCGGTCAGCGACGAGGGCGGCAAGACTGTCGCGCGCCGCTCCTTCAGTCGCCGCTTCGGCGATGGGATCGACCAGCCAGTCGTCTGCGCCGTCGGCCTGTAATGCATCAAGCGACAGCGTCGCGGTGACGTGCCGCCGCCCCGCTGATCGCTGGTCACCGTGCAGGCGCAGGCGCAGCGCCTGCAGCTCGGCGCGCAGCTGCCAGTTCACATAGGTGGTGAAGCGCGCGCGCGCCGGGTCATAGCGCTCGGCGGCACGGTGGAGTGCAATGGCGCACACCTGCGCCGCATCGTCGGCGACATCGCTCAGGCCATAGCTGCGGGTGAAATAGCGGATGCGCGGCGCCGCCAACGCCGCCAGCCGCGCAAATGCCCGATCGGCGAGTGCCCGCGCTCGCGCGCCCGGCGCCGCGTCGAGCGCGGTTCGTGCCTGGATATAGTCTTTCACAGCTGTTTCGAGCGCGTCGCTTTTTGCCGACATGGTCCGTCCCCATCGTGCCGCGGCGGGGGTGCCGCTTGGGCCGGGATAGGGAAAGATGATGAGCGGCAGACTGATGGTGGGGTAGGTAGAAATACCTATATGGGGTTCCCCATTTGCCGTTCGTGTCGAGCGAAGTCGAGACACCCATCGACCTGACTCGGCCCCGCAGCGTGTTTCGACTTCGCTCGACATGAACGGACTGGTGGGTTGGGCCTAGACCTCGGCCCCGGCGAGCAACCTTGGCAGATCGCCCGCCTCGCCGCGCGCTTCGTCCATGAAGAAGCGCTTGAGCAACGGCAGGCGCTGGACCGCGCCCAGCCCGGTGCGCCGGACCGCGGCGGCGGTGCGGCCGGGGATGCCGAACAGGCGAGTCAGCCCGTCGGTGGCGAGGCTGACCATCATGTTATCGAGCCCGCGCCAGCGCTGATAGCGCGCGAGCAAGGCCGCATCGCCGAGGTCGAGCCCGAGCCGGGCGCCCTCGACGAGCACTTCGGTCAGCGCCGCGACATCGCGCAGGCCGAGATTCAGCCCCTGCCCCGCGATCGGATGGATGCCGTGCGCGGCGTCGCCGACCAGCGCGATACGCTCGGCGACGATCGACGCGCTGTGGTGGAAGCCGAGCGGATAGGTCATCCGCGGCGCGACAAGCTCCATCGCGCCGAGCACCCCGCCCGCGCGCTTTTCGAGTTCGGTGACGAAGCCGCGGTCGCCGAGCTTGGCAAAGCCGGGACCGTCCTTTTCGGCGACCGTCCAGACGAACGCTGAACGGTGCCGTCCCTCGGCGTCATCGACCAGCGGCAGCAGCGCGAACGGGCCAGAAGGGTAAAAGATCTCATGCGCGACATTGCCGTGCGGCCGTGCGTGCGACACCGCTCCAATCAACGCGTGGTGATCGTATGACCAGGTGGCGATGTTGAACCCGGTCGCTTCGCGGGTCGGCGAGCGGCGGCCTTCGGCAACGATCAGCAGCGGGGCCGCGAGCTTCGTCCCGTCAGCGAGGGTCAGCGTGACGCCGTGGCTATCAATGTCGCGGGTCATGACGGCGGCGGGCATATGCAGCCGGACCAGCGGTGCATCGGCGAGCGCCGCGGCGAGCGCGAGGCGGAGCTGGCGGTTCTCGATCATCGTACCGAGCGGTGGATCGCCGTCGGCGGTGACGAAATCGAGATGGCCGCCGCGGCCACTGTCGGGGGCGCCGTCGGCGACCTGAATGGCCCGGATCGGGCAGCCGTGCCCCGCAAGTCGCTCGGCAATCCCCAGCACTTCGAACATCTGCCAGGTCGCACTGGCGATCGCCGACGCGCGGCCGTCGAAGCCAGGGGCGATCGTCGTGATCGGGTCGGTGGGATCGACGACCTGGACCGACAAGCCATGGTGCGACAGGGCAAGGGCGAGCGCCTGGCCGACCAGGCCGCCCCCCGAAATCAGGACATCGCTGCGCAGGGTTTCACTCATGAAATCACCCTAGCGCGCGGCGCGCGGCTTGGAAAGGCTGTGGACGCGCGCGGGGCTGCGCTTGACGGCGAGTCCGGGCCATGTGCATATCGCCGTGGTGTATCGATGGGGACCGTAAACAGCATGGCCAGCCGCAAGGGCGCACCGATCAAGGCCGATTGGCGCACCGTTTTCCGCCAGAGTATCGCGCGATCGCTGGTGATCGGCGCCGCGGCGGCGCTCGGGCTGTTCACGCTGTTTCTGGCGCTCGCGCTCGCGACGTACGACAGCACCGATGCGGCGCTGAACACCGCCGCTGCTGGTACCGCCGCCAACTGGATGGGCAGCCTTGGCGCGTGGTTCGCCGATCTGGGGCTGTCGATCGGCGGGGTCGGGATTGCCCTGCTGGTGCCGCTGCTCGGGCTCTTCGCGTGGCGGCTTTGGCTGGGTGAAGCGCAGCCCTATTGGCCGCGTCAGCTCGCCTATAGTTTCGTCGGTATCTTGCTCGTCGGGCTGGGCGCTGAACTGTGGTCGCCAGCCACCAGCGCGCCGATGCCCGCGGGCTGGGGCGGACTCATCGCGCTGCTGATCGGCGGCGCGATCACGCCGCTGTTCGCCGCAGCGGGCGAACCCGCCGCGGCGCTGATCCGTTTTGCGACCATCCTGCTGCTGGTCACCATCGGGCTGTCGCTGGCGTGGCGCGCGCTGCGGCTGGAGAAAGGGTGGGCGTCGCGTTTCCGTCTGCCTGCCGTCGAGCGCAGCCGCATCGCCGAGCCGGTGCGCGCCGCCGACGATGGCGCCCAAAGCCCGAACCTGATGGAGCGCGTCGTGCGCCCGCGCGCGATCGCAGAACCCAGCGACCGCGCCCCGCCTGAGATCGCCGATCCGGCGCAGCGCACAGCGCCGTCGAAACCGCGGCCCAAGCCACAGACCGAACTGTTCACCAATTACCAGCTGCCCTCGATCGATCTGCTCGCGCCGCCGCCGCCGGGGCCGACCGGACAGATCGACAAGGCGGGGCTGGAGCGCAACGCGCGCCTGCTCGAATCGGTGCTCGAGGATTTTCAGGTCAAGGGCGTGGTCACCGCGGTGCGCCCCGGCCCCGTCGTCACCATGTACGAACTCGAACCCGCCCCCGGCACCAAGGCGAGCCGCGTATCGAACCTCGCCGACGACATCGCGCGCAACATGTCGGCGCTGTCGGCGCGCATTGCGCCGATCCCGGGCCGCACCGTGATCGGCATCGAACTGCCCAACGCGCACCGCGAGGCGGTGGTGCTGCACGAAATCATCGGCAGCGCCTTGTTTCAGGATCAGACCGGCGCGCTGCCGATCATCCTGGGCAAGAATATCAGCGGCGACCCGATGATCGCCGACCTGGCGCCGATGCCGCACCTGCTGATCGCGGGGACGACCGGCTCGGGTAAGTCGGTCGGGCTCAACGCGATGATCCTGTCGCTGCTCTATCGGCTCGGTCCCGATCAGGTGAAGATGATCATGATCGATCCCAAGATGCTGGAACTCAGCGTCTATGACGATATTCCGCACCTCCTCGCCCCCGTCGTCACCGAACCCAAGAAGGCGATCCGCGCGCTGAAATGGGCGGTCGAGCAGATGGAAGACCGCTACCGGATGATGTCATCGCTGTCGGTGCGCAACCTCGCGAGCTACAACGACAAGGTCCGCGGCGCGCTGGCCAAGGGCAAGTCGCTCGGGCGGCGTGTCCAGACCGGTTACGACCCCGACACCGGCCAGCCGATCTATGAGGAAGAAACGCTCGATTATGCGCCGCTGCCGCAGATCGTCATCGTCGTCGATGAACTTGCCGATTTGATGATGACCGCGGGCAAGGAAGTCGAATTCCTGATCCAGCGCCTCGCGCAAAAGGCACGCGCCGCGGGTATCCACCTGATCCTGGCAACGCAGCGCCCGTCGGTCGATGTCATCACCGGCGTGATCAAGGCGAACCTGCCGACGCGCATCAGTTTCAACGTCACCAGCAAGATCGACAGCCGCACGATTTTGGGCGAGGCGGGCGCCGAGCAACTGCTCGGCAAGGGCGACATGCTCTATGTCCCGGGCGGCAAGCAGATCACGCGTATCCATGGCCCCTTTGTATCCGACGACGAGGTGCGCGCGGTCGCCGATCACTGGCGCGGGCAGGGCCGCCCCGACTATATCGAAAGCGTTACCGAAGATCCCGAGGACGGCGGTTTCGCGATGGAGGGTGCCCCGGCGGGCGGCGACAGCGCCGAGGACCGCATGTATGCCAAGGCCTGCCAGATCGTCGTCGAAAGCCAGAAGGCATCGACCAGCTGGCTGCAACGCCAGCTGCGCATCGGGTACAACAGTGCCGCCCGCCTGATTGAGCGAATGGAGGAGGAAGGGCTGGTCAGCCCGCCCAACCATGTCGGCCGCCGCGACGTGCTGACCGATCAGTACGGCCAGCAGCGATGAGGAGCCTTCGCCCGTCTCGCGGTTTGAACGGCGTCTGACGAGCAGGTTCACGGCGGGTTCAATGCCTATCTGCGATGAGCCGAGCGAATATAGAACAGAATGAGAGTCCCATGATCCTGAAGAATCCCTTCACCCGCCTTGCCGCCTGGACGCTGACGCCCTTGGCCGTCGCCGGGCTTGCGGTCGGCGTTCCCGCCATCGCGCAGTCATCATCGACGCTGGCGTCGGTGCAGTCGCACCTGAAATCGACCGGGTCGATGACCGCCGACTTTGTCCAGACCGACCGCAACGGCCAGCGCCTGTCGGGCAAGCTGACCCTGAAACGCCCCGGCAAGATCCGCTTCCAATACCAGAAGGACGTCCCGCTGCTCATCGTCGGCGACGGCAGTTCGCTGACCGTGATCGATTATGAAGTGCGGCAGGTGCAACGCTGGCCGGTGAAAAATTCGCCGCTCGCCGCGCTGCTTGATCCCGACCGCGACCTGACCAAATACGCCAGGGTCATCCCCACCGGCAGCAACGATGTGCTGAGCGTCGAGGTCAAGGATCCCAAGCGTCCCGAATATGGCACGATCACCATGGTGTTCGTCCGCGACGGCGGCGCCCCCGGCGGTCTGCGCCTGCGCGGCTGGGTCGCACTCGATTCGCAGAACAACCGGACGCGGATCGACCTCAGCAACCAGAAGTTCAACGTCGCGGTCGCCGATTCGGCGTTCCGCTGGACCGATCCGCGCCCGAACAAGCGCGGTCGCTGACCAAAGCTGAACGGAAAATTCAGGCCGGGGATTTTTTCATCAGAAATCTCCGGTCTTTTTCCGCCCAACTGTCGCCCAGCATCGACGAACTGCAAAATCGGCGCTCCGCCGCCGTTTTTCGTTCAGCTTGGCGACAGGGAGGCGGGGCTATTTCAGCTCTCGAAGACGCCAACACGGCCCCGGATTTGGGTTTCCCCCTGTTGCCCCACCCGGATTGCCCGGTGTCTTCTTTCAAGAGCGTGACGAACGCTGACCTTGAACCCCCGTTCCACCGCCCCTGGGACGGGGGTTTATGATTCCCGGCGTTTTTTTGCCGCTAACGCGGCTTTGCGGCACCAGCCCGCTCCCCCACCCAGCCTCCCTACAGCGTATCCTGAAATGGGAGGCTGGGTGGGGGAGCGGGCTGGTGCCGCAATCGCATTGCGAACAATGCGTGGCGCCGATAGAGCCAGCGCATGACTCGCACCAGCATCGCTTCGTGGAATATCAACAGCGTCCGCGCCCGCATCGGCATCGTCGAAAAATTCCTGCGCGAAGAAGCCCCCGACATCCTGTGCCTGCAGGAAACCAAGGTCGAATGCGGCACCTTTCCGCAGGACATGTTCAGGGCGCTGGGTTACACACACATCGTTACCCACGGTCAGCGCATGCACCACGGCGTCGCGATCGTCAGCAAGGTGCCGCTGGCCGATGTCCGCAAATATGACTGGCAGGCAAATGGCGAGGCGCGCCATGTCGGGGTGACCTTGCCGTCGGGGGTGCGGCTCGACAATGTCTATATCCCCGCAGGCGGCGACATTCCTGATCGTAATCTCAACCCCAAATTCGGTCAGAAGCTCGACTTTTTTGGCCGCATGACCGAATGGTCCGGGGCGCTGAACGGCACCCCCACCGTGCTGACCGGCGACTTCAACGTCGCCCCGCTCGAATGCGACGTGTGGAACCACAAGGCGCTGCTCGACGTCGTCAGCCACACGCCGGTCGAAGTCGAAACGCTGGCGCGGTTGCAGGCGGCGTCGAACTGGGTTGACCTCGGTCGCCATTTCATTGCCGCGCCGACGCCCTTGTTCACCTGGTGGAGTTACCGCGCCAAGGATTGGGAGGCGTCGAACCGCGGTCGACGCCTCGACCATATGTGGGTCACCCCCGACCTGCTCGACAAGGCGGTGTCGCACCGCATCGTCCAGCCAGCGCGCAGCTGGGAGCGGCCGTCGGACCATATCCCGCTGGTGACGGAATTTGCCTTTTGAGCGACGCCGACCATAGAGGCGCCCGCCGCGCCGCGCGCGCGATCGACGCGCTGCGGCGCGGCTGGCCCTTTCGCGTCGAAGGTGCGGGGGGCGCGCTCGACCTGCTCGCGGTCGAAAGCGCACGCGACGACGCGCTCGCCGAATTCGCCAGCCACGATGTCCTGCTGTCGGGCGAACGGGCGGTGACGCTGAAACTGACGAACCAGCGCGTCGCGGCGACGCCGGGTCCGGTGCGCCTCGCCGCAGCCGCCAGCACGGTCACCGCGGCGCTGGCGATAGCCGACCCGGCGCTCGACCTCGCCCACCCGCTCAAAGGGCCGTTTCGTACTATCCCGACCGGCGGTGACGACGCCGCCGCCGCCGTGATGACGATGGCGCGCCACGCTGGCCTGCTCCCGGCCTTTTTTGTGCGCGAAGCGGTCGGCGAGGCGGAGACACGGTGCACCGCCGACGATGTTGCGGCGCTCCTCGACCCGGCCCGCCTTCAGATCGCCGCACGCGCGCGCCTGCCCGTGGCGGCGAGCGAAACTGCCGAAATCATCGCTTTCCGCTCGCCCGAGGAAGCTTCCGATCATGTCGCGCTGGTCATCGGCCAGCGCGACGGAAATCCGCCGGTGGTGCGCCTGCACAGCGAATGCCTGACCGGCGACGTGCTGGGGAGCCTGAAATGCGATTGCGGGCCGCAGCTCCACGCCGCGCTGCACGCGATGGCTGATGCGCCGTGGGGGGTGCTGCTCTATCTGCGGCAGGAGGGACGTGGCATCGGCCTGGTCAACAAGCTGCGCGCCTATGCGCTGCAGGATCAGGGCTATGACACCGTCGATGCCAATCTGCGGCTGGGTTTTCCGGTCGAGGCGCGCGATTTTGCAATCGCGGGACGGATGCTGGAACTGCTCAACATCCCGCGCATCCGGTTGATGACCAACAACCCCGAAAAGGTCGCGCGGCTGGAAAAAGAAGGCGTCGCGGTGGTCGAGCGACTGCCGCTAGCATTGCCGACCAACAAGTTTAACGAGCAATATCTCGCGACGAAGCGCGACAGGACGGGGCACCAGCTTTAGCCGACCTCGTCATTGCGAGGAGCGACGCGACGCGGCAATCCAGAGCCCGGCGTAAACTGCTCTGGATTGCTTCGCTTCGCTCGCAATGACGTCGATTATTATTGCAGAACTTAATGTACGAACCGCGCCACCACATCGCGGTAGCTGCGGCTGACCTTCACCTGCGCGCCCGATCCGAGCACCAGGAAACATTCGCCATTGGTGTGCGGCTTCACCTGCTTGACCTGTGACAGGTTGACGATCGTCGAGCGGTGAACGCGCTGGAAATTGCGCGGATCGAGCCGCTTTTCCAGATCCTTCATCGTCTCGCGCAGGATCAGGCTGTTGTCGGCGGTGTAGATGCACATATAGTCGCCCGCGGCATCGATGCGTTCGATGCTGTCGACATCGACGCGGAAAATCTGGCCGCGATCCTTGATGTTGATCATCTTTTCATAGCGATCGGCGGCGTGCGCGTCGGGCTGCGTCTCGGCGTCATAATCGTCAACCGCATCGGGGGCGACCTCGGCCAACACCGTTTTCAGGCGTTCGACCTCGGCCACGCCGCGCTTTTCGGTGAGGCGCTGGCGCACCCGGTCGAGCGCATCGGCGAGCCGCTCGGGTTCGACCGGCTTGACCAGATAATCGACCGCCTGCGCTTCGAAGGCGCGGATCGCATGATCCGAGTAGGCGGTGACGAAAACGACGAGGGGCGGTTCGACCTCCATCAATCCCTGAATTACCGAAAAGCCATCGAAACCCGGCATCTGGATGTCGAGAAAAACGAGGTCGGGTTTGTGGGTCTTGATCTTGCGGATCGCCTCGCGGCCATTTTGCGCGGTGTCGACGATTTCGACATCGGTGTGCGGCTCCAGCCGCAGTTGCAGGCCTTGGGTGGCCAGTTTTTCATCATCCACCAGAATGGTTCTGATCGTCATGTCCGTTCGGTTCCAATCGTCATTTGCCCATCGGGCTGAAACGGAAACTCGATAACCACCGTGAATCCGCCGTCAGCGCCGCGTTGGGCATCGAACCGGTGCTGGTCGCCGAAAGCCTGCGCCAGACGGTCCCTGATATTGGCTAAACCCACGCCGGTCGATTCCGTTGCAAGACTGGTGGTGGGGTCGCCGCCATCGGCTGGCAATCCCGTGCCGGTGTCGGACACGATAATCCGAACATTTTGACCGGCCAGCTGTGCGGAAATCGTGATATCGGCGCCGTCCTCCTGCGGCGTCACCGCATATTTGATCGCGTTTTCGACCAGGGGTTGCAGGAGCAGCGAGGGCAATCGGGCGCGCGCGACCACCGGATCGATTGCGAAATGCGGGCGCAATCGCTCTTCAAAGCGCATCTTTTCAATGTCGAGATAGAGCTTCAGCGTCTCGATCTCCTGCGCCAGCGTGACCTGCGCCGTCGGTTCGTTGGCGAGGGTGTAGCGCAGGAACGCCGACAGCCGCGACAGCATCGCATTGGCGGGCTCGGTCTGTTTGAGCAGCACGAGCGTCGAAATGCTGTTCAGCGTGTTGAACAGGAAATGCGGGTTGAGCTGATAGCGCAGCATGGCAAGCTGCGCCGACGCCGCCTGCGCTTCCAGCCGGATGACGCGGTCATTCTGTTCCTCAAGCTGGAGGAAATAGTTGATCGCGAAATAAAGCGCCGACCACGCCGCGAGCGACGTCGCGTCGATATAGACCGCGCCGAGGAGCAAGCTGGTGAACCCCGCCTCGCTGTTCGGGTTCTGAATCTGCGCAACCCAAGCGTCGATAAATGCCCATAAGGCCGTGGCGATGCCCGACAGGCCAAAACTGACCCCCCACATCAGCAGCGGGCGGCGGCTGATCAGCGCGCGGTAGCACACCGCCAGGATGAGCGAGAGCGAGAAGCCCGTGATCGCCGAAATCGTCTGCGGAATCAGGAAGGTCAGGGGCTGGCCATTGGCAAGCCCCGACACGCCTCGCAGGCCAAGCCAGGCGGCCCAGCCCAGAATCTGCAGATTCCAGAAGGCGCGGACCTTATTGTCGAAAAAAGGCCCCGGCGAAGACAGGCGAAACAGCGGCATGGGGGTCCGTAAGGTGGCGATGGTCAGCGGCTTCGCGCGCGAAGATGCGTCCCGGCGCGGCCAGTCATTCGGCAGCCACCGGCGCCAGTCCACCCTCGGCGCGCACCCGGGCCTGACCGAGGGGTTGAAGTTCGGCGCGATGCTTCCACAACAATTCCTTGTAACCGATCACCCGGCCATCGTGCGCGGTCAGCGTCACCGGTCCGATCGGCTGTTCGTCGCGCGCATCGACCAGCACCGGGGTCGAGGGCACGCCCGCGCCCCATTTTTCGCCCCATTGGCGCAGCGCGATCATGGCCGGCAGCAGCTCGATCCCTTTCTGGGTCAGCTGGTAACGCACCTTGCGGCGGTCTTCGGTCATCACTTCGCGCGCCATGATGCCATGATCGACCAGCCGCGACAGCCGGTTCGACAGGATATTGCGCGCGATGTTCAATTCCTGCTGAAATTCCTCGAAATGATGCACGCCGTTAAAGGCCGCGCGCAGGATCATGAACGACCAGCGTTCACCCATCGCTTCCAGCGCCAGCGGCAGGGCGCAATTGCCCCCGTCGATATCGTTCAGCAGTTCGCGTAATTTTCCCATGACCCATGCCCTAACGTAAAATCGACCCCTGCGCCAAAAAAATATAGGGGCTTCGTTGCATTTCGCAACGCAATAGATCGGCCGACGCAAACGGTGGCAAGCCTCTGAACGGCGCGCGCAAACCCAGCCCGGTGTCGGCGCCGCCCCGCATCGCTACCCGCCACAACCAATGCTGCCGATCACGGTTATCAAAGTTGCGAAGCCACGCGCGAACCGCGCAATCACATTTCGCATTGCAATTGGGCCGACATGAACGACATTGGACGCGATGCTAAGACAATATGAACTTGTCGAGCGCGTGCGCGCTTATGATCCCGACTGCGACGAGGCGCTGCTCAATCGCGCCTATGTGTTTACCGTCCAGAAACATGGCAGCCAGAAGCGCGCCTCGGGCGATCCCTATTTCAGCCACCCGGTCGAAGTGGCGGGGATCTTGACCGACCTACACCTTGATTGCGAAACGATCGTCACCGCGCTGCTCCACGATACGCTCGAAGACACGCTGGCTACCCCCGAAGAGGTAGAGCAGCTGTTCGGCGCCGACGTCGCGCGGCTGGTCGATGGGGTGACGAAGCTCAGCAAGATCGAAGCACAGACCGAAAATGAGCGCGCGGCCGAAAATCTGCGCAAATTCCTGCTCGCGATGTCCGACGACATTCGGGTGCTGCTGGTCAAGCTCGCCGATCGGCTGCACAATATGCGCACGCTGCATTTCATCCAGAATCCCGACAAACGGCGGCGCATCGCCAAGGAGACGATGGATATCTATGCCCCGCTCGCCGAGCGGATCGGCATGTATGAATATATGCGCGAGATGCAGCTTCTGGCGTTCAGCGAGCTTGAACCCGAGGCCTATGCCACGATCACTGGCCGCCTCGCGAAGCTGAGCGCGGGGGGCAAGGACAAGGTCGCCGCGATCAGCCGCGATTTCAAGGACCTGCTCGCCGGGGCGGGGATCGAGGCCGAAGTGTCGGGGCGCGAGAAGCACCCCTATTCGATCTGGCGCAAGATGCAGGAACGCCATGTCAGTTTCGAACAGGTCACCGACATCATCGCGTTTCGCATCGTCACCCCGACCGACGCCGATTGCTACGCCGCGCTGGGGCTGATCCACCGCAAGTGGAAAATGGTCCCGGGCCGGTTCAAGGACTATATCTCGACCCCCAAGCGCAACGGCTATAAATCGCTGCACACGACGATCATGCACCAGCAGAATATGCGGATCGAAATCCAGATCCGCAGTCTGGACATGCACCAGCAGTCCGAGTTCGGTTTCGCCGCGCATTGGGCGTATAAACAGGGCGGCACCGCCCCCGACGGGCAGGCGGGGTGGATCCGCGACCTGATCGAAATTCTGGAACAGACGCACGATCCCGAGGAGTTCCTCGAAAACACGCGCATCGCGATGTATCAGGACCGCATCTTTGCTTTCACCCCGAAGGGCAGCCTGCACCAGCTGCCCAAGGGCGCGACCCCGGTCGATTTTGCCTATGCCGTCCACACCGGGCTGGGCGACCGCACCGTCGGCGCCAAGGTCAACGGGCGGCTGGTGCCGCTCCGCACCCAGCTCAACAACGGCGACACCGTCGAAATCCTGTCGTCGGACAAACAGACCCCGCAGCCAGCCTGGCTGGGCTTTGCGGTCACCGGTAAGGCGCGCGCCGCGATCCGCCGCCATGTGCGGTCAAAGGAAAAGGTCGAACTCGCCGCACTCGGCCGCAAGATGTACGACGAAATCGTCGCGCGCCTGCCGAACAAGGTCGGCGACAAGGCGCGCGCCGCGGCGCTGACCCGGCTCAAGCTCGACAGCGACGCCGCGCTGTATGTGGCGATCGCCAAGCAGCGGCTGACCGACAATATGGTGCTCGAAGCCCTCGTCCCCGGCATCACCGCCGAGATGAAGGCCAAGCCCGGCAAGTTTGGACAGGGCGCCGCGGTGTCGATCGCCGGTCTGACCCCCGGCGTCGCGTACCAGCTCGCCGATTGCTGCCACCCCGTCCCCGGCGACCGCATCGTCGGGCTGGCGCGTCCGGGCGAAGGGATCGAGGTGCATGTCATCGACTGCCCGAGTCTCGCCGATGGGGTCGATGCCGACTGGATCGACTTGAGGTGGCAAGAGGACAGCGAGGGCGGCAACGCGCGGCTGTGCATCGTCATCCTCAACGAACCCGGCACGCTCGCCGAAATGTCGGGCATCCTCGCCGCCAATTCGGCGAACATCACCAATTTGCGGCTGTCGAACCGCGAGGGGGGTTTCCACACCTACGACGTCGTCGTCGAAGTGCGCGACGTCCATCATGTGATGCGGATATTGTCGGCGCTGCGCGCGTCGGACACAGTGGTGCAGGCCGAGCGGCAGTAGGCGTTCGCCCTGCCTCCCAATTCCGTCATCCCGGCGAAGGCCGGGATCTCACCCTCGCATTCCGTCGCACCGGAGAGATCCCGGCCTTCGCCGGGATGACGGGATCATAAGGTCGCGGATTAATTCGCGTATAGCAACGGCGGCCGCCAGCCACTCTGATCGACCTCGTCGCGGACCTTGTACACCAGCCCTTTGCTGTTCAGGAACAGCTTCTCCATTTCGGGCCGGGTGAACGGCCGCGAGCCCAGCCGCCCGAACACCGCCATCTGGCCACCGGTCTCGTCGACCCCGCGGTCACGGTCGAGCCCCTTCGACAGCGCGAGCGCCGGCGACGGGGTCTTGGCCCAGGCGATCAGTTCGGGGGTCGGTTTGGGCGAGAAGCCATAGAGGCCCGGATTGTCGGGGCTGGTCAGTTGGATCACCTTGATCCCGCCGCGCCCGTCGGCGACATAACCGAACAGCGACGCATTGGTCGAGGCAACGATGACATCCTCAGCATCGGTCATGGTGCCGCCAAAGGTCAGTCCCGGCCACACGATCGGCGCCGCGGGGCGCGTGACATCGACGATGACGAGGCCATCCTGCTTGGCCGCGACATACATATAGGTCCGCGCGAGATAGATTTTGCGCGCATTAGCAAGCCGGACCGTGCCTTCGGGCACCGCAACCGGCTGCGCCAGATTGGTGACGTCGAACAGCTTCACCCCTTCGGCATCGGTGACCCAGAGGTAGCGGAACTGCATGGCACTGGCGCGCGCATCGGTCAGCGGCAGCTGCGCGGTGACCTTGGGCGCGAGCGGCACCGTCAGGTCGAGCACGACCAGCCCCGCGTCGGTGGTGATATAGGCGATGCTGCCCGCGAGCGTGACGTGCCGCGCGCCCGCGAGCACATTGCCCTCGTTCCAGGTCAGCGCGCGTTTCAGCTTGTTGTTGCGGAATTCGCCGTCGGCGAGCGTATCGACATCGACCAGCACCAGCCCCTCGACGCTGTCGGTGATGACGGCGTAGCGGTAGATATCGTGCATCACCTGTTCGTGGTTTTCGGGGAAGTCGCGGACGATCGCTTCGTTGCGGCTGACGCTGATCGGCTGCGTGGTCGCCAGCGCCATGCAGGTCGCGTTCTTCGTTTTCACATGCGTGTCATGGCCGAGCGCCGAGAAGGGGGCGCGGATGATGCGTTCGGAGAAGCCCTTGTTGCCGATCGAGGCGACGTCATAGATGCGGAAACCACCCTTGCCCTCCGCCACGAACATATATTCGCCGCGCTGTTGCAGGCAGTTCACACGGCCGCTGGTCCCCTGGACGATATTGGCGAACTCCTCGAGCGCCTGCGTCTCGCCCGACCCCTTTTTGTCGAAAATCTTGCCGCGCACCCAATTCTTGAGCTCGCGGCCGTTCTGGTCGACGTGCAGCCGCCAGTAATCGGGGTAGCTATATTTGTGCAGATAGCTGCCGATCACCGCCTGCGGTTCATCCCATTCGGTGACACGCGTCGCCTGGAAACCATCCTCCATCCCCGACCAGACGTTGAGGCCGACGAAGTTCACGAAGTTGGTGCCGAGGAGCATCAGCTGCGACATGATCGCATTATTATCGTCGGTGGCGGACACGTGGCAGTCGCTGCACTGCTTGGTTTCCTGGCGGCGCACCGTGTGCGGGAAATGCGGGGCGAAGGCTTGGCTGGAATAGCCCGCCGACGAGATCGGCGGCTGCTGCACATAGATGCGTTCGCGGTTGATATTGGTCGATGACAGGATCAACGCCGAGGTCGAACGCACCGGCGTGATGATGCCGCGCACCTCGCCGTTCGGGCCGGGTTCGCCGGGCTTGGTCAGCTGGTGACGGCCAAGCTGGAACATCTCGTCGCGCGCGACCTGCGGGTTGTAGGTCGCGAAATTGCGCGTCTCTTCCCCCTCGAAATGGTGCATCTTGGTTTTCCAGTTCGCCTCGATCGGCAAATGGCAACCGCCGCAACTCGTGGTCCACGACAGGTGGCAGGTGAAGCAGGTCAGCTTGTCATCGCCATGCGCGCGGTCTTCCTTCGCGACACCCGGTCCCCATTCATACTTGCCGTCGTCGCTGCCCGCGCGCGCCATCAGCTTGGCGCGCGCCGCCTTGGCGTTGAATTGGGGGCCCGGCGTCACCGACTGTTTTACCAAGCTAACCTGCCATTCGAGTTTCGGATCGACGATCGACCGCTGGATCAGGCCGATCACCTCGGCATCATCATTATACTGGAATTCGAAGCGGCGGCGCCCGTCGGGATTGCGCAGCAGCGCGAGGTTATTGCCCTGCGGCCGCGCCGCGACGTTCGAGGTGAGGAGATTGGGGAACGCATCGGCGGTGCCGTGGCAATCCTTGCAGCTGATTTCGACCGCGTTGGCGACTTCGCCCTGGATATAGCCATTGCCGTGGCTGTCCTGCGCGAAATGGCAGTCGGCGCATTGCATGCCCTTTTCGGCGTGGATGTCCATCATATGGACCGACTTGCCGGGGTTGATGCCGGGCGGAACAAACTTGCCCTCGACCCCCGGTTTGCCGGGGTCGGCACTCGACAGGCAGAGGTCGCGTTCCTTGGGATCGGTGTAATGGCTACAGCTTTTGCGCCATTTTTCGGGATCTTTGGGATCGATGATGTTCGCGGCATCGGTACCATAGGTCGACATATTGCCGTCGGCGTTCAGCAGATTGCCGTTGCGGTCGCGCTTGAAGATGCCGCGGAAGTTCCAGCCATGGCCGTGGTAGTCGGCGAACTGGGTGTCCTTGTTGCTGTCGTTGACGTCATAGACGTCGCGCAGGAATTCGACATCGGCCCACAATCCGCGCGTCGCCGCGGCTTCGGGATTGCGTTCCAGCACCTTGTGGGCCTCGGCCGCGGTCGGATAGCGCTGCTGCTTATATGTCTTCTGATATTCCGCGTCGCTCATCCCGGGCGGGCGCGGCGCCGTGTTGTCGGGGCCCGGCCACATCTGCGGCGCGTCGGACTCATAATCCCACATCGTGTAGCCGAGGTACGAGTTCAGGAAGATGTTCGGCTGGTGCATGTGGCACGTCATGCACTGCGACGTCGGGATCGCGCGGGTGAAGGCGTGGCTGATCGGATGCCCCGATTCGCGGCGCGGGCGCGGCTCGCGCTGCGGCGCTCCGGCGGTCGCAGCGGCGGGGTCGATCAACCCGCCATGCCCGGTCCCGCCGACAAAGCCGTCGTCGGGCGCCATATGCGAGGTGTCGGCATGACCGTCGCCCGCGGGCTTCTTGTCGCCGCCATGCGCATCGCCCGCCCATAATTTTTCGCGGATCGTCGGATCGACGGTGTCGGTTTCGCCGTCGCGGCCGAACTTGGCATAGGTCAGGCTGTGCCGCGGCTCGCGGTCGTTGGCATAAACGACATGGCAGCCCGAACAGCCCGAGTGGCGATAATCGCCCGGCTGGTCGTTGGTGCCCATGAACCACATCAGCGGATCGTTGAGGCGCGTCTTGTGGATGTTGAGCACCGGGATCGCAACGCGCAGCCCGGTGCCGGGACCGCGGTTCGACTGTTTGAGGTCGGGGCGTCCCGGTTCCTCCAGCCGCTGGATGCTGCCGGTCGGATTGGGCAGGCCGATTTCGGGGAATTGCGTGTTGATATTGCGACCGCCGCGTTCGAACACACGGAACACGTCGCCCGGCGGGATGACGCTCCAGCGCGGCAGCGGGTACATTTTGGCGAGCGCGCCGCGCTTTTTCTCGTCATCGGTCAGGATCTTGTCGAACCCGAATTCGGGCTTGCACGCCTCGGCATATTCTTCCTTCGTCAGCCGCGACGAGGGCGAGAGAATGCAGGCAGGTTCGCCGGTGCGCGTATAAGCCTCGCCGAACACGTAATTTTTATACGGCACGATGCCGTTGTTATATGCCGCGCCGCCCCACAGCATCGCCGACGTCGACATCAGCGAGCGTTCGGTCGCCTCGATCACTTCGAGGTGGCACGCCCCGCACGCCTCGCGTGCGACGCGGTAATCGCTGGGGTTCACGAAGCGGATGAATTCGGGCGATTCCTTGTTGAGCAAGGTGTAGCTGCGCTCCGGGTTTGCCGAGCTGTCGTGCCAGGCGCCGGGCAAGGTCGGCTGCGGATGCGCGAGCGCCATCACCGCCTTGTTCGTCGGATGTTTATAGCCCAGCGAAGGCGTGCCGACCTGGCTCGCGTCGCCGCCGTGGCAATCGGTGCAGCCCAATCGCACCGCCGGAGTCGCGTGCATCGACGGCTGGTCGGTGCGCGTGTGGCAGCTGTAGCAGCCCTCCGACTTCGCGCTGACATCGGCCTCGCTCTGCTCGCGCGGCGCGGGCGGGGTGAAGCGATAGGTGATCTTGAGCGGTTTCTCTTCCTCGGCCGCGCGCCCGACGCTGGCGCCGAAGGCGGCGCACATCGTGAGAAAGGCCAGCAGGGCAAAGAGTTTGCGCATCATCATCAAAAACTCAAAATCACATTGGCGAGGATCGACACATAGGCGTCGTTCTGCTGCTTGTTGTCGAACAGATCCTTGAACCCCTTGCCCGGCAGCAGCACTGCGCCGCTGAGCCGCCCGACGATGTTCTGCGTTGCTTTCGGCCGCCAGATCGTCGCGACCGACAGGTCAAAGCCGATGTCCTTGGGGATCGAGCCTTCGGTGCGCAGGGCCTGCAATGACGAGGTGTTTTCGAACCACAGATGGTTGGCGTTGGCGCTGACGCGAAATTCGGGGGTCAGGTCGAAATCGGCCCCGAGGCCGACAAACACCGTGCCGGGATTGTTGAAGTTCGACTGCCCCTCTTCCTTCGACGAGCGCAGCGAATTGAGGATGCCGTTGCGACCATTGATCGAAATGACGCGGCCGCCGCCGGCGAAGGGGATCGTCTGGCGGATCCAGTAACTGGTGTCGGCGCCGCCGAAGATCGGATTTTCGAAGATCGCGTCGAAGCCGCCTTCGGTATTGTTATACGGATCGCCATCGCCTGTCGCGTAAAGCCCCGAGAGGCGAAAGCGCAGCCAGTCCACGTCGTAGCTGAGTTCGACGGCGCCGAACCCGGCGCGGATTTGCGCCGGTTTGCTGGTGAAGAAACTGTTCCGGTCCTCACCCAGCGCCGCATAGAAGCTCGCTGTCAGGTTAATCCGGCCGATCCGCCCGTCGGCGCTATAGCCCAGATACACGACGTCATATTCGCGCCCGCGCAGGTCGCCGAGCAGCGCCGGACGCACCGGAAAGCCGTTATGGTCGATCTGCACATCGTTCTTTTCGCGGTTCATGTTGTACGTCACGCTGACCTGGCTGGTCAGCCCGACGAACGGGAAATCCTGGCGATACAGGTTGGCGGTCAGAATGAAGTCGTCGCGCGGGGTCTGGGTGATGTCGTTGAGACCGCTGTTGGTGTCCTTTTCGAGCCGCCAGAAGGCCGCGAAATTATACTGGAAGCGGTTGTTGTCGCGATTGCCGAAGAAACGCAGCCCAAGCTGGCTATCGTTGAACAGGAAGCCCCGGAAATCGCTCTGAAACGGCTGGATGCCGAGCCGCACCGAATAGAAATCATAGCGGTCCGACGTGTTGCCGAGATGCTTGTCGACGAACAATTCCTGCACCCCCAAGAACGCGTCGTAGCGATGGCTCGCCTTTGACGGGCGCACGTCGAGCACGCGCCGTTCGGGGACGTCGACATAATTGGCCTGATAGGCGAGGGTGACGCGATATTCGATGTCAGGCGGCTTGAACGCGGTCGATCCCTTGATCAGCGCCGCGCCGACGATGAAGGTCTGGGCAAAGACGAAGCTGCGGTCCTTGCCGAACACGTCGAGGCTGCCCGGGCGTTCGGTGGTCTGGACCCCGACCGGGATCGGGAAGGTGCGCGGTTCGAACACCGTGTCGGACACGGCATTGGCGACGATGAACCAGTCGTCGCCCTTGATCGGCAACCACGGCACCTTGGCCGGATCGATCGCGCGGTCGCCCTTGTAGGTGTTCTGGTGGTAGGGGTCGAACCAGCGTTCCTTGACCACCCCCAGGCTTTCGATCAGGCGCCAGCGGTCGGGAACCGGCAACTGGTCCTCCATCCCCGGAAACGCCTGCGGCGGTGGCGGGCGCAGCGCGCCGACATTGTCCTGCGTCAGCGCGTCGGGCAGGTCGGGACGATAGCCGGGGCGGCGGCGACCCTCGATGATCTGGGTGACCAGATCGTCCTTGACCATATCCTGCCAGTCGACGGGAGGGGGAGGCGGGATCAGTTCGTCGGCGGGCTGTTCGGCAGGAGCGGAATCCCCGGCGATTGGCGGTTGGTCGGGCGCGGGCTGCGGCGGCGTCACTTCGGTCCCCGGGGCGCCCTGCGCCGCGAGGCTCGCGATGATCGGCCAAAGGCTGCCCCCCGCCATCATCACCTAAAGCCCGTCACAGACATTTTGGGTGGCAGAGTCGAGGAACGGCGCGAACGGGCAGCTGATGTAGCGCAGGCGCACCCCGGCGCCGACGCTGACGACGACATTGTCCGAACGCAGCGGCTTGGGTGCATTGCCGATGCCGCCGACGCGCGCGCCGCCATTGTGCGCGCCGAGGAAGCTAATCATGTCATCCTGATCGATGCCGTCGCCGGACACCCCGATCGCGCCGACCAGCTGGTTGCCGCGATAGATGGGGACTGAACCGGGGAAAATCTGGATGCCGTTCTGCAGCCGGTTTTGTACCGCTGCGACGTCGGGCAGGGTGGTACAGCGCGCGGGGGTGTCGCTGGCACTGGCGCCCGAAACGAACCCCAGATGGGCGCCGAGATTGCCGATGATCAGCGCCGACTGCAGCCCGGTCGAGAAAGGGTTGAACTGTGCGATCGGGCGCGACAACGGCCCGTTCGGGCGCCCGACCTCGCCATCGGGGAAATAGGGCCGCGCCAGATTGCCGATCGCGCGGTCGGCATAAGCGACCGTGCCGGTCAGCGCCGCCGGGTCGTTCAGGAAGCTGCGCGTCGCGGGAACGAACTGCCGGATGTCGGCGCTGGCGTTGGCGCTGAGCTCGGTCGCGGCCAACGCGCTCGAGAAGAACGCGGCGGTGCGCGCCTTTTGAAGGCTGACGTCGGTGCCGAAAATCGGCGCGTCGGGCGAGCGGACGATACCGAGCACCGAGCCATGCGTGTCGACAATGCTGATCGTCACCTGCGCGCGGCTGTCGAGCGGGCGGCGGATCTGGGCGCGGGCGCGGCTCATCACCGCAAAGGCTTCTTCGAGCACCGCGCGCGCCTCGGCCTGCGTCAGCGGCGCGCTGTTGGTGGCGCCGTCGGTCCCGGCGCGCAGGGGATAGCGGTTGGTGCCGCTGCCGTTGGTCAGGACAAAGGCGTCGCGGTTCGAAAATTCGGCCGCGGTTGCGGCACGGATGCCCGACGCTTCGCTTCCATAAGCAATGCCGGCCGTGACCGCGGCATTGGCATAGCCGATCACCGCGACCAGACTGCCCGCGCTGCCGTTGAGGCTGGCAAAGCTCGCGCCGCCGCTGGTCATCACCCCGGCAAAGGTCGCGTCGGAAAAGCGCAGGCTGGTCCCGTCAACGGTGATCTTGTCCGCGGTGATCGTCGTCGGTGCCTCGAACCCGCGCGTGCCCGCCAGCGCGATGAATTCCTCGGGGTCGTTGTCGATGTCGAGGATATTGGGGTCGCTGCCATAGACGCCGTCACCCATCACCCCGATGCCACCGACGAGCACGCCATTCTTGTACAGCGGCAGCCCGCCCGGATCGGCGGCGAGGCCGAGCGGTGAGCGTTTCGGGCCGATGAGCGCCGCGCTGCCCGCCGCGCCAAAGCGCGCCGACAGGTCGCTGCACGGTAGCTGGCTGAACTGCACCCCGAACAAGGGGCCGCTCTCCAGCCCGACCGTGGTCGGCGCGGGCGGGAAATGTTCCTGGACGATCTGGCTGGCAGTGCGGGTCGAAAAGGCGTTGCCGCCGCTCGACAGGTAAGCGCCGGTCACCGCCTTGGCGATCGCGCCGCCCTCGGCCGGGAAAGTCACATTCTGCGCGTCGATGCTGATGCCATTCGGCGCCGCGGAGGTGGTCGCGGTGGCGCGCGCGCCGGTCATGCGGAACACGCCGAGCACATTGCCGACGCGGTCGGTCACCGCGATCACCGACGGCAAGCCGCGCGCCTGCGCTTCGGCGATGGCCTGCGCCAGCACCCGCTCGACATCGGCAACGGTCAGCGCCTCGGCGGCGGGCGGGGTGTAGAGACCGCCCGTCGGGGTCGGCGTTGGCGTGGGGGTCGGACCGGGCGTCGGCGTGCTGCCCCCGCCGCCGCCACCGCCGCACGATGTCAGCAGCAAGGCCCCCATCGCGGCGAAGGCCGCCGAGCGGAAGAGATGGCTGTTGCCCCGCATGATCTTACCGCAGCGCCCGGATCGCGCGCACCGCGCTGCCCAGTGACGCCTGGAATTCGGCGGGCTTGTACGCGTTGGGATCCTTTACCGCGGCATAGGCGCGGTCGATATCGCCGCGGATTCCCGCCGCGGCGCCGACCGTCACGCGCCCCGACGACACCATCGCGTTGAGCAGCGTGTCGACCCCCATCACCGCCTGCTGCGACCCCGAATAGTCGGTGAAGCGGTCCCCGATCGCCTTGGCCGAAATCGCATCGACCATCGCAAAGGCGTCGGTGCCCGAAAAGCTGCGCGCCGCAAACGCGCTCTTGAGCGCCGCCACCGTCTGCGCCAGTTGCCCCGCGGCAGCGACCGCGCTGGGACGGTCGGTGGCCATCGCCTTGTGGAACGCCGCGGTGCGCGCCGCGAGCTGGTCGGCGAGTGCGGGGGCGGCCAACCGCGCGGCAGCGGCGAGCATGATCAGATTTTCATCATTATAGGGCGGCATCCCCTCGGGAATTTGACGCCCCGGATTGTCGACGCCGGTGCGCACCGGCTTCGCCTGATCGAAGATGCGGCGATGGCAGCTGTGGCAATCGAGGAAGTAGAATTCGGGGAACATCCCTTCGGTCCCGCGGCGCGACTGGAACAGCGCCAGGCTGCGCTCGATCGCCGTCGCTTGCCCCACCGCCCACATCTGGACATGGTCGGTGCGACCGGTCGCCGAACCGAATTTGCGCCAGCCATAGTCGGCGTCTTCCTGATGGTGTGCCTGGAGCGAGGAGAAAAGGTCGAGTTCGAACGCGATACGCGGATGGCCCGCTGCCATGATGCGGTGGGTGACAAACTGCCCGTCGCTGGCCGATCCGAAGTGGCAATCGACGCACACCCCAGCGCGCACCACCGGATCTTCGAGCTTTTTCAGCCCCGCCGAAAGGTTGGCGAGATGCTTCTGGCGCATTTCGGCGTCGGGATTGGCGCTCGTGCCGACCCCGGCATAGTGGCTGGCCAGCCAGCCGCCCGCGGGGCCGTGGCACGATTCGCAGCCGACCCCGTCCTCGGTCGGCACGCTGCCGCGCATCGCGCCCTTGGCGGCAACCGCACCGGCGGTCGCATGACAGCCGATGCACATCTGCGCGGTGGCGGGATCGCCGATCCCCAGATTGCGCGCGATGAACTGGCTGCGACTGTTGCTCAGCACCGCCCAAGCGCGGCTATGCGCGCCGCCGGGGGTAGAGGGCTCCTGCCATTTCATCAGCTCGTCCTGGCGCACGACGGTCCCGTCGCCTTCCATCCGGCCGTGGCAGGTCGATCCGGCGCAGGACGCGACGCCAGTATAGCGCGCGGCGGGCTCGCCCTGCGAGCGGGCGGGGGACGCGAAAACGAACGCCGCGATCGCAAGCGCGCACAGCAAGGCAGCAAGCGCAGCTAACGCCGCCCAAGGCCGATCGCCGCGCTCCTTTCCAGCGTGCGTCGTCATTCGCGCATACCCCTTTTTCCCCCGGCCCGGCGCTTTTGCGCCTTAGGGCCGCAATTACACTACCCCGAAAGCCAGCATCGCGTCAGCGACTTTCTTGAAGCCGCCAATGTTCGCGCCCTTCACATAGTCGATATAGCCGCCGCCCTGGTCGCCATAGGTGATGCAGCTTTTGTGGATGCCGTCCATGATGTCTTTCAACATCTGTTGCAGTTCGGGCTCGCTCCAGCTGCGGCGGCCGCTGTTCTGGCTCATTTCCAGCCCCGACACCGCGACGCCGCCGGCATTGGCGGCCTTGCCCGGCGCGAACATGATCTTGGCATCCTTGAAGACATGCACGCCCTCAAGGTTCGTCGGCATGTTGGCGCCTTCGCTGACCGCGATACAGCCGTTCTTGACCAGTTCGCGCGCATCGTCGCCGAGCAGCTCGTTCTGCGTTGCGCAGGGCAAAGCAACGTCGCATTTGACCCCCCACGGTGTTTTGCCTGCCGTGAAGGTCGCGCTCTTGAACTCGGTGCAATAATCCTCGATCCGGCCACGGCGCACCGTCTTGTGCGCTTTCACCCAATTGATCTTTTCCTGATCGATGCCGTCGGGATCGTGGATGAATCCGGCCGAATCCGACAGGGTCAGCACCTTCCCGCCCAGCTGGACGATCTTTTCGGCGGCGTGCGTCGCGACATTGCCCGATCCCGAAATGACCGCGGTCTTGCCGGTCAGATCCTGCCCCTTGGCAGCGAGCATGTTGGCGAGGAAGTAAACCGCGCCATAGCCCGTCGCTTCGGTGCGGATCAGCGAACCGCCCCATTCGAGCCCCTTGCCGGTCAGCACCCCGGTGAACTCGTTGGTGATTCGCTTATACTGGCCGAACATGAAGCCGATTTCGCGCCCGCCCACGCCGATGTCGCCCGCGGGCACGTCGATGTCGGCGCCAATGTGGCGATAAAGCTCGGTCATGAAGCTTTGGCAAAAGCGCATGATCTCGCGCACGCTCTTGCCCTTGGGGTTGAAGTTCGACCCGCCCTTGCCGCCGCCCATCGGCAGCCCGGTCAGGGCATTTTTGAACGTCTGTTCGAACGCCAGGAATTTGAGCACCGATTCGGTGACCGACGGGTGGAAACGAATGCCGCCCTTGTACGGGCCGATGGCATTGTTGTTCTGGACGCGCCAGCCGCGCTGGACGCGGATATTGCCGTTGTCGTCCTCCCAGCAGACGCGGAACGACACCACGCGGTCGGGTTCGGCAATCCGCCGCAGGATCTGCTGCGAGTGATATTCTTCCTTGTCGGCAATGAAATCGAAGATGTCCTCCGACACCTCCTGCACCGCTTGCACGAACTCGGGTTGCCCCGGGTTCCGCTTCTTTACGCCTTCCATGAACGTCGAAAAATCGACGTGATCCGAAACTGCCATGCACCCCTCCCCTGATATGACTGGGAAAGCCGGTGCGACCCCGACGATATTTTAATCGTTGACCGACCTTGTATTGCAAAGGCTACACCATCGCCAAGCAAAGGCAATATGATGGCGCGCACAGGCGGCATTTTTCCGCAGCGCGCGCAAAGGGGCAAAAATGAGCGAGACCAGGAGCATGGCTGACGATGCGAAGCGCGGCATGGGCGGCACCAACCGAGCGATCCTGATCGCGGCCTTTGTGCTGCTGGCTGCGGCGATTGGCTATGCAATCTGGCGCGATTCGGCGCCTTCCGGGGCTGAGCCGACTGTGCCGAACGCTGCCGCGCCGTCCGACCAGCTTGCCGCTCTTGAGGCACGAACCAAGAGCGAGCCGAACAGCGCCGAAGCGTGGACCGCGCTCGGCGCGGCGCGATTCGACCTCAGCGATTTTACCGGTGCCGCCGCGGCCTATGAAAAGGCGACCGCGCTGTCGCCCGAGTCGGCGGGGCTATGGTCGGCGCTGGGTGAGGCGCGGGTGATGGGCAGCGACAGCGACCCGATGCCGGCCGCTGCCCTCGCCGCCTTCGACAAGGCGATCGCGCTCGACGCGAGCGATCCGCGCGCGCGCTATTTCCTCGCGGTCAAGAAAGACATTGGCGGCGACCATCGGGGCGCGATCGACGACTGGTTCGCGCTGCTCGCCGACACACCGCAGGGCGCGCCGTGGGAGGCGGATTTGCGCCGCACGATCGAACAGGTCGGCGCGATCCACAAGATCGACGTCGCCAGCCGCCTCGCCAGCACGCAGGCGCGCCCGCTGACCGCCGATGAAATGCCCGTCGCGGCGCGCGGCATACCGGGGCCGAGCCGTGCGGATATGGAGGCGGCGTCGCAGCTACCCAAGGGTCAGCAGGACCAGATGATCCAGGGCATGGTCGACGGGCTGGAGGCGAAGCTGAAGGCCAATCCCGCCGACGTTGATCGCTGGATCATGCTGATGCGCAGCCGGATGACGCTGGGCGAAACGGCAAAGGCGGCGCAGGCGCTGAAGGACGGGATTGCGGCGAACCCGGCGGCGGCGGGGCGGCTGAAGGCGCAGGCGCAGTTGCTGGGCGTCCCCGGGGCATAATTTTTTGGTTCACGCGGAGGCGCGGAGGCGCGGAGAGAATCTTTCAGCCCCGTTCGTGCTGAGCTTGTCGAAGCACCGTTCTTTACGTCGGCGGCCGCAAGAACGAACAACCGTTCGACAAGCTCAGGGCAAACGGTGCGTATAGATTCTCCGCGCCTCCGCGTCTCCGCGTGAACCTTGTTAACCCGCCATCAGCGCCGCATTGCCCCCCGCCGCGGTGATGTCGGTGCTGATCGTCTTTTCCTCCGCAAAACGGTGCAGATAATGCGGCCCGCCCGCCTTCGGGCCGGTCCCCGACAGACCACGCCCGCCGAAGGGCTGCGAGCCCACAATCGCGCCGATCTGGTTGCGGTTGACGTACACATTGCCGACCTGCGCGCGTGCGGCGATGTGCGCCGCGACGCCGTCGATGCGGGTGTGAACGCCGAGGGTCAGGCCGTAACCCGAGGCGTTAATCGCATCGATCAGGGCGTCGAGTTCACCGCCCTTCCAGGTCGCGACGTGCAGCACCGGGCCGAAAATCTCGCGCTTGAGGTCGGTGACCCGGTCAAGGCGGATCACCACCGGCGGCACGAAATGGCCGCCCGCGGGCAAGTTCGTTCGCGCCGCTTCCGCAATCACCCGCCCCGCGGCGCGCGCTTCGGCGACATAGGCGGCGATGGTCGCCTGCGCTTCATCGTCGATGATCGGGCCGACGTCGGTTGCCAGCAGCGCCGGATCGCCGACATTGAGCTCGGCCATCGCCCCCGCAACCATCTCGATCATCGTACCGGCGACATCCTCCTGCACGCACAGCAGGCGCAGCGCCGAACAGCGCTGCCCCGCCGACTGGAACGCGCTGGCCACGGCATCGCGCGCGACCTGTTCGGGAAGCGCAGTCGAATCGACGATCATTGCATTGGCGCCGCCGGTCTCCGCAATCAATGTCGCGATCGGGCCGTCGCGCATCGCCAGCCCGCGGTTGATCGCGCGCGCGACCTCGGTCGAGCCGGTGAAGGCGACGCCAATGATGTCGGGGTGGCCGGTCAGCGCTGCGCCGACCGTTTCGCCGCGACCGGGGAGGTAATGCAGCACATCGCCGGGAACGCCCGCTTCGAGCAGCAACTCAACCGCGGCGTGCGCGATCAGCGGCGTCTGTTCGGCGGGTTTGGCCAGCACGCTATTCCCCGCGGCGAGCGCCGCCGCGACCTGCCCAAGGAAGATCGCGAGCGGGAAGTTCCAAGGGCTGATGCACACGAACACGCCCTTGCCTTCGAGCATCAGCTCGTTGCGCTCGCCAGTCGGACCTGGGAGCGCGACGGGATAGGTGAATTCGGCGCGCGCTTGCGCCGCATAATAGCGCAGGAAATCAACCGCCTCGCGCACCTCGGCGATCGCATCGACCAAAGTCTTGCCCGCCTCGTCGATCGCAAGGCCGAGGAACAATGCGTCATGTTCTTCGAGCAGGTCGGCGGCGCGTTCGAGCCGTTCGGCGCGGAAGGCGCCGCCTGCGAGGCTCCAATTCTCCTGTGCGGCGCGCGCCGCGGCAACCGCATCGGCGACCGCAGCGCTGTCGGCCTCGATGACTTGCCCGACGATTGCGCCTGTCGCAGGATTGCGCACCGGATCGGCCGAACCCGTTCGCGCCACACCGCCGATGATCGGCGCCGCAACCCGATCGCTGCGCCGCGCTGCACCGATCGCGGCGACAAGCGCTTCGGGGACGCCGGGCTCGCCGAGGTCATAGCCACGCGAATTGCGCCGCGCCGGATCGAACAGGCCAAGCCCGGTCGCGATCTTTGACGACGCTGCGCTGGCAACGCTGCGCGGATCGACCGCCAGCTGTTCGGCGCTGACATCGGGGTCCGAGAATTGATGCACGAAGCTGGAGTTCGCGCCATTTTCGAGCAGACGGCGGACGAGGTAGGCGAGCAGGTCGCGGTGGGTGCCGACGGGGGCATAAACGCGCACCGGCCGCGGCGGCGGGAACAGCGCAACGAGGGCGTCATGCGCGCCCTCGCCCATGCCGTGCAGCCTTTGCAGCTCATAATCGGCGCCCGCGAACAGCTCGGTGACGAACGCCAGCGTCATCGCATTATGGCTGGCAAAGGCAGGATAAATGCAATCCTGACAATCGCGCAGCAGCTGGGCGCAGCGCATATAATTGAGATCGGTGTGGAGTTTCGCGGTGAAGACCGGAAAATCGCCCAGCCCGAGCGTCTGTGCGCGCTTGATCTCGGTATCCCAATAGGCGCCCTTGACCAGCCGCATCGAAAGCTTGACGCCGCGCGCCCGGGCACAGTCGGCGAGCCATTCGATCACCGCCGGGGCGCGTTTCTGATACGCCTGGATCACGATGCCGAGGCCAGTCCAACCGTCGGCGATCCCGGCATCGACCAGCGCCGCAAACACATCCATATGCGGTTCCAGCCGGTCGCTTTCCTCGGCATCGATCATCAGCGGGATGTTCACCGCGCGCGCCGCATTGGCGAGTTCGATCACCCGCGGCACCAGTTCGCCGATCACGCGCGACCGCTGGAGATATTCGTAGCGCGGGTGGAGCGCCGACAGCTTGATCGAAATGCCATGATTGGCATGCGGATCGCCGGGCTTCCCATCGCGGCCGATGCGGGTAATCGCGTCGGCATAGCTGTCGTAGTAGCGCGCCGCATCTTCGGCGGTGCGCGCCGCTTCGCCGAGCATGTCGAAGCTCGCCAGTTCCGACTTCTCCTTGTCGGCGCGCTTGACCGCGGCGTCGATCGTCTCGCCCATCACGAACTGCTGGCCGAGCAACTTCATCGCCGCCAGCGCCGCCTGGCGGATCACCGGCTCGCCCGAGCGACGGACCATCGATTTGAGCAGAGTCAGCGGGTTCGCCTTGCTACCCATCGCGTCGAGCATCAAGGTCGTCGACCCCAGCGACAGGCCGCGCGCCGACAGTGCAACAATCAGCGGGCTGTCCTCGTCCTCGCCTTCCTTCCACTGGCGCCCGGCGATCTTGTCGCGGATCAGCGCATTGGCAGTCGCGCTGTCGGGGACGCGCAGCAGCGCTTCGGCCAGGCACATCAGCACGACGCCTTCCTCGGTCGACAGCCGATACCGGTTCATCAACTGCGCGACGAGCGTCTCGCGGTCGCCCTCGGCCTTGGCCCTGCGGATCAGGTCGAGCCCGCGCCGGGTTACCGCCTCGACGCTGGCCGGAGACGCGGCAAGCGCGGCGCGGAGGTCGGCGACGATGTCGGCTTCGCTGCGGCGGGCGAGGGCGCGGAGTGCGGCGCGATCATTGGTCTGGGTCATCCGCGCAACATATCGCAGCATAGCACGGCAATCTGACCGATTATGCGTCGTTGCATTTATCTTTTGACCTATTATCGGATCAGTTTTAGGCGATTATGATGAATGAAACGCCCCTTGCAGTCGATCTGGATGACTTCGACCGCAAAATCCTGTCGATTCTGCGCCGCGACGGCCGCATCACCTTCACCGATCTCGCGCAGCAGGTCGGCCTGTCGAAAACGCCGTGCCAGCAGCGCGTCCGCCGCCTCGTCGATAAGGGCGTAATCACCGGATTTGCCGCAATCGTCGATCCCGCCAAGGTCGGGCTCGACCATGTCGCCTTTGCCGAGGTGAAATTGTCCGACACGCGCGAGGCGGCGCTCAAGCAATTCAACGCCGCGGTGCGCGCAATTCCCGAGGTCGAGGAATGCCACATGATCGCGAGCAGCTTCGACTATCTGCTCAAGGTCCGCACCGTCGACATCCGCCGCTATCGCATCGTGCTGGGCGAAAAAATCTCCAGCCTGCCGCATGTCGCCAGCACCTCGACCTTCGTCGCGATGGAAACGATCAGCGAAGCCAAGCGCTGACACTCATATTGACCACCGTCCACAGCTGTGCCAATCGCGCAGCCCCGGGCGGGTGTAGCTCAATGGCAGAGCAGAAGCTTCCCAAGCTTACGACGAGGGTTCGATTCCCTTCACCCGCTCCATTTTGCTGCTCACGCGCAGTCGCTGATGGTTGAAAAAACCCTGAAAATCCGCTAGTTTTTGAGCATTCACTGGCTTCCGGTGATTGCCCATGATCGCGTGTAGCTGAACGATTCGGGGGCATATCCGGGGGCCTTTCCAAAGCCCCTGATTTGCGAGGCCCCCAAATGGCGCTCACCGACACCGCGATCCGCAAAGCGAAGCCAAAAGATAGGCCTTATAAGGTCTCGGATTCGGGTGGCCTTTACCTTTTGGTCAATCCGACCGGCAGCAAACTTTGGCGCGTGAAATATCGCCTGCATGGAGTGGAGCGTAAACTGGCCCTCGGCGCTTATCCTGCGATTACGCTCGCGGAGGCGCGAGCGGCTAGAGAAGATGCAAAGAAGCAGCTCGCCCATGCCGTCGATCCCAACACTGCCAAGCGGCAGGCTAGAATCGCTGCGAGCATCAGCGCGGGTAACAGCTTCTCGGCGGTGGCTGAAGAGCTGATAGCGAAGCGCGAGAAGGAAGGTGTCGCAGCCGCAACACTCGAAAAGCATCGCTGGCTTTTGCGTTTGCTCGGCGCGGAGTTCGGGCGGCGGCCGGTGACCGACATCACGCCTGCGGAACTACTCCACGAGCTGAAGAAGCAGGAACGGCGCGGGCGCTTAGAGACGGCCAAGCAGGTCCGGGGTTTCGCGAGCCGCGTTTTCCGCTACGCCGCCGCTACCGCGCGAGCCGAACGCGATCCCGCACAGATGTTGCTTGGCGCGCTCATCCAGCCGACCGTCAAACATTTCGCGGCAATCACCGATCCGATTGAGTTTGGCGCCCTACTCCGTGCGATTGAGGGATATGTCGGTGATCCGGCGGTGATGCATGCGCTCAAGCTAACCCCGCATGTCTTTCAGAGGCCGGGTGAGCTTCGCCAGATGGAATGGACCGAGATCGACGTCGCCAAGGCAGTTTGGACGCTACCCGCAGCCAAGATGAAGATGCGTCAACCGCATGCAGTGCCACTGTCGCGCCAAGCACTCGCGATTTTGGAAAGTATGCGTGGGCTTTCTGGCAACGGCAAATATGTGTTCCCCTCGGTAAGAACACGGGCGCGGCCGATTAGCGACAATACAATCAACGCGGCGCTTCGTCGTCTGGGATATTCCAAGGAGCAAATGACGGCCCACGGATTCCGGACCTCCGCCTCCTCACTGCTCAACGAGTCGGGCAAGTGGAATCCCGATGCCATCGAACGCGCCCTCGCTCACATGGTCGCGGGGAGCATTCGGCGCATATATAACCAGTCGGCCTACTGGGCGGAACGCGTCGAGATGGCCCAGTGGTGGAGTGATTATTTGTGTCAACTCCGTGATGGAGGCAATGTAGACTTCCCTCGCTAGGAGAAGATGGTGGAGGACCGGAAGGAAGTATTGCCGCTACGCATCGTCGCGGCTCGCTTCATCAGCACGGATGACCAAGCCGGACTTGCCGAGCTCGACCGTATCACGGCGGAAGCTTGGCGCCTCATCCAAAGGCGATATTGGCTGTTATCTACCTCGTTCACGGCGGCCGCTTCAGCAACCGTCGCTACACTGCTCTCTGGGATCGCGCTCACTTGGAGTGAAACGCCTGGGGCCGAAATAGTCACGCTGATCGGATTGGGATGCTTCGTTTCAATGCTGGCGGTCGCAGCGTCGTGGCGCGTGTTTCAGTATGGCGGGATGAAAGCTGCCGCACCTCAGGAGCCCGCATACGCGAACGCGGAAGACCCGGCCGTGCGGAATCTCGAACGCCTGTTCGTCATTCTCCAACGCGAATCGACGCCGCGCGCCTTTTACTTCGCTCGCAATGGTCAACGTCGCTACGTCGATCATCGCTATTTCTTCGGCAAGCTTCGCGCCGCCCATGTGGCCAAGGGCGACACCATCCGCAACGCGCTCTTCGGACCGGTGGGTCTCTGGTTCGCGCGCGAACTGTTTCTGGAAGTGGACGTCGACAAACTGATCGCTGATGCCAAGGCGGAACCGAATCGCAAGGGCGCCCCGAAGCAATATGATCACACTAATGCCATCATCGCGCTGATTGATCACCCAAAGGTGCGGGCGCTCGACATCTCAAAGAAGCGCGGCAATCAGAAGGAAATCATCGAGCTGCTTGAGGATTGGTATCGCGACAGACGCCTGAAGGTGCCGAGCCAGTCGCAGCTTGCGCCTTACGCAAATCAAATTCTGGAGACGATCGCGAAAAATCGTTCGTCTTAATCCTACTCTGAATTACCGGGGATCCACGCATTTGCGTGGTTTCGGGAGGTAGGTAATTACCGGGGAACAGCCACGAGCGGCAGATTTCCGGTGCATCTACATCCTGTTGGAACTGTCGGCGCTTAGCTGCAAATGATCCTGTCGCCCGCCGCATCGCGGCACTCCAACGGAGGCGACAATGGATGAACTCGCATACTCGATTAACCGCACGGCCAAGGCGCTCGGCGTCGGCCGGAGCACAATCTACAAGCTCATCAAGACCGGCCAGGTCGATGCGCTGAAGATCGGCACGCGAACGCTGATCACCACCGCATCCATCGCGCGGCTCACCGAGGCTCGCCCCGAGACTTGATACCGACGCGGCGAATTGCCGCCGGCGCATCCCGATCACCTCTCGATTCAGGAGGACATGACATGTCCGTTCTTCGCAACGCTCTCGCCCGCTTCTTTTCTTCGAAGCCCAAGCCCGACATGCACATCGACGCCGATGTTCAGACCGCCATCTACATGTGGCCGATCATCGAAAAGTTGCTCGCCCATGGCGAGGATGGCGACACCTACCGCGCTGCTGTCAATTTCTGGCGCTACGCCGAGCGACCACCGCTTGCCACCTACGATAGAGATGGGAGCCACTGTCACATTGATGGTCCGCTTCAAATGGCAGGCGATTTTGACCTTCCCTTGGGCGGAGAAATCTTCAGCAGCGGCGTCACGATTGCCCTCGATCCCTTCGAGGCGAACGACCTTCGCGAACATATGCGGGCCGCTATCGAGCGCGCTATTCTCGCCTGGCTTGCGGACAATGGCCGCCGCGAATCTCCACCGGCAAAAAATCCTTACGACCGCCAAACAGCCGACCGCAAAGCGAAGGCAATGATCGCCGGTTGGGCTGCTCGCAAAGGAACAAAGCGCCCCGTCACGGAGGGCCCGGATCATGTCTGAACCGGTCGTCTTTGACGCAAGGCCGCAGGGCCGCGATGCTACGCATCGGACCCGCAATTTTGATACACACCTCACGCACGGGTGCATCCAGCTTTTCCGTCACTTTTCAAGGCAGCGCCGCGGCAGCGCTTCCCCGGGGCGCGCGCAGACTGGCGCTATTCAGCCAAATTTGGAGGCAGCGCCCCGGCAGCGCGGCGAGGGACGGCTATGACTCTCGCCCGTCACAACATCCGCCTCCCGGCGGCGATCGAAAAGGCGCTTCGTACACTCGCAGATCAGCAAGGCGTGACGCCATACGCTATGCTCCAGCGCAGCGTGAAGGCGGGGATCGCCGCGCAGTTGAACCCGCCAGTCGCTGATGGGGGATCGCGCGAACTTATCGCCGAGGTCGCATCGATGAGCACGCGCCTCGCCGATGTCGAACGCCTGCTCGACCGCACCTTGCACACGGCCTGCGCCGCCTATTGCTATGCCCGCAGCGCCGCGAAGGGAGGCGGCAAGAGCGACGAGGTCATCACCGCCGAGACGAGCCGGGCTTATGACCGACAACGTGCTGCGATGGCGGAACGGCCATGAGCGAGCCTCACGATCTCCGGCTACATGCCGAGACGCTGCGGCGTCATCTTCGCTACAGCCAGACGCGACGGTTCAAACGACAGTTCGCGATCATGGCCTCGTCGATCGCGCTGGGCGGTTTGGCGGCGCCCTATTTGATGCTCGACCCGAGCATCCTTCGGGACACCGGCACCCATTATCACGCGAAGATGCTGTCATGGTTTGCAGGCGACGGCGGCGATCCGGGGATCGTCATCCGTTACGAGGGGAGAGACTATCTGAACCCTGCGCGCACGGTCGCGACCGATCCCTATTTTGTCCGCCGGGCGAGCATCGCCAAGTCGTTCGTCCTGCGCGGCGCCATGCTGGGGTTTGTCGCATGGTTGTCGGGCCTGTTTCTGCTGCGCGACGTCGCCGCGCGGCGGCGCCAACGCGCGCTCCGCGACCGCGTCATCGACGGCACCAGGGTGACGAGCGAGAAGGAGTTGGTGAAGCTGGCGCGAGCCGAGGCCGGTTCGCATCCGCTGGCGATCGGTCCCGTCCCCTTTCCCCGCCGCCTCGAAACCCGGCACATGGCGATGGTCGGCACGACGGGCAGCGGCAAGACGACGGTGCTGCGCCAGATGCTCCACGGGATCGCGGCGCGCGGCGAAGCCGCGCTGGTTTATGACACCAGCGGTGAGTTCATCGCCCACTATTACCGCCCCGAGTGCGGCGACATCATTCTCAATCCGTTCGATGCCCGCTGCGTCTATTGGTCGCCCTTCGCCGAGATCGCCCACCCAGCCGATGCCGATCGCATCGCGCAGCAGCTCGTTACCGAGACCGGGAAGCAGGACGACGACGTCTGGCTGGAAACCAGCCGCATCCTCGTCGCCAACATGATCCGGGAACTCTGGAAGGAGAAGAAATGCACGCTGCCGGACCTGCTCGAAGCGCTGCAGAAGATGAACAAGGACAAGCTCAAGGCCTGGCTCAAGGACACATCGTCGGCACGCACCTTCTCTGACGACGCCGACCGGGCCACCGGCAGCGTGCTCTTCATGCTCGCGAAGGCCGCGAACCTGATCCAGTTCCTTCGCATGCCCGAAGAGGGCGAGAAAATCTTTTCGTTCCGCGATTTCATCGCCGGCCTCGACGACACGAAGGGCGCCAAGCCCTGGATTTTCGTGCCGCGGAAGGAAGAGCAGTTCGCGGCGTTAAAGCCGCTGCTCGCCTGTTGGCTTGAATGCGCCGCGAGCGCCATGCTGGGACTTTCTCCATCATCCGACCGGCGCGTCTGGTTCCTGCTCGACGAGCTTGCCGACTTGCCGCGCGTCGACAATCTGACGCGCCTTCTGCCCGAGGGCCGCAAGTTCGGGGCGGCGGTCGTGCTTACCTTTCAGGGCGTCGGCCAGATGCGCCATCGCTATGGCGACGACCTTGCCGAATCCATGCTCGGCTGCTGCAATACCAAGCTCTTCTTGCAGATGGGTGACGGCGAATCCCGGCGCTGGGCGAGCGACACGATCGGCACCTGCGAGGTCGAGATCCAGACCATGACCGGCGCGCTTGGCGATGGCGACGACAAGCCACGGATGACGCTCGGCCGTCAGCGTAAGACGCGGCCCGCCGTGTTCGAAAGCGAACTCCGCCTCGCACGCTATGAGGGCTATCTGCTGTTCCCCGATGGGCTTCCCGTCGCGCGCATCGGACTCACCGCCGATCATATCGAGAAACGCGGCGAGCCGCGCCAGCCCTCTTTCGTCGCGGCGAACCCGGAAACGACCCTCTGGCACCGGCCGTTGGAGGCGGCGCCCAAAGAAGAGCCCGACAGCGATGGGTCGCCGCCAGCCGAGAAGCAGGTCGTCGAAAAGCCGAAGGCAGGGAAAAAGCGATCAGCGCCTCCGCCCGCTGACGATGGCGGGCCGATCTGATGGTCGCGTCGGTATCGGCGCTGACCAGTTCGGCGCAGGCGAGCAGCTATTATGAGGCTGACGATTATTACGCCGACGGCGGACTGTCGCCGTCCGAGTGGCAGGGCAAGGGCGCAGAGGAGCTTGGGCTGTCGGGTGACATCGATCGCGATACCTTCCGCGAGTTGCTCGACGGCAAGGTCGCGGGGCAGCAGCTCGGCACGGTTCGTGACGGCCAGCTTGAGCATCGGCCCGGCTGGGATGTGACGCTGAGTGCGCCCAAGTCGGTGTCGATCATGGCCGAGGTCGCCGGCGATCGACGGTTGATCGAGGCACATGGGCAGGCGGTGAAGACCGCGCTCGCGCATGTCGAAACGCATATGGCCGCGACCCGCGTTCGGCATGGCGGCAGCGTAACGCGCGAGGCCACTGGCAATCTCGTCGTCGCCAGCTTTCAGCATGGGACCAGCCGGGCGCAGGACCCGCAGCTTCATACCCATAATGTCATCATGAATGCGACGCGCGGCGAGGATGGATCGTGGCGCAGCCTGGAACCGCGGGCGATCTATCAGCTCCAGAAGCAGATCGGCGCGATCTACCGGCAGGAGCTGGCCTTGAAGGTTCGCGAGCTCGGCTACGAGATTGATCCAGGCAAGGAGTCGATGTTTGAGATCAGGGGCGTCTCGGCGGACGTGATGGCGGCGTTCAGCACGCGCAGCGCCGAGATCGAGGCGGCGCTGTGGGAACGAGGCACATCGCGCGAGGAAGCCAGCGCCGCCGAAAAGCAAGTGGCCGCGCTCGATACGCGGCAGGCAAAGGTGGCAACTAATCATGGCGTGCTTGTCGCCGACTGGCGAGAGACCGCCGACGGCGCTGGGTTCAATGCCGAGGCCCGGCTAGCGTTGATGCACGAAGCCGAAGCCAAGGCCGCGAACGGCGCTCATCTTCCCAATCCATCGATCGCCGATCGCGCCGTTGCCCATGCCGCCGACAAGCTTGGCGAGCGGCAATCGGTGTTCTCGGTCGCGGCGCTCCTCGAGGAAGCGGGGCGGGTTGGCCTTGGGAAGGTGGGCTATGCCGAGATTGGCGAGGCGATCGGGCGGGCGACGAAGGAGGGCGAGCTGGTCGATCGCACCTTCATCGACCGGCGCGGCGCCGCGTTCGCCGGGTTTACGACCCGCCAGAATATTGCCGCCGAGAAGACAATTCTGCGTATCGAAGCGCACGGGCGCGGTGCGCTCGCGCCGATCGCCTCCCCGCTTGCCGCCGCCAAGGCTGTCGCGAGTGCGGCGGCGCAGGCGGAGCGGTCCGGCTTTGGCTGGAACGCTGACCAGAAGGCGGCGACCGAGCAGCTCCTTACCAGCCGCAATCGCATCACCGCGGTCCAAGGCTATGCCGGGACCGCCAAGACTACAACGGTGCTTGCGACCTTCGCGAGCGAGGCCGAAGTTCGCGGCATGTCAGTGGTCGCGCTGGCACCGACGGTATCGGCGGCTATGACACTCGGCGAAGCGCTCGGCGCCCGCGGCGATACGGTGGCGCGCCATTTGCTTGTGCCGGAAGGTTCTGCGTCTGGTCAGCCGCTCGCATGGATCGTCGACGAAGCCTCGCTCTTGTCGGCGCGCGATACCGCGCGTTTGTTCGATCTGGCCGAGCAGTACGATGCCCGCGTCATCCTTGTCGGCGATGTGAAGCAGCTCGGATCGGTCGAGGCGGGCGCGGCGTTCGCGCAGCTTCAGGGCGCCGGTATAGAAACCGCGACGCTCGGCGAGATCGTCCGGCAGAGCAACGCGGCCACGAAGGAGGCGGTGCTCGCTTCGATCGAGGGCGATGCGAAGAAAGCGCTCGCCGCGCTCGATCGCGGTGGCGGCCAGATCGTCGAACAGGCCGATCGCGCCGACCGCTTCGTCGCTATCGCCGAGCGCTATGCCGGGCTCGACAAGGCGGCGCGAGCGCGAACGCTGGTCATCGAACCCTCACGCGAAGGGCGCGATGCGTTGACGGCAGATATACGCGCGGCGCTGGTGAAGTCGGGCGCGCTGTCCGGTCCCGCCGTCGCCGTGGCAAGTCTCGTCAACAAGGGTCTCACTCGCGCCGAGGCACGCGACCCGCTAAGCTACGACCGGGGCGATGTCGTGCGGTTCACCCGCGATTATGCTGATAAGGGTGTAGCGCGCGGCGAGGCCTATCGTGTCGAAGCGGTCGATCCGGCGAAAGCCGCCATCGCGCTGAGGTCCGAGGATGGGCGGGAGGTCGATTGGAGGCTTCGCCAATGGGGCGCCGGCAAGGTGCAGGCGTTCGCGCCGCAGAATATGGACCTAAGGACTGGCGACAGCATCCGCTTTACCCGCAACGATCGTGAAGCCGGGCGGATCAATGGCGCGCGCGGCGAAGTCACCGCGATCGACGAGCAGGCACGGACCGCGACGGTGCTTGGCGCTCGCGGTCAGACACAGACTCTCGACCTCGATGCCCCGCGTGACCGGCATATCGCCCATGCCTATGTTGATACCGCCTTCGCGGCGCAGGGGCGCACCGCCGACCATGTCATCATCCATGCCGACAGCAAGGCGACCAATTTGGTCGACCAGAAAAGCTTCTACGTCGGCATCTCGCGCGCGAAGGAGTCGGCGACGATCGTCACCGATAATCGCGCGAAGCTGGTTTCGGCGATCAATGAACGCGCTGGCGCCGTGCAGACGGCCATCGCACAGGCTGCAATGCCGGCGGCCGACGCTCACAAAGCAGCGGGCTCGGCATTATCTAAAAACCTTGCGGCATTCGGACTTTGACCTCTTCAACCGAGATTGCGCTGACAGAGAGCATTTCCACGTGCGGTCGCAGTTATGGCAGGAGGAGCCCCCACTCGGCTCGCCACCATTCTCGATTCTCTATCGTGTCGACCACCCTGCAACCGGGGCGGTCCAACGCCGGGTCCGAGATCATCGAGAAGGCAAAGGGAATCTTGGAAAGCCAGCCAAGTGACGATTGTAGCTCTTCCCAGGACATCGAGTGCTTCAGGCCGTTCAACTCCCAGCTTAGCGCGGCAGGGGCGTCGCCGACCGACCCCATAATTCCGATCAGGCCGTGACAAATCCCGTTGCGGATATCCAGCTGCCCCTGAAGCTGCAATCTGAGAGTAGCCGCTAACAGGGCGCACAGCGTGTCGGGTGGTTGGGCCTCGACGACCGCGCCTTCCCAAGTTCCTATGACGCCTTTGATGCCGTGTGCCTTGGCCGGGAGAAATCCTAAGAGACGGACGACGTCATCGCGAGCAGACCGTTCAATCTTGGACCAGAGCAGAATCAGCGATCCTATCGCGCCGCTCATCTGATGGAATGTCACATCCAATGGCATTTCATCGTTACTGGCGAATTCATCGCAGGTCGGGCCACGACCACAGAGGCCCAGCATCCATCCCCTCTACATGCGCGCCCGTTTCTGGCGTGATCGAAGGCGGAGCGGGAGGGTCAAATAGTTCGTCGAACACGTCGCCGAACCAGCCTTCGAACACGGCAATCTCCACTTCTGTGACGGGAACCGGATCGGGCCAATCGTCGACCACGGTCCAAGTCGAGAGGTCGTGTTTCGGCGGTCTGCCCATGTATTTTCCTCGCCCATGCTTAGAGGTCAGGTTGCTGAGCCCGCCAAGGTTTCAGGCTCCTGTCAATTGCCTCTCCGAAAATCGGTCTTCGTCAGAGCAGTATACCGGCTACCCGAATGTCCTTGCCAAACCACTACAGTTTCTCGAAGATTCTATGAGCATGCGAACAGACATCGATCACCTTCCCGCCGCCAAGCAGCGTGAGCTAGAGCGCGTCGTCGAGACCATCTTTGACGAGTTCCGCAGCGCGACGGAAAATGCTACCGGGCCGCGCAAGGGCGCGCGTATTCTCAAGATCATCCTGTTTGGCAGCCACGCGCGGGGCGACTGGGTCGATGCGCCGCTGTCGGCGAACCAGTATAAATCCGACTATGACATCCTCGTCATCGTCAGCCAGAAAGAGATGACCGACCGCGCCGCCTATTGGGCGACTGCCGAGGAACGTCTCATTCGCGCTTACACGATCGAGAAAACGCTACACACGCCGGTCAATTTTATCGTCCACAGCCTGCACGAGGTAAACGACGGGCTCTCGCATGGTCGTGTCTTCTTCATGGAGGTCGCGAAAGATGGGATCGCGCTTTACGAAGCCGATGACCGAGAACTGGCCACGCCGAAGCCCAAGACACCGGAACAGGCGCTCGAAACGGCGCGGGAATATTTTGAGGAATGGATGCCGAGCGCAGCCGGTTTTCTCGATACCTCGAAATATGCGCGTAGCCGCGGCAGACTCAAGGAATCTGCGTTTCAACTGCACCAAGCGACTGAACGGCTTTACGGATGTTTATTGCTGACCCTGACCTTCTACACGCCGTACAACCATAATATCGCGTTCCTGCGATCACTCGCCGAAGGGCTTGACCGTCGCCTCTACGGCATCTGGCCAGACGCCACGCATCGTGAGCGAGCAAAGTTCCAGAAGCTGAAGGAAGCCTACACCAAGGCAAGATACGCGAAGCACTACAAAATTAGCGAAGAGGAGCTGATCTGGCTTACCGATCGCGTCGAAGAACTAGGCCGCGTCGTCCATCAGGTATGCTCGGACCAAATCGCCGAGCTTGAGACTGCGGCGCGCCGATAGGCGCTGGGCCCAGGCCGCTTGCCGGGACTCCCGGATTCTGGCATAATCGTAGGTACGGAATGGAACGACTGGCGGCCATTCCGGGGATTATCCTGCCAGGCATCATGTAGGTCCGGCCGCGTGTCGGACGGTTGCTGATCGCCGCTCTGGCGGCACCACAGCGAACACCGCTTGCCCATCCGCGCGCAATCGCGCGGACCGCCGCGGTGCGAGCTGCAAATGACACCCCCAACACCCGACGTTTACGCGTGCGAAGTCGTGATGGCGCGCGTCGGCCATCTCATCCGGCGCAAGCAGCGCGAAATCGAGCGCATCACCCGCATATTGCGCGGCCTGTTCGATCCCTCGCAGGTTCCGGCGCCCGAGCCGGGACGGATCAGGCGGATCATCCTGATCGGTCCCTATGCGCGGCGATCCTGGTACGAAGACAGCCGGACGATCGAATTTTCCGATTATGAATTCTGGGTCGTCGTCAATCATCCGCTCTTCACTGACGAACGCTGTTGGCGGCGCGCGCGTGCGACCATCGACCGCGAACTGGGCAATCGCTGTGCAGTCGATGTCGAGATCTATTCCAAGTCCGACATTCGCACCGCCAAGGCCGACCGCGACACTTTCATTCTCGACCGGATTGAGGCCGGCATCACCCTTTACCGCGCTTCGCGGGATGCGCCGCTGCCCCCCGGTGAACGCCGGGGGGACCGGCCATGACCGCCGTTGGCCCCTATCCGAACTTCGACGCCTTCTATCGGGCGCAGCATGATCGGATGTTCCATTTCTTTCGGAGGAAAGTTGGGCGTGATGAAGCTCCGGATCTCGTGCAGGAGGCATTTACCTGTGTCCTACGAAGCGGGGCCTTCGACAGGCTCGAAAATCCGAATGGCTATTTGACGCGGACGGCTCGCAATCTAGTGATCAACCGGGCGCGGACGTGGCACCGGAAAGGCTGCATGCTTTATCCGCTCGACGAAGCGCGCGATGCCCCACTCCCGCCGGAACAAGAATGGAAGATCGAGGGACGGGAGCTTCGCGCGGCGTATCGGCGTGCGTTACTCGCGCTGCCGAGGCGAACGCGGAGGATATTTCTCATGCATCGGCTAAAGGGCATGTCTTATCGGGCAATCGCTGAGCAGCTTGGCGTCGGCGACAAAGGCGTTGAATATCATATGATGCGTGCCTTGGCCCGATGTCGACGAGTTAGCGGTCGGTCCGGATCGACAGCCCTATTCTGACTCCATAGGCTGCGCGATAGGAAAATCCGCCACGCTCGAGCCATCTTATTCGACAGCTTTCTCGGAAAATCCGAGGGTGTTCGCATTCTCGACTAGCGTGCGCACCTTAGCACGATCGAGGCCGCTTGGCACCTCAGCTTCGATTTCTAGCCTCAGCGTAACCCTGCTGCCTGGCAGCGTGGTTAGTTGTTCCACGATTGCCTCCACGATTTGGTGCATATCCCGTGCCGGTCGCTCAGGGGAAATCATGACGGTCCCGCTAAATCGTGTCGGATTTTGTTCCGTCGGCGGTGGCGCGTTAACATCGTTGATTGGCCCGCTGGGATTTTCAGTTGCTCCGGCGGGTGAACTGTTGGGAACCGTATCAGAGAGCGCCGATGTTTCTGGACGATGCGATTCAGCGACTGCGGGCTTGACGATCACGCTATCACTATCAATGACAACCAAAGCGTCATTTGCGTGGTCAATCGCAAGGCCCAGATACCTGCGCGCAGCTTCGTCCCATCGCTCTGCATAGGCGAACGGTCCAGGCAGCATCCCGCTTACTGCTGACTGCACGGACCTGATTAGCACCTCCTGATTCTTGATGCGCGGCAAATAGATATAGCGATTGAGGTATTCGCGGAGGTCTTTGAGCGAGAGGTGCGGCTTGTCGTTCCAGATGTATTTCTGCATATCACGGTCAAGACGCGTGGGGCCGAGTTCGGTCAACAATCCTTCTTCGCCAATCAGCTTTTTGCTGGCGCGGGCGAGCAGTCCGTCCTGTGCGGGAATCTTGCCTGAAACCCATTCCACATCAGCTTGTGCGCTTTCCTGCGCCGGATAGTGCAGATAGCACCAAGCTTCTTTGAGCCGGGTTTTGACGGTTTCATTGGCCTCCGAGAGCTTCGCCTTGGCCAGCGCACTGTCGCTTTGTGTGAGGTTTAGGCGATCCGTATCGCGGACGATCTCGCTCCACGCGAGGCATGCGCGCACGGCATCCTTCAGGTTTTCGAGTTGCCGGGCATCAGCGGCGATGAAAACAAGCATATTGCGATACACCCGCGGCGTGCTGCCGCGCTGCATCAGGATTTCCTCGGCTTCGACCAAGGCCTCTGACCCATCCCGACCGTTGTGCGGATGCGCCACCCCCAGTATTACGGCCCGAACTCCGCCGGCTTCGTCAGGCACTTCGACGGAACCTGACGGCGCGACCTGAACCGCGTCGAAATGCCCTCGATCGGGGAGCGCATTGACATATTTGGTCAGCTCCGCGTCGATGGTGACATCAACCAACGCCGCTTCGATTTGCGCTGCTCTGTCCGTAGCAATGCGGTTGAGGCTTGCAGCCATCGAATACCAGTAGCGCCCGAGATCCGAGTGCATAAATTTGGCTTGGTTGGTCAAACGCCGCAACGCGTCCCCGAATATTGCCGGTCGTTCGCCCGGCTGAACAACTCCAAGGTTAATTTGCTTGTCGTCTAGGCCCGTGTTCTGCTGTTGGTGAGTGGGCGCTGTGCCCATGAAAATGGCGCGCGCGACACGCCGTGTGGCCGAGTAGCGATTCAGGTTTGGCGCCGCTTGGTCGATCTTGTACGGCGTCGAGGCGGTGCCATCGACGTCACCCGCAATGATCGACTGCCAGCTGACGTCAAGGTAGTGCAGTAGCTCCGGCTCGACGCGCGGCGAATTGACCGCGACGCTACCCGGCATGATCATCACCGACGGATCACCGCTCATCCAAAGTTCGTGGATAGCCTGTGCCATCAGTCGCAGTACCCCACGCGTGCGCTGGAACTTTTCGAGTGACCCCCAACACGTATAGAGCTGATCGAACAGCTCAGGGTGAATTGGAAAGGCTTTCTCCAACTTACGCCGGTAGTCCTCATCAGCGCAGCCCTGCGGAAAATCGTTGGGATTTTCACGGTAAAGTGTCGCGAATTTTTTGAGCGTGTTGTCCCGGTGATGGAAACGATCGCCTGGGATTTCTTTGAACAGGCGTCGGCGAACAATTTCGTAGCTCTCTTCCTGGCTGGCCGGACGCCATGAGGATTCAACCCGGCTAAATGTCTGTTTGAGACGCGCTAGAGCTTCTTGGCCACCTTCGCCGCCCACCTCGATCTGTGACGCGGGTAAGGAGGCGACGAGCAGTGTGCCGGGGCTTGCTTTCACCGCTTCGGTCAAAGCCTGTACGAACGACAGATTGGAGTCGAACGAGCCTGATGGCAGGCCATCAACCTTGTAGATCTGGCGCAGATAGGCGACCCACTCGTCGATAAGGATGAGGCAAGGCGCACATTTGTTGAAAAGCGCTTCGAGAAGATCGGATCCGGGAGCAATACCTGTCGCGTCGTTCTCCGCTATCATGTCAAATGCGTCGGGACCGCCCAGCTGCCACGCGAGATCTCCCCAGGTCGTCCGGATTTTCCGTCCACCTTCCACACTGAGTAAGTCCTGCGGCCCGCGGGAGGTGCCAACTAGCACCGCACGATTGATGCCGTCCGGCACCGTCAGGCCATTGCTTTCAAGCAGCTGATCAAGGCCCGACAAGTCCTGCACCGGCGTCGGACCTGCCATATGGTAGAGCGCCAGCATCGAGTGGGTCTTGCCGCCACCGAAATTAGTCTGCAATTCGACCACGGGGTCTCCACCGCTTCCCGACAAGCGCTTGGCTGCGCCGACGAGCAGTGCGCTGAGACCTTCGGTCAAAAAGGTCCGGCTGAAGAACTGCTTCGGATCGCGGTATTCAGGCGGTGCACTGCCCGAATATACTTTGGCAAGGTCCGCTGCGAACTCCGCCTGTAAGAATTCGCCGGTAGCTACATCCTGATGTGGTTCGACGATTTCCCGCCATGGTTTGAGGCCAGCCGCAGTCTCGACCGAAATCTCAAGTCGCTGCGTCTTGCGCCTCTCTTCGTTGCGTTGAAGCTCGGTGAACTTAGTGCGCAGGATCGTATCCCGCATCCGGCTCAACTGCTCGGCAGCCTCCCCGGCACTGATCGCTTCCATCAGTCGCCGCATGGAGTCAAGCGCGCGCTCGGCATCATCGTAAGTGAAAGTTTCATTGTGCGATAGCTTGTTCCGCACGTCGAGAAGTTCCGACACATAGGATCGCTCGGGATGACCGAGTACCGTGGCGAACGCGTCCTTCCAGAATGCCATCATCGTTTTGAGCAGACCCTGCTGGTCCCAGCCGACATCGCCGGTCGAATTGGGTCGCAAGCCCTGAACGCGTTGGACCACCTCCTGCTGCCAATGGCCCTTGATTGAACTGTCCAGGCGCTTTTCCACGAAGGGGATCAAAGCAGAAGGCAGAAGTTCCATGCCTTCGAACACGTATTGGCGGGTGCTTTTAGCCATTATAATTCCCTTTAGACGTCGAAGCGCATCTGGCCGTCTCGGCGCGTATCATGAACAGCGGCAGCCTGGCGCGTAAGCTCGGTCCAGTCCGTTATCAGGGCGTTGTAGGCTGTGGCTTCTTGTCGGTCCTGACGTCGTTTGTCGCTGATCTCGTAAAGAACGTAAGCTAAGTCTTTCACCGCTTCAGCTTTATCGCTCCCAAACTTTTTCAGGAGCACGGCCGTTTCGTGGGACAAGCCATCAAGCTGATGCTGGCGCACGAGGTATTGGCAGCATTCCCAAACCGTGAGGTGGCGGTCGGATTCTGGATCCCAGCCTTCCTCAAGTTCTTCGCGCTTGTAGATGCGAACGCGGCCGGCCGACGATTCCACAATGCCTGCGTGTCGCACATCGTCGACCGAAATTCCGCGGGCACGTGCAAGGCTATCAGCGTCCCCGAACATCCCTTTTTCGAAGCCATGTTGCGTAAACCATGTGACGGCAAAGCGGGTCTCCGGATCGAAATCACCTTCTTGTGCAGAGAGGTACTGGTCGAGTTCCTCGTTGATAATCTGCAGAGCGGTCTTCACCGACATCGGGCTATCATCGCGCTCGATGACGGAAGCATAACGACTGAAGATTGCTATGCCCGGGCCGATGGACGCTTGGGGAATGTCCACAGGGGCAATGCTAGCGCGATGCATTTCCTTGAGTGCGGCTGGCAGTTCTCGGCGCAAGGCCCGAATGAACTCGATGCGAGAGACGGTCTCGGCATCGGCCGCACGAGGACGGCATGCCATCACCACCGAGGTCGCGAGCGCATTCTTGTTCTTCTTGAGGTTACCGACCAATTCGGTACGAACAGGCCAGGTTGCCCCGATCGAATATCCTGCATCGACAATCGCTTGAAGGAAGGTCGCCCACCCCTTAACCGAGAAGCCGCTCTCATCGACCTCTCCTTGCCGGAAGGCATAGTAGATCGCTGCAGGAACATCGGGCCGACCCTGAGTTGCCATATGGCGCATGACGGTAGTCATGCCTTCAAGGAAAAAGCTGTCGGCCTCGTCCTTTCCGCCATGGCGCTTGTAGTCGGCAACCAGTTCCTCCTGCTTAGGAACCAGCATGGTCGAGAACAATTCGGGATAGGTTGCGGCTAACCCTTTTCTAAGCCAAACATAGAAGAAATCAGACAAATCCGCATACGGAACATTGTCATAGTAAGGCGGGTCAGTCGAAACGACGAAGCCAGTAAAGTCGACGTTTTGGGCATCCATCTGCCGCTCGACACCGGGGTGTTCAGCACAAGGAAGCGCGGCAACGCTCTTCGTCAGATACTCCACCTGGCCAATAAAATTGCCCGATGAAGATGAGAACGGATTTCCTTCCGCAGTATCCCACCTCATGGGAAGGGCCTGCATCGCGAATACCTGCTCCACCTTCTCCCCGGTTGTGTGCCAGAAGGTACTTGTTGATTGGCGATTAGCTAAACGACTAACACCCAGAACCAAATATGAATGAATCGCACGTCTGTAGTCTGCGTCTTTTATTTGTTCGACGATATCTGGAATGAAATCCATAAAGGTGTTCAGGGCGATCGTCTGGCGATCCATGAACAAATCTGAGATGTTTGTGGGTCCATAGTTGGTTACGCTCATATACTGAGGGTGTTGCGAAAGCGGATATTCCGGCCTCCACTCTGGCTTTTCGCTGAATGCAAGGGACTCTTGTTCTTCTGTAGGGGAGACGTACCGGCGTCCGCCTTTCCCTTCTGCGACAATCGCGACAAGACGCCAGCCCATTCTGCCGGCCATGCCTTCGGCCTTCACATAATCAGCAGTAATGGCGTCGCCTGTCAGGAGGCACCGGAAGTTCGCACCTCGTCCGGCTTTTGTGCCCGCCGCAACTGCATCCTCGTCAGCAGGCTTCCCGCTATGTACCTCGAAGCGAATGTCTGTCCCACTGACGACGGGTTTCACCCACACTGATTTCTTGGGTTTGTTGCAAAGCCAATAGTTAGAAATTAGAGGAACGTGAGCGCCGCGCACAGCTGGGTTTGGACTTGCAACGGTCCTCGCCCACAACCAAGCAAGCACAGTGGCGTCGCCGCCTCCCTGCGCGTTGGTAAGCGTAACTTGAGGATAGAGATGTCCAATCTTCGCCCGAGCCTTAGCGGTCAGCGATTGCGCATACCAAAGGATGTCCTCGGCAAGACCTTCCGCGCCGCGATAGTGGAGGCGCTCAGGTTTTCCTGGATGAACTGGCTTTTGATCTTTGAATTTGGAGGGCAGCTCGATCATTGCCTTGCCGATCATCACGGCTACTGGATTGAGGTCGGAGCCGGCCGACGGCAGGCCAAGCCGAAGAGCTTCTAGCGGGATCGAGCAGCCTCCGGAAAAAGGATCATATGCCGGGGGAACTCCGTCCGGGAAGTTCTTACGGATTTCCGCACGTGCCCGCTCGAGGACTTCTTCATTGGTTGAGTTTTCCCACTTCACCAAATCTTCAATGATCCGGAAAAGCCGATCACGCTCAGCCTCTACTTCGTCCTCAGTTGTGAACTGATCCGGATGACTCGACGGATCATCAACCAGCTGTGCAAACAGCACCGCGCGGCAAGCTGCGAGCGGCCGCCGCGCCCACCACAGATGCAGCGTCGAGGGATGCCCATGCCGGATAGACTTCTCGCGGGCTGAGGCCGCGTTTATCGCCTCCAGCGGGATGGCAACTTCGATCAGCTTCTTTTTGTAGGGAGTATTCATCGGAAATCTTCAATCATGACTGAGGAGTTTGAGGGCGGCGACGCGGTGCGGTGGGTCATACGACGATCCCGGTGTCGCAGAGCTTGAGCATCTTTTCCCGAACCAGCTTTGCGCGCTGCTCGAGGAAATCGTGATAGCTGTCGGTCACCATCTCATCATAGGGAATGAGGTGGCTCGCGAGGCGCTGGCGCACTTCGGGCTCACCGAGCGGCGTGCCTTCGAGCCGCTCGGCGAGATAGCGCTCTGGTTCCTTGTCAGAGATGTTCCGGTTAGTCTGCCATGTGACCAGAGCGCAATTGAGCGACCGGTAGATTTCTGAGTCCGGAACCCCTTGCCGGGTGAGGTGTGCGTCCGGGAAGAGATGGTGATATTCGCGGCGCGGCAGGTTCCCACGGCTCACCGTGCTACCATCGGCCAAGTCCAGGCCACCCTCGTGCAGCGCCAGCGCCAAAATGGCCCGGCCAAGCCGGTCCTTGTTCGTCGGCCAGCGCGCGGCGATCAGTTCATCGGTCTGGGGTAGCGGGTATTGCGCCTCATCGAAGATCGCAGGCTGCGCGGCCTCGGCCGAGGCGATGACCGCACGCAGTTCCAGATAGTCCGACAATGCCCGCGAATTGGTCGATTTCTCGTAGCGATTGGAGAAGAAGGCACGCCAGAGATACTTGCGCATGATGGTGCGTGCGCGGCCCTCGGCATCGAGCCCTTGGGGCGCGCGCGCCCACAGCGCCGTCAGCACTGGCAGCACCACATCGCTCGGCAGCCGCTTGGCGTCGAAGACCCGCTCTTCCTCAAGGAAGGTTACGGTGCGCTGCACGCCCAGGAGCAGTTCCTGCCAGTGCGCGAGCAGGGTTTCGCCAAACCCTTTGGCAAGATAGGTCGCGTTGGTCGGCGGCTTGTCCTGCAATAGCGCGCTCGCATAAAGCACCAAATCTTCGGGCGGATAGTAGGCCGCCATGCCAGGACACGCTTCGCGGCAAGCCCCGACCAACTCGTGCAGAGACTGTCCCATCGCCGCCTCGACCTGGGCGACAACAATGTCATAGGTCGATAGCGGTGCCGCCGAGGTATTCATCTTGATGAAGACGTCGAGCGCCGTGTCCTTGCTCGTCGTCACCGGGAGCGAAAGATAGGGCATGTTGAACGTCGCAAAGGTCTCGCGAACCTTGGACCGCAATTCGCCGATCGCCTCACGCTCA
>JAESGH010000327.1_pt1 | contig 50887 bp, 48 predicted proteins | sample 9269641 | NCBI WGS metagenome assembly JAESGH01 (sample SAMN14515345, study PRJNA621665) | algae metagenome | isolation source: Phormidium tanganyikae FI6-MK23 and co-occurring heterotrophs from granitic... | place: USA: Fort Irwin, California | collected 1998-05-24 | reverse complement strand
TAGAGCATTTTCAAGCGAAGTGGGGACCGGCTCGCGTAAAGAAAATGTGTCAAAACCAAAAGCCTCGACTACCAGGCGTGGCCGGGGCCGATCGCGCCTAGCTTCAACCAGTCCCCGAGCGTCGCCGCGATGTCGGCGAAGCTTTCGCGGCGGCCGATGGGGCCGGCCGGCACGCCTGGCCCGAAAGCCAGGATTGGCACATGCTCGCGCGTATGGTCGGAGCCAGGCCAGCTCGGATCGTTGCCATGGTCGGCGGTGATCACGGCGACGTCGCCGGGTCGCAGCAGGGCCTCAAGCTGCGGCAGCTCACGGTCGAAGGCTTCGAGCGCTGCCGCATAGCCGGGGATGTCGCGGCGATGGCCGTATTCGGTGTCGAAATCGACGAGGTTGACGAAGCAGAAGCCGCCATCCGGCAAGTTGGCGAACGCCTCCAGCGCCGCGGTCCACATGGCCGCATTGCCGAAAGGCTTGATCTCCTCGCCGGTGTTCCGATGCGCGAAGATGTCGCCGATCTTGCCGACGGTGACCACGGGCCGGCCCTGCGCCGCGAGACGGTCGAGGATGGTCTCGTCCGGCGGCGGGATCGCGAAGTCCTTGCGGTTGCCGGTACGGGTGAAGCCGGTCTCGGTCGTGCCGACGAATGGCCGGGCGATGACGCGGCCTATCCGCAGCGGGTCGACCAGCAGCCGAACCTTCCTGCAAAGGGCGTAGAGCCGCTCCAGTCCGAAATGCTCCTCATGCGCCGCGATCTGCAGCACTGAGTCGACCGAGGTGTAGCAGATCGGCTTGCCGGTCGAGATATGCTCCTCTGCAAGCTCATCGATTACCGCCGTGCCCGAGGCATGCTTATTGCCGAGGATGCCGGGCAGGGCTCCCTCGCGGATGATCGCTGCGACGAGGTCCGGCGGGAAGGTATTCTCCAGCGCGGTGAAGTAGCCCCATTTGAACGGCACCGGGCAGCCGGCGATCTCCCAATGGCCTGATGGCGTATCCTTGCCCTGGCTGACCTCGACGCCATAGCCGTATTGGCCCTGCGGAGCGCTCGGTCGTGTCACGCCGGCGAGCGACTTGCCCGTGGAGGCCTCGCAGGCATGGCTGAGGCCGAGCCGGGCGAGATTGGGGATGTCCAGCGGCCCGCCGCGCAGGCCCGCGCGGTCGCCGCGTCCTTCGGCACAGGCCTCAGCGATATGGCCGAGCGTGTCGGCCCCCTCGTCGCCATAGGCGGCCGCGTCCTCGGCGCCGCCGCAGCCGACGGAATCGAGCACGATCAGGATGGCGCGCGCCATCAGTCGCGCACCGCGGCGCTGTTGGCCGGCTCGATGTTGAGGGCGGCGGCGAGCAGCGCCTGCGTATAGGCCTCGCGCGGGCGCTGGAAGATCTCCTCCGCCGGCCCTTCCTCGACCACCTTGCCGTTCTGCATCACCACCACCCGGTGCGACAGCGCCCTGACCACCTTGAGATCGTGGCTGATGAAGAGATAGCCGAGCTTGCGCCTCGCCTGCAGCCCGCGCAGCAATTCGACGATCTGCGCCTGCACGGACATGTCGAGCGCCGAGGTCGGCTCGTCCAGCACAACGAATTTCGGGTCTAGCGCCATGGCGCGGGCGATGGCGATGCGCTGGCGCTGGCCGCCGGAGAATTCGTGCGGGTAGCGGTCCATCGTCGCCGGATCCAGGCCCACATCGGCGAGCGCCTGCGCCACGATCTCGCGCTGGCGCTGGTAGCCCAGCCCCTTCTGCTGGACGGTGAGCCCCTCCGCGACGATGTCGGCGACCGACATGCGCGGCGAGAGCGAGCCATAGGGGTCCTGGAAGACGACCTGCAGATCCTTGCGCTTCGGCCGGACCGCCTTGCTCTTCAGCCCGTCGATGCGGTCGCCAAGGAAGACGATCGGCCCCTCAGAGGAGATCAGCCTGAGGATTGCGAGGCCGAGCGTGGTCTTGCCGGAGCCGGATTCGCCGACGATGCCGAGTGTCTCGCCCTCGCGGACTTTCACCGAGATGCCGTCGACCGCCTTCACATGGCTGGTCGTGCGGCGCAGCAGCCCGGTCTTGATCGGGAACCAGACCTTGACCGGCCCGGCCTCCAGCAGGATCGGCGCGCCCTCCGGCACCGGCTCCGGCCGGCCCTTCGGTTCGGCCGCGAGCAGGCGCTGGGTATAGGCGTGCTGGGGATTGCCGAAGATTTCGGCGACGGGGCCCTGCTCGACGATCTTGCCCTTCAGCATCACGCAGACCCGGTCGGCGATGCGCCGGACGATGCCGAGGTCGTGGGTGATGAACAGGATCGCCATGCCGAGTCGCGCCTGCAGCTCCTTCAGCAGCGTCAGGATCTGCGCCTGCACGGTGACGTCGAGCGCGGTGGTCGGCTCGTCGGCGATCAGGAGGTCGGGTTCGTTGGCGAGCGCCATCGCGATCATCACGCGCTGGCGCTGGCCGCCGGAGAGCTGGTGCGGATAGGCGTCGAGGCGGCTTGCCGCATCGCGGATGCCGACCAGAGTGAGCAGTTCGAGCGTGCGGGCGCGCGCCTTCTCGCCGCGCAGGCCCTTGTGCAGTTCGAGGATCTCGCCGATCTGCCGCGCAATCGGGTGCAGCGGGTTGAGCGAGGTCATCGGCTCCTGGAACACCATGGTGATGTCGTTGCCGCGGACCTTGCGCATCGCGTCCTCGTCGGCCGCGATCAGGTCCTGCCCGTTGAACAGCACCTTGCCGGAAGGGTGATGCGCCGCCGGATAGTTCAGCAGCTTCAGGATCGACAGCGCCGAGACCGATTTGCCCGAGCCGGATTCGCCGACCAGCGCCAGCGTCTCGCCCTTGGCGATCTCGAACGAGACCTTGTCGACCGCGAGCGTCTCCTGCCCGCCCTGGCGGAAGGCGACGGAAAGGTCCTGGACGGAGAGGAGGGGGGTGGAGGTCAAGCGTCGAACTGCCTTATCAGTGCTTCTATCGCGGCAGCATCCAGCGGAACAAAGCTGAATCTGCCGCTGGCGGTCTGCCAAGCGGGGTCTCGTTCGATGCCCTTCATCAGCCGCTGATCTCCACTGATGAAGTGCGCGCAGCCGGCTTCGTAGGCTGTCGCCGCATGGATCGCATCCGGGGACCGCAGTGATTTGACACGCGCTCGCATGAGGGCGGCCCGCGTCAGGATCGATCTGGTAATAGGGCGTGTACGCACGAGAAGGCTGTCATCCGTGAGATTGGCTAGGTACCAATCATGATGATCGCGGCTGAACGGAGCGCCCTCCTGCCACGGTGTGATATCCATCAGGCCACGTATGGGGTCGACGAGGACTTCGGTGAGCGTTAACTCGCTTGTGAGCAAATGCGTCGGATTGCCCGCCGCGACCTCCAGCAAAGCGCTCAGCGCCGACGATTCCGCGGTCCGCTTCTCGAGCAGTTCGATGATCGCGCAGGCATCGAGATAAACGAGCTTGGATTCCGTCACCGATCCCACTCGTCGCGCAGCTTGCTGACGCGCTCGACCGAGTCCGATGGTGTGACCGGCAGCCGGGCTCGATAAGCCTTGAGTTCATCGATTGCCTGTCGGACCAGCGGGTCGTTTTGGCGGGGGGGCGTTTCAGCTTCGATCACGACGGTTACTGTCTGAGCAAGCCCCAGCTCCGCCCGCAAATCCTCGGGCAGCTTCTCGACTGGGTAGTGCTCGCGCACGATCTTGTTCATCGCCCTCTCCTCGCGGCGATTATAGCACGGTGCTCACGTGAAGGTCTTCCTCGGGTCGAATGCGTCCCGCACCGCCTCGCCGACGAAGATCAGCAGCGACAGCATCAGTGCGATCACCGCAAAGCCGGAGAGGCCGAGCCAGGGCGCCTGCAGGTTTGCCTTGCCCTGCGCCAATAGCTCACCGAGCGAGGGAGAGCCGGGCGGCAGGCCGAAACCGAGGAAGTCCAGCGAGGTCAGCGTGGTGATCGAGCCGTTGAGGATGAAGGGCAGGAAGGTCAGCGTCGCCACCATGGCGTTGGGGAGCAAATGCTTGACCATGATCGCCCGGTTGGAGAGGCCAAGCGCCCGCGCGGCACGGACATATTCGAAGTTGCGCGCCCGCAGGAACTCGGCGCGCACGACGCCGACCAGCGCCACCCACGAGAACAGCAAGAGGATGCTGAGCAGCACGAAGAAGCCCGGTGTGATGATCGCAGCGACGATGATCAGGAGGTAGAGCGCCGGGATCGAGGTCCAGATCTCGATGACGCGCTGGAAGATCAGGTCGGTCCAGCCGCCGAAATAGCCCTGGATCGCGCCCGCCGCGATGCCGATCACCGAGGAGATCGAGGCCAGGATCAGCCCGAACAGCACGGAGATCCGGAAGCCGTAGATCAGCCGGGCGACGACGTCGCGGCCCTGGTCGTCGGTGCCGAGCCAGTTCCATTCGAGCTCGCGGCAGGTCATGCTGCCGGTCCGCTCGGCGATGGGACGGCACTGCTCGTCCTTGAGCATCCAGGTCGGCGGGGCAGGGGCCGGCACCGGCAAGTCGAGATTATGCGTGCGGTAGGAATAGCGGATCGGCGGCCAGATCGCCCAGCCATTGGCCGCGATCTCCTTGGCGATGGTCGGGTCGCGATAATCGGTCGTGGCGAGGAAGCCGCCGAACTTCTCCTCAGGATAGTTGACCGCGACCGGGAACAGCGTCTCGCCTTTGTAGCGGACGATCAGCGGCCGGTCGTTGGCGATGAACTCGGCGAAGAGCGATAGCACGAACAGCGTCAGGAAAATCCAGAACGACCACCAGCCGCGCTTGTTGGCCTTGAAGCTGTCGAGGCGACGCCGGTTGATCGGAGAGAGCTTGAGCCAGCCCTGCTTCATTTGCGGGGGCGCGGTGGCGGGCTCGGCGGAGCGCAGGGCCGGCGGGGCGTCGAGAAGCGTGTCGGACACCTCAGGCCTCCCGCGATTCGAAGTCGATGCGCGGGTCGACCCAAGCATAGGTCAGGTCGGTGATCAGATGCACGAGAAGGCCGATCAGCGAGAAGATGTAGAGATTGGCGAAGACGACGGGATAGTCGCGGTTGACGATCGCCTCGAAGGAGAGGAGCCCGAGCCCGTCGAGCGAGAAGATCGTCTCGATCAAGAGCGAGCCGGCGAACAGCGCATGCACGAAAGCGCCGGGGAAGCCGGCGATGACGATCAGCATGGCGTTGCGGAAGACATGGCCGTAGAGCACGCCGCGCTCCGACAGGCCCTTCATCCGCGCGGTCAGCACATACTGCTTCCTGATCTCGTCGAGGAAGGAGTTCTTGGTCAGGAGCGTCGAGGTCGCGAAAGCGCCCAGCGCCATCGCCAGCACCGGCAGGGCGATGTGCCAGAGATAGTCGCCGATCTTGCCGAGCAGGCTGAGCTGGGACCAGTTCTCCGAGGTCAGGCCGCGCAAGGGGAAGATCTGCCAGAACGAGCCGCCGGCGAAGAGCACGATCAGGAGGATCGCGAACAGGAAGCTCGGGATCGCGTAGCCGATGATCACGACCGCGCTGGTCCAGGTGTCGAAGCGCGAGCCGTCCTTGACCGCCTTGCGGATGCCGAGCGGGATCGAGATCGCATAGGAAAGCAGCGTCATCCAAAGGCCGAGCGTGATCGAGACCGGCAGCTTCTCCTTGATCAGTTGCAGCACCGGCGCATCGCGGAAATAGCTGCGGCCGAAATCGAAGGTCGCATAGTCCTTCAGCATCTTGAGGAAGCGCTCATGCGCCGGCTTGTCGAAGCCGAATTGCTTCTCCAGCTCCTTGATGAAGGCGGGGTCGAGCCCCTGCGCGCCGCGATAGGCCGAGCCTGAATCCAGCGCCTGCGCGCCGGCATCACCGCCGGAGCCGCCGCCGACCCGTTCGGCCGCGCCGGAATTGGGATTATTGAGCTGCGAGATGATCCGCTCGACCGGCCCGCCCGGGGCGAACTGCACGATGACGAAGGAGATCAGCAGAATGCCGAACAGGGTCGGCACCATCAGCGCCAGACGCCGGGCGATATAGTTCAGCATGAGTGGCAAAACCCGGGTCGGACGAAACTCAAACGCGACATGGGCGAGGATGTGCGCAGTTCACAGTGAATGGCTCTCATGACTCGGCCTCCGCCGCCAGAATGATCGCCGGCAGGTGGGCGAGCAATTCGGGTAATGCCGTTCGTGCAGTCTCCCAGACAATGCCGAGATTGATATCGAAATAGCCGTGCGCGATGCGATTGCGCATCCCCTTCATGCTTTTCCAGGGCACATCCGGGTACCGGTCGAGGAAATCGGCATGGCTTTGCAACAATCTGGTCGCCGCTTCGCCGATGATCACGAGGTTGAGGATGACGGCTTGCTGCGTACGCTCGTCAGCCAGGAAATCGGCTTTCTCCATGCCTTCGATATAGCTTCCCGCCTTGCGTGCCGCGTCGGCCATATGCCGCAGATAATCGGCCAGTTTCTGCCGATCGTTCATACGGGCTGCGCCTCCGCCAGCACGTGATTGCGGAATCTGGGCGGCAGATCTTCGGCAGTCAGTATGTCGACGGTAACACCGAGAAGCTCCTCCAGAGCGACCTGCAAACCACCGATATCGAACAAGGTTGCGCCAGGCAGAGGGTCGATCAGGATGTCCAGGTCGCTGCCCTGTCGATCCGTACCGTGCAGCACGGAGCCGAAGACGCGAGGATTGCTGGCCCGAAAACGGCCCATAGCCTCGCGCACCGCGTCGCGGTTCAGAGCAAGGGCGGTCGATGGCTTCATGGCAGTTTCTTGCTCGCTCCGGTGTTTATGCGTCACGCTCCGTAGCCACTATGCCTTCCCGATCCGCTTGGCCTTTTCCGGATCGTACCACCAGGTTCCCGGCGCGCCGGAACTGAATTTCGGCTTGGTCTGCGGGCGCTCATACATGTCCCAATAGGCCAGCCACTCGCTGGCGTTCCACCACATCGGGATCCAGTAGCGCCCGGCCCGCAGCAGCCGGTCGAGGCATTTTGCCGCCACCACCACCTCGGCATAGCTCTTGGCCTGGCCGACCCTGTCAATCATCGCGTCGATCGCCGGATCGGCGATGCCGCCGACATTGCGCGAGCCGCGTGTCTTCGCCGCTTCCGAGCCGTAGACGACGCGCATCGTATCGCTGGGAATGGCGCTGCCCGACATCGCCCGGCTGATCATGTCGAAGTCGAACTCGTCGAGCCGGCGCTGGTACTGGGCGCCGTCGACGATGCGCGAGGTCGCGTTGATGCCGAGCCGCTTGAGATTGGCCTGGAAGGGCTGCGTGTGCGGCTGCAGGGAAGGGGTCGAATCGAGGAACTCGATCTCGAAGGGCTGGCCGTTCGGCAGCTTCAGCACATTGCCGTCACGCTTGCAGCCAGCCGCCCGCAGCATCTCGTCGGCGCGGCGCAGCAAGGCGCGGTCGCTGCCCGAGCCGTCCGAGACGGGCGGCAGCCACGGCTCGCCGAAGACTTCCTCCGGCACCTTGCCGCGGAACGGCTCCAGTAACACCAGTTCCTCCGGCGAGGGCTTGCCGACCGCCTTCGAATCCGAGTTCTCGAAATAGGAGGTCGCCCGCGAGAAGGACGAGAACATGATGTTCTTGTTGGTCCACTCGAAGTCGAAGGCGAGGCCGAGCGCCTCGCGGATGCGCGGATCGGCGAATTTCTCGCGCCTGAGATTGTAGATCCAGCCCTGCGAGCCGATCGGCTCGGTCTTCGGCAGCGCCTCCTTCCTGACTTTGCCGTCATGGATGGCCGGGAAATCGTAGCCCGTCGCCCAGATGCGCGAGGTGAATTCCTCCTGGAAGGTGATCACCCCGCTCTTGAAGGCCTCGAACGCCACCTGCCGGTCGCGGAAATACTCCCAGCGGACACGGTCGAAATTGTTCTGGCCGACATTCACCGGCAGATCCTTGGCCCAGTAGTCCGGCACGCGGTCGAACTCGATGAAGCGGCCCTGCTCGAACTTGCCGACCTTGTAGGCGCCCGAGCCGAGCGGCGGCTCCAGTGTCGAGGCCTCGAAATTGCGCGTCGACCAGAACTTCTCCGAGAACACCGGCAGGCCGGCGACGACGAGATGCAGGTCGCGGCTGCGCTTGGGCGAGAGCTTGACCACGAGGATATCGTCGCTCTCGGCGACTGCCGATTCCATCTCGCCGAGGATCAGCCGGTAAGTCGGGTGGCCCTTGCTCTTCAGCAGGTTGAACGAGAAGGCGGCGTCGCCCGCGGTGACGCGTGAGCCGTCATGGAATTTTGCCTCGGGCCGCAAGCGGAAGCGATAGGTCAGCTTGTCCTGGGAGACTGCGACGCTCCTCGCGATCAGGCCATAGAGCGAGCCCGGTTCGTCGCCGGAGCCGGCCATCAGGCTGTCGAAGCAGGCATCCATGCCGGCCGCGCCGTCGCCCTGCAGTACATAGGTGTTGAGCGTGTTGAAGGTGTCGAAGCTCTGATTGCCGCCGGCACGCTTGATCTGGATGGTGATCGAGCCGCCCTTGGGCGCCTTCGGATTGACATAGGCGAAATGCGGGAAGTCCGGCGGAAGCGCCAGCTCGCCGAAGGTCGAGAGGCCGTGGACCTCGTTCTCCTGCGCCAGCGCCGTTGTGAGCGAGCCCGGCAATGCGGCAGCGGCTGCGAGCGCGCCACCAGCTTCGAGCAGCCTGCGACGGGTGATCCGGATCGCCATGCGATACCCCTTGCGATTCGTCGTCCGATTATGTCGTTGCGTTCAGCTAAAGCCAGCGCAACCGGCATTCGCCGCGATGGTGGCGGCAATTGCATGGCGCAAACAAGCAAAAGCCGGGCGCTTGGCCCGGCTCATGGATCACGTTGCTGCGAAAGGCGCTGTCGCTCAGGGCTTCGGCAGGGGCTTGGGCGCGTCGGCCAGCGTGTTCAGATACGCGACGACGTCGGCACGGGCCTCAGGGCGGCTGATGCCAGCGAAGGCCATGATGGTGCCGGGAACGTAAGCCTTCGGATTCTTCAGGAAGTGGTCGAGAGCGTCGGCATCCCAGCTCTTGTCGCTCCGGCCCTTCATCGCGGCCGAATAGCCGAAACCGGCGACCGAACCTTCGGGGCGGCCATAGACGTCATAGAGATGCGGGCCGACCTTGTTGGCGCCGCCCTTCTCGAAGGTATGGCAGGCCTTGCAGGCGGCGACGGCCTTCTCACCCTTGGCCGGGTCGGCCTTGGCGAGGCGCACCGCGATCGGCTCCTCGGCAGCTGCCGCCGGAGCGCCGGCGCCACCAGCAGCCGCGGGCTCGAGGCTCGGCAGGTCGAAGCCCGGCACGGCCGGCTTCTTCGGGGCGAAGACGATGCCGGCGCCCATGTTCAGGGCCATCACGACGAGCAGGGTCGAGAGGCCCGCGCCAGCGATCTTGTTCAGTTCGATATTCATCGTCTCTCACAACCCCCGGCTCGCCCGTCGGCGAAGCAAGACAGCGCTGCGGCCGGACCCTTGCGGGCGCCGGCACGTCTGCGCTGCTTAACCGCTTTGCGCGCTGCATTGCAACTCGTATAAGCACGCACCGCTTTGAGACCTTTTGCCGCCCCGCGAGCTTTCCTTGAGCCAATGCCCAATCCGTTGATCCTGATCCCGGCCCGCATGCAGGCGACGCGCCTGCCGGGCAAGCCGCTGGCCGACATCCTGGGCGAGCCGATGATCGTCCGTGTCTGGCGCCGCGCCATCGAAGCTGGCGTCGGCGATGTCGTGGTCGCGACCGATGACGAGCGCATCCTGGCGGCGATCGAGCAGGCCGGCGGCCGGGCCGTGATGACCAGCCCCGCGCACCAGACCGGCTCCGACCGGATCAAGGAAGCCGCCGACATCATCGATCCCAAGGGCGAGCACGACATCATCGTCAACGTCCAGGGCGATTTCCCCACCTTGGCGCCGACCGCGATCGCAGCCGCGGTCGAGCCGCTCGCCGATCCGGCCGTCGACATCGCGACACTTGCCGGCGAGATCACCGAGGAGGAGGAAAAGACCGCGCCGAGCGTGGTCAAGCTGATCGGCAGCGAGATTTCGCCCGGCCGGATGCGTGCGCTCTATTTCACCCGTGCGACCGCGCCCTATGGCGACGGCCCGCTCTATCACCATGTCGGCCTCTACGCTTATCGCCGCCGCGCGCTCGACCGCTTCGTCTCGCTGCCGCAATCGCCGCTCGAACTGCGCGAGAAGCTCGAGCAGTTGCGGGCGCTCGAGGACGGCATGCGCATCGACGCGATGATCATCGATCACGTCCCGCGTGGCGTCGACACGCCCCCCGATCTGGACCGCGCCCGCGCGTTCCTGACATCCAAAGCCTGAGCCTGAAAGTCCTAGAATGTCAGTCGTCGTTTCCTATCAGGGTGAGCCCGGAGCCTTCTCCTCGCAGGCCGCCCTCCAGGTCTTTCCGGATTGCGAGCTGCTGCCGTGCCGGACCTTCGAGGACGCGCTCGCCGCGGTCTCGGACGGCGCCGCCCGCTACGGCATGATCCCGATCGACAATTCGATCGCGGGCCGCGTTGCCGACATCCATCATTTGCTGCCGCGCTCTGGGCTCCACATCATCGGCGAGCACTTCCTGCCGATCCGCTTCCATCTGATGGCGGTCGAGGGCGCGACGCTGGCGACGCTGAAGACGGTGCAGAGCCACATCCACGCGCTCGGCCAGTGCCGCAAGATCATCCGCAAGCTCGGCCTCAAGGCCGAGGTCGCGGCCGACACCGCCGGCTCCGCCAGGCAGGTGGCCGAGGCCGGCGATCCGACGCGGGCCGCGATCGCGCCGCACATCGCCGCCGAGGTCTACGGCCTCAACATCCTGATGGAGGACATCGAGGACGAGAAGCACAACACCACGCGCTTCGTCGTACTCTCGAAATATCCGGAATTCGCCCGCCAGGGCGCTGCCAAAACGGTGACGACCCTGATCTTCCAGGTCCGCAACCTGCCGGCCGCGCTCTATAAGGCGCTCGGCGGCTTCGCCACCAACGGCGTCAACATGACCAAGCTGGAAAGCTACATGGTCGACGGCCATTTCTCGGCGACGATGTTCTACAGCGACGTCGAGGGGCACCCCGACGACCCGGCACTGCGCCGCGCGCTCGACGAGCTCGCCTTCTTCTCCAAGGAGATGAAGATTTTGGGCGTCTACCCCGCCCACGCATTCCGCGACAGCTTCCCCGAGCCGGGGGAGTGACATCCGTCGTGCTCGGGCTTGACCCGAGCATCTCAGGCCGGAGGAGGTTCCGATAGCGCCTTCTCGTCAGGAGATTCTCGGGTCTGCGCTACGCTTCGCCCGAGAATGACGCGTCCGGACGATCACGGTTTCTCGCCGTCGACCGCCCACGCCTTCAGGATCGTATTGGCGATCGCCATGTGGGGCGGGCAGAACAGGTTGTCGGGGTGCTTGCCCTCCAGCATCTGCAACGCCTCGGCGCGACTGAACCAGCGGCCGGCTTCGAGTTCCGTGCCATCAAGCACGATGTCGTCGTTCAGCGCCTCGGCGATGCAGCCTATCATCAGCGAGCCCGGGAAGGGCCAGGGCTGCGAGGCGATGTAGCGTACCGTGCCGGTGCGCAGGCCAGCTTCCTCCCAGGTCTCGCGCCGGACGGCGTCCTCGAAGGTCTCGCCCGGCTCGACGAAGCCGGCGATGCAGGAATACATGCCGGGCGCGAAGCGGGCCTGACGCGCCAGCAGGCAATTGTCGCCGCGCACCGCCAGCATGATCACGACCGGGTCGGTACGCGGGAAATGCTGCGCACCGCAGGATTCGCATTGCCGCTTCCAGCCGGCCGAGCCGGGCTTGGTCGGTGCCCCGCACTGGGCGCAGCAGCGATGGCGGGCATGCCAGTCGAGCAGGGCCTTGGCCTCGCCCAGCGGGCCGAGCTCGTCCTTCGGCACCAGCCGCTTCAGCGCGACGCTGCGCAGGTCCGTTACGACGAGCACCGCCTGCTCGCGCAGGCCGTCGAGCTGGTCGCGATCGATCAACCGGCCGAAGCGCGGGGCGCCATCCGGGTCGAGCCCGAGGAAGACTTCTTCCTGCCCTTCGCCGAGGCCGTCGGCGCCGCGCTCGTCGAACCAGACGGTTTGCGTCTCGGCACCGGTCCGCAACAGGATCGGCGTCTCGCCTGCGACGACGGTGAAGCGCGCGTCGCTGCGGGCTCGCAGCGTGGCGATCTCGTCCGGCTTGTCGCGCAGATCGGCGCGTCGGTCGAGCGAGCTGGTGGCGAAGCCGGTCTGGGCTGAGCGTTCGGTGCGGCGGGAGGCGTCGTTCATGCCTCCCGTCCTACTCCCCTTTCGTTCGGACCGGAACGGGGGCGAATGCAGAATTATACGTATGCGAACAGTCGCGAGTGGAGGAGCCTCCGGCTCACTCTTTGCCGCGCCCGCGCAGCAGATGGATGATGCCGGAGAAGTCGGTGCCGCCTTCGCCCCAGGCATTGTGCAGCCCGTAGACCTGGGCCGCCGCCGAGCCCAGCGGGGTCGAGGCGCCGGCGGCCTGCGCCGCCTCCTGCGCCAGCTTCAGGTCCTTCAGCATCAGCGCCGAGGCGAAGCCGGGCTTGTAGTCGTTGTTGGCGGGCGAGGTCGGCACCGGGCCCGGCACCGGGCAATAGGTCGTCAGCGACCAGCACTGGCCCGACGAGGTCGAGGCGACGTCGAACAGCGCCTGATGCGACAGGCCGAGCTTCTCAGCCAGCACGAAGGCCTCGGAGACGCCGATCATCGAGATGCCGAGGATCATGTTGTTGCAGATCTTCGCCGCCTGGCCGTTGCCGGCGTCGCCGCAATGCACGACCTTCTTGCCCATCGCCGACAGCACGGGCTCGCCGCGCTTGAAGGCATCGGCGCTGCCGCCGACCATGAAGGTCAGGGTCGCGCCCTGGGCGCCGCCGACACCGCCCGAAACCGGGGCATCGAGCGACAGGCAGCCGCGCTCGGCCGCAAGCGCATGCGCCTTGCGGGCGCTCTCGACGTCGATGGTCGAGGAATCGATCAGCAGCGTGCCCGGCTTCACCGCGGGGAGAATGTCGGCCCAGACCCCCAGCACATGCTTGCCGGCCGGCAGCATGGTGACGACGATCTCGGCCTGCGCGACGGCCTCCTTGGCCGAGGCGGCGATGCCGACGCCGAGAGCCGCGGCGGCGTCCTTCGACGCCGGCGACAGGTCGAAGGCGGAGACCTTGTGCCCGGCCTTGACCAGGTTGCCGGCCATCGGCCCGCCCATATTGCCGAGCCCGATGAAGGCGATGGTGCTCATGGTCGTGTCCTTCCCGCTATCCTTGACGTCATGCTCGGGCGCAGACCCGAGCATCTCTTTCAGGAGGTTCTCGGGTCTGCGCTTCGCTTCGCCCGAGAATGACGTCTTAGCCTCAATTCCCCTTCGCCCGCCCGACCAGCGAGCGCGCCACGATCATCCGCATCACCTCGTTGGTGCCCTCCAGGATCTGGTGGACCCTGAGATCGCGGACGATCTTCTCGATGCCGTAATCGGCGAGATAGCCATAGCCGCCATGGATCTGCAGCGCCTGGTTGGCGACCTCGAAGCCGGTGTCGGTGGCGACGCGCTTGGCCATCGCGCAGAGTTTGCTCGCATCCGGCGTCTTGGCATCGAGGGCCGCCGCGGCGCGCCAGAGGAAGGTGCGGGCCGCCTCCAGTTCGGTCGCCATGTCGGCGAGCTTGAACTGCAGCGCCTGGAAATCGGCGATGCGCGAGCCGAAGGCCTTGCGCTCCTGGGCATAGGCCAGTGCCTTGTCGAGCGCGCCCTGCGCCCCGCCGATCGAGCAGGCGCCGATATTGAGCCGCCCGCCGTCGAGCCCAGCCATGGCGATCTTGAAGCCGATGCCTTCCGGGCCGATTCGATTGGCGACAGGCACGCGGCAGTTCTCGAAGATCACTGCCCGCGTCGGCTGGGCGTTCCAGCCCATTTTTTTCTCATTGGCGCCGAAGGAGAGGCCGGGCGTGCCCTTCTCGACCACGATGGTCGAGATGCCCGACGGGCCGGCCTCGCCGGTGCGGACCATCACGACATAGACGTCGGAGACGCCGGCGCCCGAGATGAACTGCTTCTGGCCGTCGAGCACATAATGGTCGCCGTCGAGTACGGCCTTGGTCTTCAGCGCGGCCGCGTCGGAACCGGCGCCCGGCTCGGTCAGGCAATAGCTCGCCAGATGCTCCATGCTGCAGAGCTTCGGCAGGAATTTATGGCGCTGCTCGTCCGACCCGTAGCGGTCGATCATCCAGGCGCACATGTTGTGGATCGAGATATAGGCCGCGACCGTCGGGCAACCGGTCGACAGCGCCTCGAAGATCACTGCAGCGTCGAGACGCGACAGGCCGGAACCGCCGACATCGTCACGGATATAGATGCCGCCCATGCCCAGCGCGGCCGCCTGGCGCATCTCCTCGACCGGGAAATGCTTCTCCTCATCCCAGCGCACGGCATGCGGCGCCAGGGTCTCGGCAGCGAAACCCTGGGCCATGTCGCGGATCGCGATCTGGTCTTCAGTGAGGGAGAAGGCGCTCATGGCTCGTACCGGGGCAGTGCGATCACGGGAATAGCGAGGTCTTGTCCTTCGAGCTTGCCGATGAAGCGCTTGTCGGCCGTCACCAGTGGCAGCCGCCTTTGGTTCGCAAGCGCGAGATAGAGGCAATCATAGATCGGGTGATCCAGGTCGAAGGCGAATTGCATGGCGTCCTTCATGAGTCCCTCGATCGGCACGATCTCATTCAAGAGTTGTGGAAGCTCTCCGATAAGGTCACGGGCCAGGTTGAACTCGATACCGCTGAACCCGCGTTTGCTCCACAACCCGTTGCCGACCTCGCTGAGGATGATGGCAGGCGCGATCAGTTCACGCGATCTCAGAAGAAGCTCGGCCTTGTCCGAGTCTTCTTCATCGACGAACCACTTCATCGCCACGCTGGCGTCGACTACGGCCACGCCGGTCATTCAAGCCCTTCACGGATCTCGTCCAAAGTCAGGGCCCGCGAAGGCTTCGTCCGGGCGCGTAGTTGTCGCGACAGTTGCACCCGTTGCTCCGGCGTCAAGGTCTTGTTCGCTTCGATCAGGTTACGCAGTTCCTGCTCGAGCGAATGCCCGTTGAGCTTGGCTTTGATACGGTAGCTCTCGATGGTGTCGTCCTCGATGCTTCGAACCAGCACCTGTCCCATCACATCGCCTCCAGTAGTGCTATCAAAAATGATAGCACTACTGGATGATGACCTCAACCCATCGTCGGGATGACGAAGCTGGCGCCGTCCTTGATGCCCGACGGCCAGCGCGCCGTGACGGTCTTGGTCTTGGTGTAGAAGCGGATCGAATCCGGGCCGTGCTGGTTGAGGTCGCCGAAGGAGGAGCGCTTCCAGCCGCCGAAGGTGTAGTAGGCGAGCGGCACCGGGATCGGCACGTTGATGCCGACCATGCCGACCTGGACCTTCGAGGCGAAGTCGCGGGCGGCGTCGCCGTCGCGGGTGTAGATCGCGGTGCCGTTGCCGTATTCGTGGTCGTTGGTCAGCTTCAGCGCCTCGTCATAGCTCTCGGTGCGCAGCACGGAGAGGACGGGTCCGAAGATCTCCTCCTTGTAGATGCGCATGTCCTTGGTGACGTTGTCGAACAGGCAGCCGCCGACATAGAAGCCGTTCTCGTAGCCCTGCATCTTGAAGTCGCGGCCGTCGACGACGAGCTTGGCGCCTTCGCCGATGCCGATGTCGACATAGGACTTGATCTTCTCCATCGCCGCCTTCGTCACGACCGGGCCGTAATCGGCCGAGGTGTCGGTCGAGGGGCCGATCTTCAGGCTTTCGACGCGGGGGATGAGCCGCTTCACCAGCTCGTCCGCAGTGGCCTTGCCGACCGGGACCGCGACCGAGATCGCCATGCAGCGCTCGCCGGCCGAGCCGTAGCCGGCGCCGATCAGCGCGTCGACCGCCTGGTCCATGTCGGCGTCGGGCATGATGATCATGTGGTTCTTGGCGCCGCCGAAGCACTGCACGCGCTTACCATTGGCGCAGCCGCGGGCGTAGATGTACTCGGCGATCGGGGTCGAGCCGACGAAGCCGACGGCCTTGATGTCGTGGTCGTCGAGGATAGCGTCGACCGCTTCCTTGTCGCCGTTGACGACGTTGAGGATGCCGGGAGGGCCACCCGCCTCGACGAACAGCTCGGCGAGGCGCATCGGCACACCAGGGTCGCGCTCGGACGGCTTCAGGATGAAGGCGTTGCCGCAAGCGATGGCGGGGCCGAGCTTCCAGAGCGGGATCATCGCCGGGAAGTTGAACGGGGTAATGCCGGCGACCACGCCGAGCGGCTGGCGCAGCGAGTAGATGTCGATGCCCGGGCCGGCGCCGTCGGTAAACTCGCCCTTCATCAGATTGGGCACGCCGAGCGAGAACTCGACGACCTCGACGCCGCGCTGGATGTCGCCCTTGGCGTCGGGAATGGTCTTGCCGTGCTCGCGGGCGAGCAATTCTGCGAGCTCGTCATTGTTCTGCGCGATCAGGTCGAGGAACTTCATCAGCACGCGGGCGCGGCGCTGCGGATTGACCGCCGCCCATTTCGGCTGGGCTTCGGCGGCGTTCTCGACCGCGATGCGCATCTCGGCGGCGGAGGCGAGCGCGACCTTGCCGATCACCGAGCCGTCCATCGGCTGGTAGACGTCGGCCGTACGGCCCGAGGTGCCGGCGACGTGCTTGCCGCCGATGAAGTGACCGATCTGACGCATGGCATCCTCCCCTAAAGTCGTGTGGCGTTGATTGAGGCTACCCCTATCATTATCGTTTGCGCACGGCTATAGGCGGATATCAGCCAACGTCGTGCAAAAACACAGATACGGGAGGAGCGCCATGGAACGGTTCGACTGGGACGACCTGCGTTTTTTCCTTGCCGTCGCCCGTTCGGGCCGGCTCACTGCCGCAGCTCGCAGGCTCGGTGCGGACCACGCTACCGTCTCGCGCCGCATCACCTCGCTGGAGGAATCGCTCAAGGCCAAGCTGTTCGAGCGTCGGCCGCAGGGCTACGCCCTGACCGGCCATGGCGAGCAGCTCCTCGCCAAGGCCGAGAGCATGGAAACCGAGGCACTGGCTATCCAGAGCGAGATTGGCGGCGCCGACATGGCGCTCTCGGGCACGGTCCGGATCGGCGCGCCGGACGGCTTCGGCGCGAGTTTCATTGCGCCGCGCTTCGCGGGCTTTGCCAAAGCCTATCCCGGGCTGGAGCTCCAGCTCATCGCCATGCCGCGACTGCTCTCGCTGTCGAAGCGCGAGGCCGATGTCGCGATCACGCTCGCCCCGCCCAAGGAAGGCAAGGTCGTCGCCCGCAAGCTCTGCGACTACCGGCTCGGCCTCTATGCCTCGCAGGACTATCTCGACGCCATGCCGAAGATCACTGCGGCAGAGGACCTCTTCGTCCACCGGATCGTGGGCTATATCGACGACCTGATCTTCACCCCGGAGCTCGACTACCTCGACGAGGTCGCCAAGGGCCTGCGCGCCCAGATCCAGAGCTCGAGCGTGCTGGCGCAGATGAACGCGGTCGCGGCCGGCGCCGGTATCGGCGTGATCCATCATTTCATGGCTGTCGACGAACCCAGGCTCGTTCCGGTGCTGCCGGAGAGCGTCTCGATCACCCGCTCATTCTGGCTGCTCGTCCATGCCGATCTCAAGGACGTGGCGCGGGTGCGGGCGGTCGTCGATTTCGTGGTGCGCGAGTCGAAGGCCAACCGCGCGCTGCTGATGGGCGAACTGATGGCGGGCAGCACGCGCCTTGCCGCTGCAGGCTGAGATCAGCGCCTTAAGGGGCGATCCGGACGCAGTTCCGGCCCTCGTGCTTGGCCGTATAGAGCGCGCGATCGGCGGCGACGACGTATTGGTCCAGACTGCCTTGCCCGTCGATCTCCGCGACCCCGATCGAAACCGTCAGCGCGACTTGCTGATCGTCGACCAGCAAAGTCTCGTGGGAGATGTCGAGCCGAATGTGATCGCTCAGGCGCAACGCGGCCTTGGCGTTGAGACCCGGGAACAGGATCGCGAATTCCTCGCCGCCGATCCGCGCCAGCAAATGGCCGCTGCCCTCGACTGATTGGGCAAGGTATCGCGCCACCTTCGCCAGGGCCTGGTCGCCGAAATCATGGCCGTGGCTGTCGTTCAGCTGCTTGAAGTCGTCGATGTCGAGGATCGCGACGGCGCTCGTCAGGTTCTTCGCCCGAGCGTCCTCAATCAGCCTGCCGGCGCTCTCGAAAAAATGGCGACGATTGAACAGGCCCGTCAAAGCATCGCGCGAGGCGAGGTTATGGAGCAGCTCGATCTGCTCCAGCGTCTCGACATTGCTGGCGATCCGGCACTGCAGCTCCTCCGGGATGAAGGGCATCGAGATGAAGTCGTTCGCGCCCGCCTTGAGGAAGCCGACCGAGACCATGCGGTCATTGGAGGATGAGACGCCGATCACGCGCAACCGGTTCGAGGCGAATTGCCGGCGCAGGCGCCGTGTCAGCTCGTAGCCGTCCATCGTCGGCATGTAATAGTCGCTGACGACGAGCCGGATGTCGGGATCGTCCTGGAGAAGCGCCAGCGCCTCGTCTCCCGAACCGACCTCGATCACCTGGTATTGCTGGACCTTCAGCATATGGGCGAGCAGCTTGCGGGTCGCCGTGGTGTCGTCGACGACCAGGATGCGGGTCTGCCGGTTGGCGAGCGCGCGTTTGGCGGTGGCGACCACGGTCTCGAGCGTGAAGGCGCTGTCCTTCAGGACATAGTCGATGACATCGCGCTCCATGATCCGGTTGCGCGTCTCGAGGTCGTAGCTCGCGGTATGGACGATGGTCGGTATGCCGCGCTGCACGGTGAAGTCGATCGCTTCGCCGCGCGGTGCGTCGGGCAGGTTCAGGTCGACCACCGCCATGGTGTAGGCGGCCCGGTCCTCGGTGACGACCTCGTGGAGCTCGTTGAGCGACTGGCAGACGACGATGGGCAGGCGCAGCTCGGCTTCGAGGCGGCGTGACAGTGCCAGCGCATAGGTGCGCGAGTCCTCGACGAGGAGGACCTTGAGCTCTTTGACGATGGGTTCGCTCTGGCGGCGTCCGGTTGCGCGATAGGCCATTGAACTCACAAGTCCCCGATAGGCGCCGGCGAGGTATGCGGCGGGTTGCAAGCTCTGCTTCGCGATGGAAGGGCGAACTCCATGCGGCAGACCTTCCTGCCGTTACGTTAATTTGGGCTTAACTATCCGGGTTTGGATCGCCGCGATAAGGCGTTCTTATCGGCGCCGGGCCCGGTAAAGCCGCTCAGATCCGCCAGGGCAGGATGTTGGCCGGCAGCTTGCGGCCGAGCGCGTCGAGCCCGAGCATCACGGCAAGGATGACCGCGCAGGCGCTGATCGCCACGGCCGCTGCTTCGCCGGCGAGCCCGGCTTCCTTCAGGCTGAACAGCACCACGCCGAGCGTCTCGGTGCCGGACGACCAGAGCAGGGCCGAGACGGTGAGCTCGTTGAAGGCGACAAGGAAGACCATCAGCCCACTGACGGCGGCGGCCGGCGCCAGGATTGGCGCAACGATGAAGCGAAGCATCTGCCAGAGCGTCACGCCGTCGAGCTTGGCGGCTTCCTCGTGATGCGCCTCGATCTGCGCCATCGCTGCGACCGGAGCCTTGAGCGCCAGCGGCAGGAAGCGCGCCATATAGGCGAAGAGGATGATGAAGGGCGTGGCGTAGATGCTGACGCCGATCAGCGGCAGCGGCTTCAGGAACATCAGGATGCAGGCGATGGCGAGCACCACGCCCGGCAGCGCGTAGGGCAGCTCGATCACCACGTCGACCACGCGCCGGAGCTTGCCCATGCGTCGTTCCAGCCCATAGGCGAAGGCGATCGAGAGCAGGGACAGCAGCACCGCTGCCGAACCTGCGAACAGGAAGGAGTTGCGGAAGGCGCGTACCGTCACGTCCTGCCGCAGCAGCACCTCGGCGAACTTGTCGAAGGTCAGATTCTGCCAGGTGAGCGCGACGCCGAGCGCCGGCGTCAGCGCCTCGCCGATCAGCGCCAGCAGCGGCAGGCCGAGCTTCACGGCGATCAGCAGCCAGAGCCCGGCGGCAATGAGCGGCCGTGCGGCGCCGAGCTGCCAGAACGGCTGCAGCGGCCGCTCGATCTCGACCTTGCCGCCGCCGCGGCGCGTCGCCATCAGCCCGGCGGCGATGCCGAGGCCGGCGACGAGCGCGACCAGGAGCGAGAGCGCCGCCGCATCGGGAAGGCCGGCCGGGCCGAAGCTCGACAGCCGGCGATAGATCAGCGTCGGCAAAGTGAGGTAGTTCACGGGGAGGCCGAGCAAAGCCGGGATGCCGAAATTGCCGATGCCGGCGACGAAAGCGAGCAGCGCCGCCGCGATGATCTGCGGCCGCAGCACCGGCAGGAGGATGCGCCCGACGATGGTGGCGGGCGCCGCGCCTTCCATCTGCGCCGCCTCGACCAGTGCATGCGGCACGCTGCGCAAACCGGTCCACAGCGTGATCGCCACCAGCGGCGCATGATGCAGCGCCATCACCAGGATGATGCCGCCGCGCCCGAGCAGGGGATTTGGCGTGCCGGGTGCGGGCGCCAGCCCGAGCATGCCGAGCAGGGCCGAGTTCGGCGCGAACAGGCTCAAGAAGGCGAGCGCCGCCACCTGCGGCGCGATCATCATGGAGAAGACCAGCGCGAAGGCGAGCGGGCGCTTGCCGCGAACGTCGGTGACGGCGAGCAGGATCGCCGCCGTGCCGCCGATCAGCAGCGCGCCGAGCGCCGAAAGGCCTGCGGTCTCGAAGGTATGCAGGGTCGCGTTGACCGCGGCGCGGCTGGTGATTTCGGCCAGCGCGCCTTCGGGGGCGAACTGCCAGCCCGGCGCAAAGGCGGCGGCGAGCAGGCGCAGGAAGGGCAGGGCGCCGAACAGCGTCGCGCAGAGCAGCACCAGCGCCGGCAAGCCGAGGCCAGTCGGCAAGGTGAGCCCCGGCAGGGCCGGGCGGATGCCGGCCTGCCGGAGTTCTGCTGGCGCTGCGAGCGTCATCGTGTCGGCGCCTGGACCGATCTCAGCCTTCGAAGATCGCGCTGAAGCGCTTGCGGGCGGCCGGCTCGTCGGCCAGCGCCTTGGCGGCGTCGAACGGCATCAGCTTGATCGCGCCGCGGGCCGGATAGCCGGCCGGCAGGGCGACGTCGGGATGGGCCGAGACATAGCCCTGCTTCAGCGCCAGCTCCTGGCCGTCCTTCGAGATCAGGAAGTCGACCAGGGCCTTGGCGGCTTCCGGGTTCTTGCTGCTCTTCAGGATCGCGACGGGCTCGCTGACCGCCGAGACGCCTTCCTTCGGGAAGACGAACTCGACCGGGGCGCCCTTGGCCTTCTCGCGGATCGGCATGAAGTCGACGATCATGCCGTAGAGCTTCTCGCCGGTGGCGACCTGGCGAAGGATGTCGCCATTGGCGCCGGCGGCGAGCGTGCCGTTCTCCTTAAGCTTCTCATAGAAGCTCCAGCCGCCCGGCAAATTACCGGTCAGCGTGATCGTGTGGATCATCGCGGCGCCCGAATTCAGCGGGCTCGGCATGGCGAGCTGGTTCTTGACCTCGGGCTTGGCGAGATCGAGCCAGCTCTCCGGCTTCAGCGTGGCCTTGGCGTTGTAGACGATGCCGGTGGTGATCAGCTTGGTCGCGAACCACATCTTGGCGGGATCGTGCACGCCGGCCGGGAAGGCCGAGACATCGGCCTTGTCATGGGCGAGCAGGCGGCCTTCCTTCTTGAGGCCTTCCATGGTCACGGCGTCGGCGATCAGCAGCACGTCGGCCTGCGGCGCGCCGGCCTCGATCTCGGCCCGCAGCTTGGCCATCACGCGCGGGGTGCCGTCACGGACGAAGCTGATCTCGACCTTGGGATACTTCGCCTTGAAGGCGTCGATGGTCTGCTGGGCGTCGGTGTTGGGCTGGCTGGTATAGAGCACCAGCTTGCCTTCGACCGCGCCGGCGGCATTGATCGCCGGGAGGGCCAAGCCAAGCGCGAGGACGGCGGTGGCAGCAAGGGCGCGCATGTGAAACTCCGCTGGTCTGCCGCGCGACGAGATCGCGCGAACGTCAGGATAGGGATCGTGCGGCGCGGGGTAAGCTGCGCTCATGACACATCCGTGACAGTGTCCTCTTTGACGCGAGCGGGCCACGCCGTCAAAGCCGATTCACATGGGTCTGGCGGCGGGACCCGGAGGAAACGTCCAGTCGGCCACCGCATGAAAATCGTGCAACCCAGCCGCTTGTGAGTTGCATGGCTGATCGACTAGTGTTTATGAGGAGCGGCAAAAAAAGCTCAATTTAAACGTTTGAAATGGGAGGTTACCATGAAATCCGTGCGCTCTCTGGCTGCCGGCGCAGCCTTGGTCGCCATTGCCGCCGGCTGGTCCGGAGCGGCGCTCGCCCAGGAGACGGTGACGGTCTGGTTCACCAAGGGCTTCTACAAGGGCGAGGACGACGCGCTGCTCGCCGTCGTAGACAAATTCCAGAAGGCGACGGGCGTCAAGGTCGATCTCTCCCTCTACGCCACCGAGGACTGCGTCACCAAGTCGGTCGGCGCCGTTCAGGCCGGCACGCCGCCGGATGTCGGCTTCTGCACCACCTATGATTTCCGCACCACCGGCCAGTGGGCCTTCGAGGGCAAGCTCGATGACGTCAGCGACGTGCTGGAGCCGATCAAGGCGCAGATCCAGCCGCAGGCGCTGGCGACGACCTTCCTGATGAACGACAAGACCAAGAAGAAGGCCTATTACGCCTTCCCGGTCCAGCAGCAGATGATGCACATCACCTACTGGAAGGACATGCTGGAAGAGGCCGGCTTCAAGGAAAGCGATATCCCCAAGGGCTGGGACGGCTACTGGGACTTCTGGTGCGACAAGGTCCAGGGCGCGCTGCGCGCCAAGGGCAAGCGCATCTACGCGGTCGGCCATCCGATGGGCGTCGCTGCCTCGGACACCTTCTACTCCTTCCTGACCTTCGCCAACGCCCACAACGCCAAGGTCGTCGACGAGGACGGCAAGATCGTCCTCGATCAGCCGGCCAACAAGGCGGCGATGATCAAGGCCGTGAAGGACTACGCCAATATCTCGCAGCGCGGCTGCACGCCGCCCTCCTCGGTGAACTGGCTCGACCCCGACAACAACGTCGCCTTCCACAACCGCACGACGGTGCTGACCCACAACGCCACGATCTCGATCGCGGCCAAGCATCTCGACGACATGAACAATCAGGCTCTGACGCAGGAACAGCGCGACCAGGCCAAGAAGAACTATTACGACAACATCCGCACGGCCGAGTTCCCGAACAAGCCGGACGGCTCGCCGATGACCAACCTCGCCGCGGTCAAGACCGCCGTCGTCTTCGCCGACGGCAAGAACAAAAAGCGCGGCAAGGAATTCATGGCCTTCATGATGAAGGACGAGAACCTGCGTCCCTTCGTCGAGGGCTCGGTCGGCCGCTGGTTCCCGACTACGGTCGAGGCCGCCAAGGCCGAGTTCTGGACCGGCGCGGATCCGCACCGCAAGATCGTCTACAAGCAGTACACGGATGGCACCGCGCCATTCCAGTTCGTCTACAACTACAAGTTCACCACGGTGAACGCCGAGAACGTCTGGGCCAAGGCCGTCAACCGCGTGCTGGTCGACAAGGTCTCGCCGGAGCAGGCTGTCGACGAGATGATCGCCCGCATCAAGCAGATCGCCGGCTGACGCCGGCATAGAGCAAGCCGACAAGCACGGCATCCCGCAGCGCGACCTCGCTGCGGGATGCCGACCCGTCTTCGGCGACGGGCGCGTATCGAGGGAGAAGAAAAAATGACCACGGCAGCGATGGCTCCCCCAACAACCGCTTCAGGCGATGCAACCTCCGGACAGGCGCGAGACCGCGTGTTCTGGGGCGTGCTCATGCTCGCCCCCTATCTCCTCGTCTTCGCTGTGATGGTGGTCTACCCGGTGGCCTACGGCCTCTGGCTCGGCCTCAACTGGCAGTCCTACAAGGCGCTCTTCGCCGATCCGATCTTCATCCGCACGCTGGTCAACACCGTCGTCTTCCTGTTCATCGCGGTGAACCTGAAGTTCCTGATGGCGCTGTTCCTCTCGGGCTTCTTCGTCCAGCAGCGCGCCTGGGTGCGCTTCATGCTGGTGCTGTTCATCCTGCCCTGGGCCGTGCCGTCGATCCCGACCATCCTGTCCTTCCGGGTTATGCTCAATCCCGAGAACGGCATGATCAACCAGCAGCTCTTCCACTGGTTCGGCATCGTCGAGGGGCCGGGCTGGTTGACCGATCCGACGCTCGCCTTCGCCTCCTCGATCCTCGTTCACATCTGGAAATCGCTGCCGTTCTGGACGCTGATCCTCGTCACCGGCCGTCTCGCCATCGCGCAGGACCTTTATGAGGCCGCAAGCGTCGACGGCGCCAATAAATGGCAGCAGTTCCGCTTCATCACCTGGCCGTCTTTGGCGACGCTCTACGTCACCTCGACGCTGCTTTCGATGATCTGGACGCTGGGCGACTTCAACAGCGTGTACCTGCTCACCGGCGGTGGTCCGGGCGATCTCAACCACGTGCTGGCGACGCTCGGCATCCGCTACATGCGCAACAACAATCTCGACCTCGGCATCGCCTCGATCATCTGCGCGATGCCGCTGATCCTTCCCATGGTCTGGTTCATGGTGAAGCGTCTCTCGAAGGGAGCCGAATGATGAAGAAGGTTCTCGACGAAGGTAAGCTGATCCTGATCGCGATCCCGGTCCTGATCTGGACGTTGCTTCCGATCTACCATCTCTTCGTGCTGTCGATCTCGACGCAGGAATCGATGCTCGCCGGCAAGCTCTGGCCGGAGAAGCCGACGCTGCAGAATTTCCAGATCGTCTTCAACCAGCAGCACTACTATCTGACGAATTTCTGGCTGCAGCTGTTCAACAGCTTCCTGATCGCGATCGCGACCGGGCTGCTCACCTTGTTCATCGCGACCTGCGCCGCCTTCGCGATCTCGCGGCTGAAGGCGCCGGGCGGCCACTCGATCATGAATTTCGCGCTCGCGACCTATCTGATCCCGGCCGCCTTCCTCGCCATCCCCATGTACAAGGCGATGGGCACCTTCGGGTTGCTCAACACCCGCATCGCGCTGATCCTCGCCATGGTGGCGCTGGCTTCGCCCTATGCGATCTGGGTGCTGAAGCAGGCCTCCGACAAGTTGCCCAAGGAGCTCGACGAAGCCGCGATCATGGACGGCGCCAACTCGCTGCAACTCTTCCGGCTGGTCTATCTGCCGCTGATGAAGCCCTCGATGGTGGTGATCGGCATCTACGCGCTGCTGCTCGCCTGGAACGAATATCTCTACGCGTTCCTGCTGCTCTCCAGCGAAAAGGCGGTGCCGCTCGCGGTCGGCCTTGGCCTCTTCCTCTCGGCCGACGACGCGCCCTGGAACCTCTTGATGACGGCCGGCCTGATCTACGCCATCCCGCCGGCGGTGATCTATTACGGCTTCCGCAAAAACATGGTCACGGGCCTGACCGCCGGGGCGGTGAAGAGCTGACGGAGGTTTGCCGTCATTGCGAGGCGGCGAAGCCGACGAAGCAATCCAGCCGGACATGATGCAGGGCTGGATTGCTTCGCTTACGCTCGCAATGACGACGAGCAGGCCTCATACTGACGCCAGCACCGACAACATTCGCATGGATTGAGATATGACCGCCTCAAAGCTCGACCAGCTCCGCGCCATGACCACCGTCGTCGCCGACACCGGCGACATCGAGGCTGTGCGCCGCCTCAAGCCCGTCGACTGCACCACCAATCCGACGCTGCTGCTCAAGGCGGTGGAGACGCCGGCCTATGCCGGACTCGTCGAGGAGGCGATCGCCTGGGGCAAGCGTCAGGGCGGTTCGGGCGTGGTCGAGGCGGTCTGTGACCGGCTTGCCGTCACCTTCGGCACCGAACTGACGAAGATCGTCCCTGGCCGCGTCTCGACCGAGGTCGACGCCGATCTGTCCTTCGACACCGACGCGACGATCGCCAAGGCGCGCGCCATCATTGCCGCCTATCAGGAGCGCGGCGTCGGGCGCGAGCGCATCCTGATCAAGATCGCCTCGACCTGGGAAGGCATCCAGGCCGCCCGCGTCCTGCAGGCCGAGGGCGTCGACTGCAACCTGACCCTGCTCTTCGCTCTGCCGCAGGCGGTTGCTGCGGCCGATGCCAAGGCCTTCCTGATCTCGCCCTTCGTCGGCCGCATCCTCGACTGGCATGTCAAGGCCGGTGGCGGCCCCTACACGGCAGAGACCGATCCCGGCGTCGTCTCGGTGAAGAGCATCTACGCCTACTACAAGGCATTCGGGATCAAGACCGTGGTGATGGGCGCCTCCTTCCGCAACACCGGCGAGATCGAGGCGCTGGCCGGCTGCGACCGGCTGACGATCGGCCCCGGCCTACTCGATGAACTGGCCGCGGCCACCGGCGATCTGCCGCGCAGGCTCTCACCGGCCGCATCGCCGCAAGTCGCGTCCCCTGACGGCGCAAAGAAGATCACGCTCGACGAGAAGGCCTTCCGCTTCGCCATGAACGAGGACGCGATGGCGACCGAGAAGCTTGCCGAGGGTATTCGCGGCTTCGTCAAGGATCTGCGCAGCCTGCGCAAGCTCGTCGCCGCCAAGCTCGACGAGGCCAAGGCCGCGTGAGTTCTGTGGCTTCGGAGAAGGTCGCCGTCGTCACCGGCGGCGCCAAGGGCATCGGCCGCGCCGTCTGCGAGCGCTTGGCGCGGGACGGCTTCCTCCCCGTCGTCTGGGATCTCAGGGAAGGCGAGGGCGGTCACGCCTTCGTCGCCTGCGATGTCACCGACGAGGCGCAGGTCGCTGCCGCGCTTGAGCGCACCGAGCGCGAGCATGGCCCGATCGCGGTTCTCGTCAACAATGCCGGCTTGACCGGCCCTTCGACCACGGTAGCCGATACGCCATTGGCGCAATGGCAGACGATTCAGGCGGTCAACCTGACCGGCACTTTCCTCTGCTCGCGCGCGGTGGCGGCTACGATGGTGCTGCGCGGCCATGGCCGGATCGTCAACATCGCCTCGCTCGCCGGCAAGGAGGGCACGCCGACGCTCTGCGCCTACAGCGCCGCCAAGGCCGGCGTGATCGCGCTGACCAAGGCACATGGCAAGGAGCTCGCTGGCACCGGCGTCTTGGTCAATGCGGTGGCGCCGGCAGCGATCGAGACTGAGCTGTTGCAGCAGATGAGCGCCGAGACTGTCGCGACCATGATCGGCAAAAGCCCGTTGAAGCGGCTCGGCACGGTCGACGAACTGGCGGAACTGGTCGCTTGGCTCGCCAGCGACAAGTGCAGCTTCTCGACCGGCGCCGTCTTCGACCTTTCCGGCGGCCGCGCGACTTACTGAGCCTGCGCAGTGGCGTTGGGGTCTATCTTCGCGTCCATCGCTGGAACGACGGGAGCTGTCGTGGACGGCGTGAAGTAGGCCCGCCCGCGCGCAGCCGCTGCTTCGAGCGTTTGCTGCTGGGCCTTTGGTAGTCGCTTGGTATCTTCGAGAGCGGTGAATGCGCTGCTCGCGTGTTCGGATGATTTCTGCCCGTCGAAAACCACGATTCCACTGCGGGTGACGACGATGTCGCCCTTCCGCAGCGTCGGGTCGCGCAGATACCAGTAGGCATCGCTCGTTGGGTCGAGCTTGGCCACCGGCTCTGCTGGCTTCGTGCTGGCCTGTCGCGGTTTGCTGGGCTTCGGCCTGATCGCCGGACCGTCCGGAATGCCAATCATGGCCGGTGGCGTCGGGTTGCCGAAGATCGCCCGGCTGAGATCGTCGAGGAAGCCTGCAGCCTGCGCCTGCGGCGCCATGGCGATGCCTCCGGCCATGCCGATCGCCAGGACCATCCGTCGTGTCATAGTCGAACCTCCCGCTCCTGCGTTGCCGGTTGCGTCGCGCTTGTTCGTATCAGCGCCGCAATCGACAAGATCAGGCGCCCGCTCCTCACAAACGAGGAACGGGCGGGAAAGTTCAGTAGGATCTCAGCCTTGCGCGGCAATTGCCTCGGCGCGGATGGTTGAGAGCGTCTTCGCCGGGGTGATCGCCTCGGGATCGAGCAGGCAGTGAATGATCGCCGGCTTGCCTGAGGCGACGGCGCGCTCGAAGGCCGGCGCGAACTCCTCGGTGGTCTCGACCCGCTCGCCATGGCCGCCGAAGGCTTTGGCATAGGCGGCGAAATCGGGATTCTTCAGCATCGTCGCAGAGACGCGGCCGGGATAGTGCTTCTCCTGGTGCATGCGGATCGTGCCGTACATGCCGTTGTCGACGACGATGACGATCACCGGCAGCTCGTATTGCACCGCCGTCGCGAAATCCTGGCCGTTCATCAGGAAGCAGCCATCGCCGGCAAAGGCGATTACCGTCCGGTCAGGGAAGATCCGCTTGGCGCCGATCGCTGCCGGCACCCCGTAACCCATCGAGCCGCAGGTCGGCGCGAGCTGCGTCGCGAACCTGGTGAAGCGATGGAAGCGGTGCACCCAGGTCGCGTAATTGCCGGCGCCGTTACATAGGATCGCATCGGCCGGGATGTTGCGGCGCAGCCAGGTCACCATCTCGCCGGGGTGGAACTTGCCGGGCACCGGCGCCGGCTGCTCGCTCCAGGCGAGATAGGATTCATGCGCCTCGGCGGCAGCGCCGGCCCACGGGATCACCTGCGGCGGATGCACGGTCTCGAGCGCGGCGCAGAAGGCTGTCGGCGAGGCGTTGATCGCCAGCTCCGGCCGGTAGACGCGGCCGAGCTCTTCCGGATCGGGATGAACATGCACCAGCGGCCGGCCCGGATTGGGAATGCCGAACAGGGTGTAGGACTGGCTCGGCATCTCCGAGAGCCGCCCGCCGATCAGCAGCACGAGGTCGCTGTCTTGGATGCGCTTCAGCAGCTTCGGATTGGGGCCGATGCCGAGATCGCCGGCGAAGTTCGGATGGTCGGCGGGAAAGACCATCTGCCGGCGGAACGAGACCGCGACCGGCAGGTCGAAGCGCTCGGCGAAGCGCTGGAAGCGCGCGATCGCCTGCGGATCCCAGCGCGAGCCGCCGAGGATCGCGATCGGCGCCTTCGCCGCCCAGAGCCGCTTCTGCAGGTCGATCGTCTGCAGCAGGGACGGGTGCGTCTCGGTGACCTGGTAGGGCGCTGCGTCCGGCACATCGGCGATGTCGGTCAGCACGTCTTCCGGCAGCGCGATCACCACCGGCCCGGGGCGGCCGGCGGTCGCGACATGGAAGGCGCGGCTGATGATCTCCGGGATGCGCGCGGCATCGTCGATCTCGGTCGCCCATTTCGTCATGGTGCCGAAGACGGCGCGGTAGTCGAGCTCCTGGAAGGCCTCGCGCTCGCGCATGCCGCGCTCGATCTGGCCGACGAACAGGATCATCGGTGTCGAGTCCTGGTCGGCGATGTGGATGCCGGGCGAGGCGTTAGTCGCGCCGGGGCCGCGCGTCACGAAGCAGATGCCGGGCTTGCCGGTCAGCTTGCCGGCGGCCTCCGCCATCATCGCTGCGCCGCCCTCGGCCCGGCAGATCGTGACCTTCATATCGGCGTCGTGCAGCGCGTCGAGCACGGCAAGATAGCTCTCCCCCGGCACGCAGAAGGCGTCGGTGGCGCCGTGGATCAGGAGTTGGTCGACGAGGATCTGCCCGCCAGTGCGAGGTCCGGTCATTGAAACATCCGTCCTAATTAGCTAAGTTGGTCAGGTTGAGTGAGGAGACGGTCGAGGAGACGGCTATGACGCGCGTCACCATCCATGAAGCCAAGACAAATCTCTCGCGCCTGATCGAGCAAGTCGAGAAGGGCGGCGAGGTCGTGATCTCGCGCCGCGACAAGCCGGTGGCGCGGCTGGTGCCGATCGAGACGGCGCGGCCGGAGCGCAAGCCGGGGCGCTTCAAGGGCCAGTTCGATATCGGGCCGGAGTTTTTCGAGCCGCTTCCGCAAGAGGAATTGCGGCTCTGGGAGGGCCATGGCGATTGAGGCTGCTGCTCGATACCTCGACCTTGCTGTGTTTCTGGCTCGGAGGCCGGACATTGAGCAGGCCAGTCATGGATGCGATCACCGATCGCAATCATTTGGTCTATGTCAGTCCGATCTCGGCGATGGAGATCGCGACAAAGCATCGGGTCGGGAAGCTGCCCGGGGTTGAGAATGTCCTCGCGACGTTCGATGAGGCGCTCGAAGCGGATGGATTTCAGTCGCTTCCGCTTCTGAACATGCACGCTTGCCTGGCGGGCTCCATACCCGGTGACCATCGCGATCCGTTCGATCGTTTGCTGGCGGCGCAGGCGATTACCGAGGGACTGCTTCTCGTCGCGTCCGACACCGCCTTCGACGCACTCGGCGCCCGCCGGCTCTGGTGAACCCAGCATTCAGCCGCCTCCGCCCCAGGCCGGGTCGTTCAGGATCTCGTCCGCGTGTTCACCGAGGCGCGGGCTCGGCCGGGTCGCGACCTGCCTGACACCGTCGAGCAAGATCGGCGAGGCGACGGTCGGAGTCGAGCCGGCCTTGGCCGCCGGGTTCTTGAGGTCGACACGCACGCCGCGCGCTTTCACCTGCGGATCGGCGAAGACCTCTTCGATCGTGTTGATCGGACCGGCCGGCACGCCGACCGCTTCCAGCTTGGCCAGCAGGTCGAGTTTGGCGAAGCGGTTGGTCAATGCGTTGAGGCGTGCGGTCAGGGCGACGCGGTTGGCGACGCGCGAGCGGTTGTCGATGTAGTCGGGCTCGCTGGCGAAGCCGGCATCGCCGACGACCTCGCAGAGCTTGCGCCACTGCCCATCATTGCCGGTCGCGATGATGATGTGCCCGTCCGCCACCGGGAAGACGTCATAGGGCACGATGTTGGGGTGGGCGTTGCCGAGGCGCGAGGGCGCCTTGCCGGAGGTGAGATAGTTCATCGCCTGGTTGCCGAGCACGGCGACCTGCGCATCGAGCAGCGCCATGTCGAGGACGGCACCTTCGCCGGTCGCATCGCGCCGGCGCAGCGCCGCGAGGATGCCCGTCGTGGCGTAGAGGCCGGTATAGATGTCGGCGACGGCATAGCCCGCCTTCATCGGCGCGCCCTGGGGCTCGCCGGTGACCGACATCGGCCCGCCCATGCCCTGGACCAGGAAGTCGTAGCCGGCGCGCGGCGCATAGGGCCCGTCCTGGCCGAAGCCGGTGACCGAGCAGTAGATCAGCCGCGGATAGGCCTTGCGCATCGAGGCGGCGTCGAGCCCGTATTTGACGAGGCCGCCGACCTTGAAGTTCTCGATCACCACATCGGCGTGGGCCGCGAGGCGGTGCACCAGCGCTCGGCCTTCTTCCGTGCGGAAATCGGCCGTGATCGAGCGCTTGCCGCGATTGGCCGAGTGGAAATAGGCGGCCGAGAGATGCTCCTCGCCCGTGCCCTCAACGAAGGGCGGCCCCCATTTGCGGGTGTCATCGCCCTCGGGCGCCTCGACCTTGACGACATCAGCGCCGAGATCGGCGAGGAGCTGGCCGATCCACGGCCCGGCGAGGATGCGCGCCAGTTCGAGGACACGCAGGCCGGCGAGGGGAGGGGTATTGGACATCGACTGATCCACGTCGTCATGGTCGGCCTTGAGCCGACCATCTCTTCGGGAGTCTGGTTCGGGGAGAGATGGCCGGGTCAAGCCCGGCCATGACGCGCAGGGCTCAGAAGAACGCCTGCAGCCCGGTGACCGCGCGGCCGAGGATCAGCGCGTGGACGTCGTGCGTGCCCTCATAGGTGTTGACCGTCTCGAGGTTCGCCGCATGGCGCATGACATGGTACTCGATCGAGATGCCATTGCCCCCGTGCATGTCGCGGGCCTGGCGGGCGATGTCGAGCGCCTTGCCGCAATTGTTGCGCTTGACCAGGGAGATCATCTCCGGCGCCATCTTGCCTTCGTCGAGCAGGCGGCCGACGCGCAGCGAGCCCTGCAGGCCGAGCGTGATCTCGGTCACCATGTCGGCGAGCTTCTTCTGGAAGAGCTGCGTCTGGGCGAGCGGCTTGTTGAACTGCTTGCGGTCGAGCCCGTATTGGCGGGCGCGGTGGAAGCAGTCCTCGGCGGCGCCCATCGCGCCCCAGGAGATGCCATAGCGGGCGCGGTTGAGGCAGCCGAACGGACCCTTGAGGCCCGAAACGTTCGGCAGCAGGTTCTCTTCCGGCACGATCACGCCGTCCATGACGACTTCGCCGGTAATCGAGGCGCGCAAGGAAAGCTTGCCGCCGATCTTCGGGGCGGAGAGGCCCTTCATGCCCTTTTCGAGGATGAAGCCGCGGATCTGATTGTCATGCGCGGCCGACTTCGCCCAGATGACGAAGACGTCGGCGATCGGCGAGTTCGAGATCCACATCTTCGATCCCGTCAGCTTGTAGCCGTCGGCGACCTTCTCGGCCCGGGTCTTCATCCCGGCCGGGTCGGAGCCGGCATCCGGCTCGGTCAGGCCGAAGCAGCCGACCCATTCGCCCGAGCCGAGCTTGGGCAGGTACTTCTTGCGCTGGTTCTCGTCGCCATAGGCATAGATCGGGTACATCACCAGCGAGGACTGCACCGACATCATCGAGCGATAGCCGGAGTCGACGCGCTCGACCTCGCGGGCGACGAGCCCGTAGGAGACGTAGTTGGCGCCGGCGCAGCCATACTCTTCCGGGACGGTGACGCCGAGCAGGCCAAGCTCGCCCATTTCGTTGAAGATGCCGCGCTCGGTCTTCTCCTCGAGATAGGCCTCGGCGACGCGCGGCTGCAGTTTCTCCTGCGCGTATTGGCGCGCGGTGTCGCGGATCAGCCGCTCATCCTCAGAGAGCTGCTCGTCGATCAAGAAGGGATCTTCCCAATTGAACTCGGCCAGCTTGTGGCTATGGGCGGTCTTGCGCGCGGCTTCGGCCATGGTGCTCTCCCCTTGATCTTGATCAGGCGTCGACGTCGAAGCTGACGCCCTGCGCCAGCGGCAGCGTGGTGCCGTAGTTCAGCGTATTGGTGGCGCGGCGCATATAGGCCTTCCAGGCATCCGAGCCGGCCTCGCGGCCACCGCCCGTTTCCTTCTCGCCACCGAATGCGCCGCCGATCTCGGCGCCGGACGGGCCGATATTGACGTTGGCGATGCCGCAATCCGAGCCCTCGTCGGAGACGAACAGCTCGGCCTCGCGCATGTTGAGCGTGAAGATCGAGGAGGACAGGCCCGCGCCGACCGCGTTCTGAATGGCGATCGCTTCTTCGATCGACTTGTACTTCATCACATAGAGGATCGGCGCGAACGTCTCGCGCTCGACCGGGCCGCACTGGCTGGGCATCTCGACAAGGGCGGGGCGGACATAGAAGCCGCCGGCACCGACATCGACCTTTTCGCCGCCATGGACCTTGCCGCCTTCGGCCTTGGCCTCGGACAGCGCCTTCTGCATGCCCTGATAGGCGGCTTCATCCACCAGTGGGCCGACCAGAATGCCGGCCTCGCGCGGATCGCCGATCTTCACGGAGCCGTAGACCTTGGCGAGCTTCGGTACGAGCTGGTCGTAGACGCTCTCATGCACGATCAGGCGGCGCAGCGTGGTGCAGCGCTGGCCGGCGGTGCCCATCGCCGCGAAGGCGATGCCACGCAAAGCGATGTCGAGATCAGCGGAGGGCGCCACGATCGCGGCGTTGTTGCCGCCGAGCTCGAGGATGGCGCGGGCGAAGCGGGCGGCGAGCTTCTGGCCGACCTCCTTGCCCATCCGGGTCGAACCGGTGGCGGAGACGACGGGGACGCGATGGTCCTGGACCAGGATGTCGCCGAGTTCGCGGCCGCCGATCAGGATTTCAGAGAGACCGACCGGAGCCTCGGGGCCGAAGCGCTTCATCGCCTTCAGGGTGATCGCCTGCACGGCGAGCGCGGTCAGCGGGGTCTTCTCGGAGGGCTTCCAGACGACGCTGTCGCCGCAGACGAAGGCGAGCGCCGCATTCCACGACCAGACCGCGACCGGGAAGTTGAAGGCCGAGATCACGCCGACCACACCGATCGGGTGCCAGGTCTCCATCATGCGATGGTTCGGACGCTCGGTCGCGATGGTGAGGCCGTAGAGCTGGCGTGAAAGGCCGACGGCGAAGTCGCAGATGTCGATCATCTCCTGGACCTCGCCGAGGCCCTCGGAGGTGACCTTGCCGGCTTCGAGCGTCACCAGCAGGCCGAGATCGGCCTTGTGCGTGCGCAACTCCTCGCCGAGCAGGCGGACGAACTCGCCGCGCCGCGGCGCCGGCACCTTGCGCCAGGCGAGAAAAGCCGACTGGGCCCGGCCGATCGCGGCCTCGGCCTCGGCCGGCGAAGTCTCGCGCAGCGTCGCGACGGTCTCGCCGGTGATCGGCGAACGGGCGCTGAGGCCGGCGCCGGCATAGGCGCTGTCGGAGACGCCGAGGCGTTTCAGCAAGGCGAGGGCGTCGTTCGGAAGGGAGGTGGTCATGGTGTTTGATCCTGATCGCCGGCGAACCACAGCCCTCATCCTGAGGAGCGCTTCCAAAGGAAGCGCGTCTCGAAGGATGCTCCAGCCCGCCGGAACGGTGCAATCTGAAGCATCCTTCGAGACGCCGCTACGCGGCTCCTCAGGATGATGGCTCGTATTGGGCCACGACATGCAGCCCAGCATTCGAGCGGCAGAATGCCCTCTTCCAGCCGCTCTCCGCAATCGATATGTTCTCACGACTTGATGAGTTGAGGTCATGATGTCGGAGATCGTTCCCGGTCGCCTCTCGGTGCCGTCGCTCTCGGCGCTCGCCGCCTTCGAGGCGGCGGCACGCCATGGCAGCTTCACCCGCGCCGCCGAGGAGCTCAACCTGACGCAGGGCGCCGTCAGCCGCCAGGTCGCGCTGCTGGAACAGAATCTCGGCCTGAAGCTGTTTGAGCGGGTGAAGAAGCGCGTCAGCCTCACGCCGGCCGGTGGCGCCTATGCCGCCGAGGTGCGGGACGGCCTCTCGCGACTGGCCGCCGCGACGCTCTCCGCGATGGCCTTTCGCGGCGGCGCCGGCGTGCTTCATCTCGCGATCCTGCCGACCTTCGGCACGCGCTGGCTGATTCCACGTTTGCCGCGCTTCACCGAAGCGCATCCCGGCGTCACCATCAATTTCTCGACCAAACTCGTGCCCTTCGACTTCGCTCATGACCCGGCTGACGCCGCCATCCATTTCGGCCATCCGGTCTGGCCGGGCGCGCGGCTGCATCGCCTGATGGGCGAGGAGGTGGTCCCGGTCGCGGCGCCGGCGCTGGTGACGCGGGGTGGCATCGGGGAGGCCGCCGACCTGCTGCGCCAGCCCTTGCTGCAACAGTCGACCCGCCCGCGCGCCTGGGCCAATTGGCTGGAACAGCAGGGCCTGCCGCCGGAGCGGGCGCTGATGGGGCCGCGCTTCGAGCAGTTCGCCATGGTGGCGCAGGCGGCGGTGGCGGGGCTCGGTGTCGCTATCGTGCCGCGCTTCCTGGTCGAGGACGAACTGCGCTCCGGCGCATTGGTCATCCCGGTCGACCGGCCCGTGCGCGGCCCGGAAGGCTATTACCTCGTCTATCCCGAAGCCAAGGCGAGCCTGCCGGCGGTGGTCGCATTCCGCGACTGGCTTGTCGGCGAATGCGAGGCGATGAATTGACCGGCGGGCACCGTCATTGCGAGGAGCGCAGCGACGAAGCAATCCAGGGGCTGTTGAGCGAGCCCGCCTGGATTGCTTCGCTGAGCTCGCAATGACAGAAGCGCTGACGATCTCCTCTCGACAAGTGTTGGCTGAGTCGTCATTCATGCGCTGAGATCACGAACCACCGCTTGCGCAGGTCACTCATGTCTCCCGCTTCAGCCTCGGCCGACATCGTCATCGTCGGGGGCGCCGCGATCGGCTCTTCCGTTGCTTACCACCTCGCCAGCGATCCCGGCTTCAAGGGCAAGGTGATCGTTGTCGAGAAGGATCCGACCTATCGGCTTTCGGCCTCGGCGCTCTCGGCCGCCTCGATCCGCCAGCAATTCTCCAGCGCGGTGAACATCCGCGTTTCGCTCTTCGGCATCGATTTTTTGCGCAATATTGGCCAGCACCTCTCGGTCGATGGCGAGGCGCCGTCGATCGACCTGCACGAGGGCGGCTATCTCTATGTCGCCGGTGATGAAGGGTGCAGCGTTCTTCAGCAGAATCAAGCGCTTCAGCAGCAGGAAGGCGCTGACGTCGCGCTTTATGCTGCGGAAATGCTGCGCAGCAAATTCAGCTGGCTAAATACGTCTGATCTCCTCTGCGGCACCTATGGCGTCAGCGGCGAGGGCTGGTTCGACGGCTGGGCGCTACTGCAGGCTTTCCGCAAGAAGGCGCGTGCGCTCGGCGTCGAATATCGCCAGGGCGAGGTTGCCGGCTACGTCGTCGAGGGCGGCCGCGTCACTAGTGTCGAACTGGCCGATGGCAGCCGCATCGCCTGCGCCGCCGCGGTCAACGCTTCCGGTACGCATGGCGCCAAGCTCGCCGCGACCGCCGGCGTCGCCATCCCGGTGAAGTCGATGAAGCGCTATGTCTACAGCTTCACCTGCAAGGGCGAGGTCGACAATTGCCCGCTGCTGATCGATACCTCCGGCGCCTATGTCCGCCCCGAGGGCAAGCGCGGCAATGATGGCCAGATGTTCATCTGCGGTTCCTCGCCGCCGGAAGAGCTCGACCGCGAATGGGTCGAGACCGACGCCGATGTCGAGGATGTCGACTGGTCCTTCTTCGAGGAATATGTCTGGGCGCCGCTCGCCCATCGCGTGCCGGCTTTCGAGGCGATCAAGCCGGGCCGCGCCTGGGCCGGCCCCTATGACATGAACGGCCTCGACGGCAACGCCATCCTCGGCCCCGCGGTCGGCGTGCCCAACCTCTACCTCGCCAACGGCTTTTCCGGCCATGGCCTGCAGCAATCGCCTGCAGTGGGGCGCGGCCTCGCCGAGCATATCGTCAACGGCCGTTACCTTTCGCTCGATCTCGCCGATCTCGGCCATGAGCGCATCGTCGCCGGCCAGCCCCTGCGCGAGGCCAACATCATCTGATAACAATCATTATCCTGAGGAGCGCTCGTAGAACGCGTCTCGAAGGATGTTCCAGGAGGTTCCGGAACCAGCTGGACCATCCTTCGAGACGCCGCTTCGCGGCTCCTCAGGATGAGGGCTGGTGGGGGTAGGGGGAGTGCGTGCCATGATCGACACGGCCTATGTCACGACCATGGCGCGCTATAACCGCTGGCAGAACCGCAGCCTCTACGAGGCGGCCGATACGCTGACCGACGAGGGGCGCAGGCTGGATCGCGGCGCCTTCTTCCGCTCGATCCACGGCACCTTCTGTCATCTGCTCTGGGCTGACCAGACCTGGCTGTCGCGCTTCGCCGGAACGCCGAAGCCGAGCGTGCCCAATCGCGAGTCGTCGCGGATGATCGAGGACTGGGAGGAGCTGAAGGTCGCGCGCCGCGATTTCGACAAGACGATCCTGGGTTGGGCGGAGGACCTCTCGCCAGAGTGGCTCTCAGGGAACGTGACCTGGTTCTCGGGGCTGACCGGGAGTGAAATGTCGATGCCGGCGCCGATCCTCGTCATGCACCTTTTCAATCACCAGACCCACCATCGCGGTCAGGCTCACGCCATGCTGACAGCGGCGGGCGCGAAGCCCGATGATACCGACCTGATGCTGGTGGATATGCGCGGCTGAAGTCCAGCCTGGGCTAGGCCTCGGCCGTCCGCCGGCTGGGGCGTCGAGGTTTTCCCTTTGTGGGTTTGCCCGACTCGCTCTTGTCCTCGTCATCCCCGACATCGTCGGGGATCGCCGCCGTCGCATGCTGGCTGAGCTTCTGGAACAGGCCGAGCCCGACGAGGGCCGCTACCGCCACCAGCATCAGGAGCGACGGAAACAGGATATCAGCCGGCTTGTCGCGCGCGGACTTGGTGATCAGCACCAGCGATTCCAGGCTGAGCGCGACGATGATGATGGTCATGAACTTGGTCAGGGAGCCGCGCGCCTCCGCCGGTCGCCGCAGTTCGCGGTCGGCGATGACCTCCTCTTCGAACAGGAACTTGCCGACATCGGCGACGGCGACCGCGATGATCACCAGCCCGATGCCGTCGAGCATGGTGTCGAGCGCGCCCTCTCCGGTCCAGAAACCGGTGAAGGTGCGAGTGACCGCTACCGCCATCAGCAGGACCGCGGCGAGCAGCAAGACGCCGGCGATGGTGGAATAGAGCAGGCGACTGAACAAGGTCATGATGCAACTCCCCCCGGAGACCGTGCGTCATGAAACCCGGGAGGCGGCTACTCGTTCCCGCCACCTGCTGTCAGAAACTCCAGCTGGGGATGGCCGCGATGCGGCTGCTGCATGGGGTGCGACTTGCGGCTTTCGCCGGCAATGTCATGGTTCGCCAGCTCCAGGCTGAGGAATCCCATGATCGAAACGACGAATCTCATCGCCTTCGTCCTGCTCGCCCTCGGCATGGTGCTGACGCCCGGGCCGAACATGATCTACCTGATCTCGCGTTCGATCGCGCAGGGGCCGGCCTCCGGGCTGATCTCGCTCGGCGGCATCGCGCTCGGCTTCGTCTTCTATGTCTTCTGCGCCGCCTTCGGCATCACCGCGCTGCTCTTCGCGGTGCCTTTCGCCTATGACGCGCTCAGGCTGGCTGGCGCCGCCTATCTGCTCTGGCTCGCCTGGCAGGCAGTCCGGCCGGGTGCCAGCTCGCCCTTCCATGTCCGCGCGCTCAAGCATGACGGGCCGCGCAAGCTCTTCGCGATGGGCTTCTTCACCAGCATTCTCAATCCGAAGATCGCGATGTTCTATCTGGCGCTGCTGCCGCAATTCATCGATCCCGCCGCCGGCAGCGTGCTGACGCAGTCGATCGTCCTCGGCTTCATCCAGATCATCGTCTCGGTCAGCGTCAACACGCTGATCACGTTCGCTGCCGGCGGCATCGCCATCTTCCTGCGCACGCGGCCGTTCTGGGCGCTGGTGCAGCGCTGGCTGATGGCGACGATGCTCGCCGGCTTCGCCGTGCGCATGGCGGCCGAAGCCCGCCGCTGAGTCGCGGCCGGCAACGATTTCTGCACGGTTAGCAGGGCTTTTGCATCGCGCTGTCCAGTCGCGGGCAGCCGGTCATGCCGGGCGCAGTGCACAAGGCAGGAGTTCTTCATGAGTGTTGCCAACGGCCGGGCTCTGCTCGCGATGCCGGGTCCGACCAATATTCCCGACCGCGTGCTCCAGGCGATGATGCGGCCGGCCGAAGAGTTGGCGTCGAAGACGATCGTCGACCTGACGCAAACCCTGCTGGCCGATCTCAAGGCGATCTTTCGCGCCACTGGAGAGACCTTCCTCTACGCAGCCAACGGTCATGGCGGCTGGGAGGCGGCGCTCACCAATGTGCTCTCGCGTGGCGACAAGGTGCTGGTGCTCGCCAGTGGCCGCTTCGCCATCGGCTGGGGCGAGATGGCAAGGTTCATGGGCGCCGATGTTGAGGTGCTCGCCGGCTCCTGGCGCGCGGCGGTCGACCCGGCTGCGGTGGAAGAGCGTCTTCGCCGCGATACCGGCCATGAGATCAAGGCGGTTCTGACCGTCCAGATCGATACCGCCTCGGGCGTGGTCAACGACATCCCGGCGATCCGGCGCGCCATCGATGCGGCCGGCCATCCCGCGCTCTACATGGTCGACGGCGTCGCCGCGCTTGGCTGCATGCCGTTCGAGATGGACGCCTTCGGCGTCGATGTCGCGATGTCGGCCTCGCAGAAGGGGCTGATGACCCCGCCCGGCCTCGCCTTCGTCGCTGCCAACGCCAAGGCGCTGCAGGCTCATCGCGAGGCGAACATGCGCACGCCCTATTGGGACTGGACCGCCCGCATGGACCCGCTGCTCTACATGAAGCATTGCGGCACACCGCCCGAGCATTTGATGTTCGGCCTGCGCGCCGCGCTCGACATGATCTTCGCCGAGGGGCTCGAGGCCGTCTGGCTGCGCCATGCCCTGCTGGCAGCTGCGACGCAGGCCGCCATGGCGAAATGGGCCGAGGGCCAGGCGCTGAGCTTCAACGTCGTCGAGCCGTCGCAGCGCGCCCTTTCGGTCACCACCATCCTCGTCGACGGCGATCCGGCCGCCATCACCGATTATGCGCAACAGGTCTGCGGCGTGACGCTCGGCCTCGCCATCGGCGATCTCACCGGCAAGGCCTTCCGTATCGCCCATATGGGCCATGTCAACGCGCCGATGGTGCTGGGCAGCCTGAGCGCAGTCGAGATGGCCTTGCAGGCGAAGGGCATCCCACATGGCGAGGGCGGTGTCGCGGCTGCGATTGCCCATCTCGGCGCCAATGCGCGCGAGATAGCGGCCTAGGCGCTGATCAAGCTGCGGAGACGCGCTGCAGGAACCGGTGCACGGCCGTCCCGAGCTCCTCGGCCTTGCCTTCCAGCGCCGCAGTCGAGGCGAGCACCGCGCTCGCGACCTCATGGGTCTGGTTGGCCGAGCCGCGGATGTTGTTGGTGGTCTGCGCCAGGTATTCCGTGCCCGTCGCCACCTCGGCGATGCTGCGGCTGATGACATGGGTCATCTGCCCCTGCTCCTCCAGCGCGGCGGCGATCGAGAGCGTGCGTTCGTCCATGTCGGCCATGCCGGCGGTCAGCTTGGCGATGGTCTCGACGACGCCAGCCGTCGCCTGCTTGATCTCGGCGATCTGCCCGGCGATATCCTGCGTCGCGATCGCGGTCTGGTGCGACAGGCTCTTCACCTCGCCGGCGACGACGGCGAAGCCCTTGCCGGCATCCCCGGCGCGAGCGGCCTCGATCGTGGCGTTGAGCGCCAGGAGATTGGTCTGCCCGGCGATGCCGCGGATCAGGGCGACGATGCCGTCGATGCGCTGAACGGCCTGATCGAGCACATTGACGGAGCCGGCAGTGGTGCGGGCGCAGCCGTTCATGTCGGCGACCAGCGCCTGGGAGGTGGCGAGCTGACGATCGATCGAGCCGATCGCGGTCGAGAGCTGCTCCGTCGCGGCGGCGACGTCGGAGACGTTCCGCGAGGATTCCTCCGAGGTCGAGGCCACGGCGGTGACCTCGCTGTTGGCGATGTCGGCGATCTCGCTCAGGGAGGCGGCGCGCCCCTTCAGGTTGCGGATATCCTGCAGAACCGTGTCGAGCGTGGCGAGGAACTGCGTGTTGAAGCCGGCGACGATGTCCTTGGTCGACTGGCGGCGGGCCGCCTCGCGCTCCATGTCGCGCAACTGCGCCAGATGCAGCTCCTCGGCCTGGGCCTTGGCATCGTCCCGTGCCTGCGTTGCCATGTCGCCTGCGGCCGCGAGCGTCCGGCTCTGCTGCTGAATGATCCAGAGCAGCAGGCCGAGCTGGACGATGACGCCGGCGAGGAAGAGCGCATCGCCCTCCAAGGGGATGCCTGCCCGGGAGAGCATCGCGCCGATCAGGCTGGCATGGCCGAGCGCCATGATCGCCGTGGCGACGAGCGGCTGCCAGGCGCACCAACCGGCCGACAGCGTCAGCATGATCAGCAGCACGGAATCGCTGGCCTGGTGCCAGTTCGCGCCCTTTAGCGCATAGGTGAAGGCGAGCGCACTGCCGGTCGCGGCGAGCGAGAGGATGATCTGCGTCGCCATGCCGATCGGGTCGCGCCGGCAGGCCAGGGTCGCGCAGGCCGCAAGGCCGATCGTGATGAGCAGGGGGGTGAGCGTCCCCGCGCTGCCACTCACGAACCGGGCCAGCATCGTCGCCGGCACGAAAAGCCAGAGCAGCAAGGTCAGGGAGCCGCCGACGCGCAGCCGCAGCTGCGTCAGATAGGTCGCGGCGGAATCTGTCTGCATGCGGGCGTTGGCCTGTGAGCGCTGTTCGGAGATGGCCGATAGCGGTCGAAAGGCCAATCCCCCTTGTCCAGCCTGTCTCATCACGCTGAATTTTCGCTTAACCACAGGCGCGCGGCGGCTGGGATTGTCGCGTCGTCCTGCCGCGCCAGCGGTCTGGCTAGCCTGCACGCTTCTTCTATCGTCGCCGGAGCGGCTTGGCTAAGCTCCCCGCCGCATCACCAGCCGGAAGCTGATCATGACCGACACGACACAGGAAGAAGCCCGCATCCTCGCCTGGCTTGGCGAGCGCAAGCAGGGGATGATCGATCTGCTGCGTGAGATGGTCGACACCGACTCAGGCTCCTACGACAAGGCCGGCGTCGACCGGGCCGGGCAGGTCCTGGCCCGCTTCCACGAGGCGAACGGGCTGTCCGTCGAGATCGTGCCCGACGCGCGCTTTGGCGATGCGGTCAAGGCGCGCCTGCCCAACCCGACGGCGAACGACCAGCGGCCGGTCCTGCTGCTCGGCCATCGCGACACCGTTTTCCCGGAGGGCGAGCCGACGCGCCGGCCCTTCACGATCCGTGATGGCCGCGCCTATGGCCCAGGCGTCGCCGACATGAAGGCGGGGCTCGTGATCGAGGCTTTCGTCGCTGCCGCCTTTGCCGCCAATGGCGGCCTGAAGGCGCCGCTGATGATGCTGACCACCAGCGACGAGGAGATCGCCTCGCCGTCCTCGCGGCCAGTGATCGAGGCGGCGGCGCGCGAGTCGCGCTGCGTCTTCAACGCCGAGCCGAGCCGGCTTCCGATGGGGACTGAGTACAACCGTGATCACAAGCAGTCGATCACATCAGGCCGCAAGGGCGGCGTCTTCATGCGGGCCGAGTTCGTCGGCAAGGCCGCACATTCCGGTGCCAACTACGAGAAAGGCGTCTCGGCCATCGTCGATCTTGGCCACAAGATCCCACGCCTACAGGGGCTGACTGATCTCGAAGCCGGCGTCACCGTCAATGTCGGGCTGATCGGTGGCGGCCAGACAGTCAACACGGTTGCTCCCTCGGCCTGGTGCGAGATCGACCTGCGCTACAAGACACCGGCGCAGCGCGAGGAACTGGTCGCAGCGATCCGCGAGATCGTCGAGACGCCGGTGGTCGATGGCACCTCGGCCAAGCTGATCATCAAGGGCGAGTTCCACCCGCTGGAGCAGACCCCGGATTCGCTGCTGCTTTACGATACCTATCGAGAGGCGGCTGCTGGGTTGGGCATCGCGGTGACCGCGGAATACACTGGCGGTTGCGCCGATTCCGGCTTCACCGCGGCGCAGGGCTGCCCGACGCTTTGCAGCGTCGGCCCGGTCGGCGGCATGGCGCATACCCCGGATGAATTCCTCGAGGTCGAGAGCATCGTCCCGGCGGCGCAGACGCTGGCACTGGCGGTGATGCGGACCGCGGCGCGGATGGAGTGAAGTATGTCATGCTCGGGCTTGACCCGAGCATCTCAGGCCGGATGAGGCGCTGATGGGCGTCTTCTCGTCCTGAGATTCTCGGGTCTGCGCTTCGCGCCGCCCGAGAATGACGCATAGAAGAAGGGCGCCGCGCGAGCGGCGCCCTTCGTCATTTCAGCGGTCGAGCGCCTCAGTTCAGCGCCACGCCGGCCGGCCGGTTCTCGCGGGCCGCGGCGAACTCCCCGAGCATCAGCCCGGCGGGCCCGACCGTGACCGGCACGGCCTCGCCGTCGCGGATCGCGCCCGAGAGCAACAGCTCCGCCAGCGGGTCCTGCACGGACTTCTGGATCACGCGCTTCAGCGGGCGCGCGCCATAGGCAGGGTCGTAGCCCTTCTCGGCCAGCCAGTCGCGCGCCTCTTCCGAAAGGTCGAGCGTGATCTTGCGATCGACCAGCAGCTTGGCGAGCCGGGCCATCTGGATGTCGACGATCGCGCCCATGTCCGACCGCCGCAGGCGGTGGAACAGGATGATGTCGTCGATCCGGTTCAGGAACTCCGGCCGGAAGGCATGGCGGACAACGTCCATCACCTCGTCGCGCACCGCGTCGCTGTCCTGCCCTTCCGGCTGGTTCACCAGAAACTCCGAGCCGAGGTTGGAGGTCATAATGATCAGCACATTACGGAAATCGACCGTGCGGCCCTGGCCGTCGGTCAGGCGCCCGTCGTCGAGCACCTGCAGCAGGACGTTGAACACGTCAGGATGCGCCTTCTCGACCTCGTCGAACAGCACGACCTGATAGGGCCGGCGCCGGACCGCTTCGGTCAGCGCGCCGCCTTCCTCATAGCCGACATAGCCGGGAGGCGCGCCGATCAGCCGGCTGACCGAGTGCTTCTCCATGTATTCGGACATGTCGAGCCGGACCATCGCCGTCTCGTCGTCGAACAGGAACGCTGCCAGAGCCTTGGTCAGCTCGGTCTTGCCGACGCCGGTCGGCCCGAGGAACATGAACGAGCCGATCGGCCGGTTCGGATCCTGCAGGCCGGCGCGGGCGCGCCTGACCGCCTTCGAGACGGCTTCGACCGCTTCCGCCTGGCCGACGACGCGGTTGGCGAGGCTCTGCTCCATATGCAGGAGCTTCTCCTTCTCGCCCTCCAGCATCTTGTCGACCGGCACGCCGGTCCAGCGGCTGACGACCTGCGCGACATGGTCCGGCGTCACCGCCTCTTCGACCATGCCGGAGGTGTCGCCCTTGGCCTCGATCTCGGCCAATGCCTTCTCGAGCTGCGGGATCTCGCCATAGGCAAGCTCGCCCGCACGCTGGTACTCGCCCTTGCGCTGGGCCTGGGCGAGTTCGTTCCGGGCGTTGTCGAGCTTGGTCTTGATCTCCGCCGCCTGGCCGAGCTTGTCCTTCTCGGCCTTCCAGGTCGCGGTGATCGCAGCCGAGCGGGTTTCGAGATCACTGAGCTCGCCCTCGAGACGCCGCAGCCGCTCCTTCGAGCCGGCGTCGCTCTCCTTCTTCAGCGCCTCCTGCTCGATCTTCAGCCGGACGATCTCGCGGTCGATCGAATCGAGCTCCTCGGGCTTGGAATCGACCTGCATGCGCAGGCGCGCCGAGGCCTCGTCGACGAGGTCGATCGCCTTGTCCGGCAGGAAGCGGTCGGTGATGTAGCGGTTCGACAGCGTCGCGGCCGAGACCAGCGCCGAGTCGGTGATGCGCACGCGGTGATGCTGCTCGTACTTCTCCTTCAGGCCGCGCAGGATCGAGATCGTGTCCTCGACCGTCGGCTCGTCGACGAAGACGGGCTGGAAGCGCCGCGCCAGCGCGGCGTCCTTCTCGACATACTTGCGATACTCGTCGAGCGTGGTCGCGCCGACGCAGTGCAGCTCGCCGCGAGAGAGGGCGGGCTTCAGCAGGTTGGACGCATCCATCGCGCCGTCGGTCTTGCCGGCGCCGACCAGGGTGTGCATCTCGTCGATGAACAGGATCACCCCGCCGGCCGCGGCCGAGACCTCGGAGAGCACGGCCTTCAGCCGTTCCTCGAACTCGCCGCGATATTTCGCGCCGGCGATCAGCGCGCCCATGTCGAGGGCGAGCAATTCCTTGTCCTTCAGGCTCTCGGGCACGTCGCCATTGACGATGCGCAGCGCGAGGCCCTCGGCGATCGCGGTCTTGCCGACGCCGGGCTCGCCGATCAGCACCGGATTGTTCTTGGTGCGGCGGCTCAGCACCTGGATGGTGCGGCGGATCTCCTCGTCGCGTCCGATGACCGGGTCGAGCTTGCCGTCGCGGGCCGCGGCGGTGAGGTCGCGCGCATATTTCTTCAGGGCGTCATAGCCCTGCTCGGCAGAGGCGGAGTCGGCGGTGCGGCCCTTGCGGATCGCTTCGATCGCGGCATTCAGCCCCTGCGGCGTGACGCCGGCCTTGGCGAGGATCTTGCCGGCCTCGCTGTCCTTCTCGATCGCCAGCGCGAGCAGCAGCCGCTCGACCGTGACGAAGCTGTCACCGGCCTTGTCCGCGGCCTTCTCGGCCGTGTCGAAGACGCGCGCCAGCGCAGGCGTCAGATGCAGGCTGTTGGCGCCTGCGCCGCTCACCTTCGGGAGCTTGGCGAGCGCCGCGTCGATCTGCTGCTTCGCGACCCGCGACTGCCCGCCGGCCCGGTCGACCAAGCCGGAAGCCATGCCCTCGCTGTCGTCGAGCAACGCTTTCAGCAGATGCTCGGGTGTGAACTGCTGATGGCCCTCGCGCATGGCAATCGTCTGCGCGGCCTGCAGGAAACCCTTTGCCCGGTCGGTATATTTCTCGATGTTCATTCGGCTACCTCCGCACGCCAGTCGCGCCCCGAAGCGGCGGAGCCGGCTGCTTTTCGATGGGATAGGGTCCCCTGATGGGCGGCCCCTCGTGCTCAAAGATAGTGTTGCTTTCGCGCAACGTAAGGGGAAGGAGGCAGCTTTGACATTGACGATCGTCAAGGCCTGCGCCCAGCCTGCGGTCATGGTCGGCACGAAGCGGCAACAGGCGATTCGACGGAAGTTGCGGACGCTCGCGCCCGGCATCCCGCTGCTCGACGCCGAGACGGTGCTTGCGCTGGCGGGACGGGCGCAAATGAGGGCGCTGCCGCCGTCGACCGCGCTCTGGCTCGCGCTCGGCAGTCATGTCAGGCACAGCCATACAGATTACGATCGGCTCCTCGCGGAGGGCTATGAGCGCGATGCCGCCCGCTTCTTCGTGGCGGACGCGATCGACGACGTGCTGTCCGGCTGGGGCTGCCAGCGCTCGATTCTCGACGAGGAGCCGATCGAAGAAGGCGCGGAGCAGTCGCATTGATCGGATCGATGCAATCCTTTCATCGGCCGTGACAGCCCTGGCTGTGGTGTCTTGGCTCTCGGCATGGCAGTTTCCGCCGGCTTGCAATCGGAAGGCCTGAGCCCATGCGTGTTGCTTCACTGTATCGCTACCCGGTCAAAGGTCTGTCGCCCGAGCGTTTGAACCGAGCGGAACTGCCGACTGGCGGCTATTTCCCCGGCGACCGGCTCTTCGCGATCGAGAACGGTCCCTCCGGCTTCGATCCGGCCGAGCCGGCGCATCAGCCCAAGATCAAATACCTGATGCTGATGCGCAACGAGTCGCTGGCGCGCTTGCGGACGCGTTATGAGGACGCCAGCGGCGATCTCGTCATCGGCCATGATGGCGAGGAGACGAGGGTTTCGACCGGGACCGCGGCGGGCCGTGACCAGCTCAGCGCCTTCTTCAAGACCTTCATGCCCGACGAGTTGCGTGGTGAGCCGCGCCTGCTGACGGCGCTGGAAGGCTATCGCTTCACCGATTCACGCTCAGGCTTCGTCTCGATCATCAATCTCGCCAGCGTCGCCGATCTTGAAATGCGCCTCGGCGTGCCCGTCGATCCGCTGCGCTTCCGCGGCAATGTCATGGTCGAGGATCTGCCGGCCTGGGCCGAGCATGACCTGGTGGACTGCGAGCTTACCGCGCCGTCCGGCTTGCGGCTCCAGGTGATCAAGCGGATCGAGCGCTGCGCCGCCACCAATGTCGATCCGGCGACCGGCCTTCGCGACCTGCAGATCCCGAAGGCGCTGATGAAGGGCTACGGCCATGTCGATTGCGGCATCTATTGCCGGATCATCGCTGGCGGAACGCTCAGCGAAGGCGAGCGGCTGACTTTGGTCGAGGCGAGCGAGCCGGCGGCGCTCGGCGTCGCCTGAAACAGCAAGAGGGCCCTCGCGGGCCCTCGCTCATGTTCATAATCTAACCTGGCAGGATCACTCCGCCGGCGTCTCGCCGCCATCGTTGCCGAGCGCGTCCATGACCTCGCGCGGCGAACGCCGCCGGGGCGCCCGGCGCTTGGGCTTCTCGCCGGCCTCGGGCGCGCCCTCTGCGATGTCCGCCGAAGCGGCTGCAGCGGCGACCGGAGCCGCGGGCTCTTCCGAGATCGCGATCGGCACGCGGGTCGGCGTGGTCAGGAAAGCCGGCAGCCCAGCCGGGGCTTCCTGCTCCTCGCTGTCGGCGCGGGCCTCGTTGCGGTCACGGCGCGAAGGCCGTTCGCCGCGCGGCGCTCGCTCCTGGCGCTCGGGTCGTTCCTGGCGCTCGGGCCTCTCCTGGCGTTCCGGCCGCTCGAAACGGTGCTCGCTTTGGCCCTGGACCGGCGCGATGTCCGGCTGCTCGGCGCCGGGCTGAGCCTCGGGGCGTGGGGCATAGGAACCATTCTGGCCGTCGTTCCGCTCAAAACGGCGCTCGCCCCGGTCCTGCCGATCACCACGATCCTGACGGTCGCCTCGATCCTGGCGATCGTTGCGATCGAAACGGCGCTGGCCGTTGCGGTCGAAATTGCGGTCCTGCCGGTCCTGGCGATGCGGCCGATCAAAGCGCTGGCCGTTGTTCTGGCCGCCTTCGCCTTCCTCGCCATCCTGGCGCTGGCCGCCATGGCCGTTCATGCCGTTGTGCTGGCGCTCGCCCTGCGGCTGGCCGCCCTGGAATGCGGCTTCCTCGTCGCCCTCCTCCTCAAGCTCGTCGGCATCTTCGACGAAGGCGCGATTCGGCTGGAACGTGTGCCCGAACTGCTGGGTCATCTGCTCCTGCGCCGCGAGCAGGATGCGATAATAGTGCTCGGCGTGCTGGAAATAGTTCTCGGCCGCAACCGGATCGCCTGAAGATTGGGCGTCACGGGCGAGTTGCAGGTATTTCTCGGCGACATGTTGCGCCGTGCCCCGGACCTTTACGTCCGGACCGTTCGACTCGTAGCTCCGCTGAAGCGGGTTAGGAGACTTCCGGTTGCCGTTGTTGCTATTGTTGTTGTTGTTGTTACGGCCGCGCATGCGCCGGTTCTGACCTGGTCTCATTCGCGTCTGTCTCGCGTTGTGTTCATTCAAAGCAACCTTGAGGTCGTCATGCACGTCGTGTCGCGCGGCGGGTTGCGGCGCCGCGCTCGGGGAACTCGACCTGGAAGGGCTCTGCGCCGATATGGGTCTTCACGCGCTCTTTCCAATGGAGCCTCGCCGGCTCCTCCTCCGATCGGCTGTCTCGCACAGTCGGAGCTTCGGTCTCGCTATGTCAGTAACGTCGATTCTGGCAGTGATCCGAGGGCTCGGCCCGCTCTGCGGAACCCAGCCAAAGGTTATGTGCTGTCGACACTGTCTTCAAGACCACGCGTGCATAGCTGGTTTTGCGGCTTCTTCCAAGCAAATTCGCGCAGCTTGCTGTGCACCGTTCAAGGATTGTGCCCGAAGACGAGGGCGCGAATATGGCCGCCGAGGTCGCGGCGCGAGTCGAGATGGCGCAGGCCGGCCTGTCGCATCAGTGCGATGACCTCCTCTTCCTGTCCGGCGCCGATCTCCAGTATGGCTCGGCCGCCGGGCGCCAGATGGCGGGGCAGGGCGGCTGCAAGCGCACGATAGGCATCGAGCCCGTCCGGGCCGCCATCGAGAGCGAGGAGCGGATCATGCTCGCGCACTGACTGATCGAGGCCGGCGATCTCACCGCTGCCGATATAAGGCGGATTGGACAGGATGAGGTCGAAGCTTTCGTCGATGCCGGCCGTCCAGTCGCCCTGCCGGAAAGTGGCGCGCTCGGCAACGCCGTTGCGTGCGGCGTTGTCGGTCGCGGTCGCGACCGCGTCGGGCGACAGGTCTATCCCGACGCCGCTCGCTCGCGGAAATTCCCGCAGCGCTGCGATCAGCAGGCAGCCCGTGCCGGTGCCCAGATCGAGCATCCGTAGCGTCTCGTGCCGCCGCGGCGCGAGATGGATGAGCGCCGCTTCGATCAGGCTCTCGCTGTCCGGGCGGGGCTCCAGCGTGCCGGGCGAGAGCGTAAAGCTCAGCCCCCAGAACTCGCGCGCACCGAGAACCCGCCAGAGCGGCTCGCCGGCGAGGCGCCGCGCCAGCGCCTCGTTCAGCCGGATGGCAGCGGCCTCGCCGATCGGATCGCCGGGGCCGGCGAGGTCCTCGATCAGGATGCGGGCTTCGAAGGTGAAATCGGCGATGCCGGCACGCTTCAGCGCCAGCGCGATCGCCTTGCGGGCTGCAGACGCGGTGACGCCCGCTGCCGGCAAGGCAACGGGCGCGATCTCGTCGGTCGGTCGGTCTGTACCGGTCAAGCGTGTCCTTGGCCCGGCACGCGGCCGGTCAGTTGCCCTGCATCCCTTCGCGGATGCATTCCTTCATCTTGATCCGCAGCGCGGACTTGCTCTCCCTAGCGCCGCGATACTGTTGCTGGCAATCGCGCCGCGCCTGCGATTCTGTCTTGGCATTGTGGAGCGTCGCCGGCTGGCCGCTGAGGATCTTCTTCGCGGTCCGCTCCTGCGCGCCAGCGGAGGCCGGCACGAAGGCGACGGCCGCGGCAAGGGCGATGGCGCTGAACAGGGCTTTCATCTCTCTATCCTCCCCAAAAGAACGGTTGATGCGTCCAGAACGCGCGAGAAGGGCGAAGGTTTCACACGCTGCCTTGCTCTGCGAGTAGCTCCGCCTGGCGCTGTGCCGTCAGCGCGTCGATGATCTCGTCGAGCACCAGTCCCTGCATCATCTCGTCGAGCTTGTAGAGCGTCAGGTTGATGCGGTGGTCGGTGACGCGCCCCTGCGGGAAGTTGTAGGTGCGGATGCGCTCGGAGCGATCGCCTGAACCGACCTGCGAGCGCCGGTCGGCCGAGCGCTCGGCGTCGGCGCGGCTGCGCTCCATGTCGTAGAGCTTGGCCCGCATCAGCTCGTAGGCGCGCGCCTTGTTCTTGTGCTGGGAGCGCTCGTCCTGGACCAGCACGACGATGCCGGTCGGAATATGGGTGAGGCGGACCGCCGACTCCGTCTTGTTGACGTGCTGGCCGCCGGCGCCCTGGGCCCGCATCGTGTCGATGCGTAGATCCTTCTCTTCGAGCGTGACGTCGACTTCGCCGGCGAGCGGCAGCATGGCGACGGTCGCCGCCGAGGTATGGATGCGCCCGCTCGCCTCGGTGTCGGGCACGCGCTGCACCCGGTGCACCCCGGATTCGTATTTGAGTTTGGCATAGACGCCCTTGCCGGCGATCTCGGCGATGACCTCCTTGAAGCCGCCGACGGTGCCCTCGCTCTCGGTGAGGACATCGACGCTCCAGCCCTTGCCGGCGGCATAACGCTGATACATCCGCAAGAGATCGCCGGCGAAGAGCGAGGCCTCGTCGCCACCGGTGCCGGCGCGGATCTCGAGGATGACGCCGCGCTCGTCGGCCGCGTCCTTGGGCAGCAGCGCGATCAGGATCTCTCT
>JAESGH010000326.1_pt1 | contig 51079 bp, 41 predicted proteins | sample 9269641 | NCBI WGS metagenome assembly JAESGH01 (sample SAMN14515345, study PRJNA621665) | algae metagenome | isolation source: Phormidium tanganyikae FI6-MK23 and co-occurring heterotrophs from granitic... | place: USA: Fort Irwin, California | collected 1998-05-24 | reverse complement strand
CCCGGCACGGCATGGAGACGACGATGAAGGTCCGCAGGTTCACCCTCAGTGACGCGTCGCTGGAACGCTCTCCCGGACAGGAGGGCGAGATCTTCGTCGGCAATCTCGTCGACGCGCGCCATGGCGGGCCGATCACAATCGGCTACGGACGCTATGGACCCGGCCAGAGCCTCGCCGAGACGATGGCGGTCGACGACGTCATGATCGTGCTGGAAGGCCGGCTGTCGGTCGAGACGGCGGATAGCACGCTGACCGCCGGCCCCGGCGACATCGTCCACATGCCCAAGGGCGAAAAGGTGATCATCTGCACGCAGGAGGAGGGCGCCCTGACCGCCTATGTCACCTATCCGCATTGGCGCGAGGCGCACGCCTGAGCAAGCGGAGCAGCGCAAGGCGCGCAGGCTTGGCGGGCGCGGTGAGGGAACCGCGACCCTGCCTTCTCCCGGGTGAGGGCCTGTCGCTGCCGCAGAAGGTGTGGCGGCTCCGTTGCACTCAGATAATCAGCGGCGGGCCCTCACCCCTTCCCCTCTCTCATCCGGGAGAGGGGGCTCCGCGCCCCGTCCGGAAATGGGGAGCTGAAGGTTCCCGGGAGCGGGCGTAATCCCAAGTTCGGATTTCGTTTGGCTAGGCTTCGAATAAGCTCTCTTAGGGGGAGGGCGCGATTCGATGAGCAAAAGACTGCGGGATCCGGTGCATGGTCTTATCGTGTTTGACGAGACCGATCAGCTTGGTATCGACCCTCTCGCTTGGTCTTTGATAGACACCCCAGAATTTCAACGTCTACGGCGCATCCGACAACTGGGGGTCTCGGAGTTTACATTTCCCGGCGCCGTGCATACGCGCTTTGCGCATTCTGTGGGCGTGTTTCATACCGCTCGTACACTCGTAGAGGTGATTGCTCGCGAGATGAAGCGCATTGGGCAGGAATTTGAGCCAGAGAAGGCTCAGGTCGCCCTTGTCGCTGCTCTCTTGCATGATCTTGGACACGGCCCCTTCAGTCACACGTTTGAAGGCGTTCAGGAGTCTCGCGGTGTCAAAAAACGTCATGAGCAATGGACAGCGGATATCATTCGGAGCCAGCAAGGGCAGATACAGCCTATCCTTGAGGCTTATCGACCTGGATTTACAGACGAGGTAGCGGGCCTTCTCGAAAAAGAAGACCCCGAAGACATTTATCATGCCGTTGTATCAAGTTCCTTTGATGCTGATCGCTTGGACTACCTCCGGCGCGATAAATTCATGACTGGAACAGGCGCGGGGGCGATCGATTTTGATTGGCTAATCGAGAATGTTCGGGTTGCCGAGATTGAGATTGATGCTCCCGATGACAGCGATGCGCAGGCACGCCGTGTTCCCACATTCTGCTTACATAAAAAGGCCTTGCCGGCAGCAGAGCAGTTTTTGCTAGCGCGATACACGCTGCATCAGCAGGTTTATTTTCATAAAGCAACGCGTTGCGTCGAGCATATGGTCGCAAAATTGCTTCGCGCCGTGGCCAAAGCTGCCTCCAGCAAGAAAGCCGATCTCAAGCGCACTGGCCTTCCAGATGGGCACCCGCTGCTGCGTTTTTTCGCAAAGGGCGGGGACACTGTCAGCAACTACCTCGCGCTTGATGATACACTCGTTTTCAGCGCGCTAGAATCAATGTCGTTTGCCGAGGATGGGGTCATTGCCGATACCGCCATGCGATTGCGGGAGCGGAAGCTATACAAGACCCTTGATCTGGCCGAATTCGGAGAAAACGCGGGGGTGCAACGTTCGCGGCTGCGGCGAATTCAGAGGCAGTTTGAAGCCAAGCTTGCTTCGGAAGATGTGCTGCTGGACGAGAAGGCCACGGTTGGCATTTATGCCGAAATTGGTGGTGATGAAGAGCGAATGCACAAGAAACTTCATATCTTGGATGGAGTTGATCCACGAGAGATCAGCGAGCTATCGCCCATGATCGAGGCGCTGGTAATGAAAAAAAAGCAGTTCACACGGCTCTATTTCCGAGAGGTTTCGGACCGTGATGACGCACGTGGTTAGGGAGGACGCCATGGCCTATGAACCCGAAAATCGTGTCGCCGACATTATCACGGCTGCGGGTGGACGACTCGCGAGCCGCGTACGTCTTCAAAAAATTGCCTATCTCCTTGATAAGCTCGGTGCGGAAAGTGGTTTTTCATACACCTACCATCATTACGGGCCGTACTCCCGTGACCTCGACAGTGCAATCTTGGATGCAGAGGCATTCGATAAGATTGAGGAGAAATTTGAGCGGCGGAAGTCTGACGGCGCGCGCTACAGTGTCTTTGTTTCAAAGATTAAAAATGATGCGTATGATTATTCGTTCCTTGCCAGTCCCGAGCTTCGAGCACGGGTGCTGGAATTAGCTTCTATCAATGTAACAGTTCTTGAGCTTGCGGCTACAGCTCACTGGCTTTTCAAAGAGGAGAAAGTCTCCGATTGGAAAGCTGAAATTGTTCGTAGGAAAGGTTCAAAAACGGAGGGGGGGCGTCTTGACGATGCGACTCGCCTGCTCGGTCGACTCGGCCTTGAACCAGCTGCGGCATAAAATTAGCGGCCGCTAGCCTTTAGATAGAGCGGCGGAAATTACTCCGCCGCCTGCCTTGCCCCCTTGCCCTTCAACGGCCGCCGCTCCAGCACCTCCTTGAGGAAGCGCGCGGTGTGGCCTTTGCCGATCCGGACCACATCCTCCGGCGTGCCTTGCGCCACGACCTCGCCGCCGCCGTCGCCGCCTTCGGGGCCCATGTCGATGATCCAGTCGGCGGTCTTGATCACTTCGAGATTGTGCTCGATCACCACCACGGAATTGCCCTGCTCGACCAGTTCGTGCAGCACCTCCATCAGCTTGGCGACGTCGTGGAAGTGCAGGCCGGTGGTCGGCTCGTCGAGGATGTAGAGGGTGCGGCCGGTGGCGCGCTTGGAGAGCTCCTTGGAGAGCTTGACGCGCTGCGCCTCGCCGCCCGAGAGCGTCGTCGCCTGCTGGCCGACCTTGACATAATCGAGCCCGACGCGGGCGAGCGTCACCATCTTGTCGCGGATCGAGGGCACGGCCTTGAACAGGTCCTTGGCCTCCTCGACCGTCATGTCGAGCACGTCGGCGATCGAGCGCTCGCGGTATTTCACCTCGAGCGTCTCGCGGTCATAGCGCTTGCCCTTGCAGACGTCGCAGGTGACGTAGACGTCGGGCAGGAAGTGCATCTCGATCTTGATGACGCCGTCGCCCTGGCAGGCCTCGCAGCGGCCGCCCTTGACGTTGAACGAGAAGCGGCCGGCCTGATAACCGCGCGCCTTGGCCTCGGGCAGGCCGGCGAACCATTCGCGGATCGGCGTGAAAGCGCCGGTATAGGTCGCGGGGTTCGAGCGCGGGGTGCGGCCGATTGGCGACTGGTCGATGTCGATGACCTTGTCGAGATGCTCCATGCCCTCGATGCGGTCGTGGGCAGCCGGGTGCTCGATCGAGCCGTTGAGCTTGCGCGCGATCGCCTTGTAGAGCGTGTCGATGATCAGCGTCGACTTGCCGCCGCCCGACACGCCGGTGATGCAGGTGAACAGGCCGAGCGGGATGTCGACCGTGACGTCCTTGAGGTTGTTGCCGCGGGCGCCGACGATTCTGAGGCTCCGGCCCTTCTGCGGCTTGCGGCGCTTGATGGGCACCGGCACGCTCATCTCGCCGGTGAGGTATTTGCCGGTGAGCGAGTTCGGGTCGGCGAGGATGTCCTGCGGCGTGCCCTTCGAGACGATCTCGCCGCCATGGATGCCGGCGCCGGGGCCGACATCGACGACATAGTCGGCGGTGAGGATCGCGTCCTCGTCATGCTCGACCACGATCACGGTATTGCCGAGGTCGCGCAGCCGGCGCAGCGTGCCGAGCAGGCGCTCATTGTCGCGCTGGTGCAGGCCGATCGAGGGCTCGTCCAGCACATAGAGCACGCCGGTGAGGCCCGAACCGATCTGGCTGGCGAGGCGGATGCGCTGGCTCTCGCCGCCCGAGAGCGTGCGCGAGCCGCGCGCCAGCGTCAGATATTCGAGGCCGACATCGAGCAGGAAGGTCAGCCGGTCGCGGATCTCCTTGAGGATGCGCGGGGCGATCTCGTTCTGCTTCGCCGACAGGCGCGAGGGCAGGGCGCTGACCCAGGCGAGCGCGTCCTTGACCGAGAGCTGCGAAATCTCGCCGATATGGCGCATGTCGATCTTGACCGCCAGCGCCTCGGGCTTGAGCCTAAAGCCGTTGCACGCCGCGCAGGGCGTCTCCGACATGAAGCGGCCGATCTCCTCGCGGGCCCAGTCGCTCTCGGTCTCCTTCCAGCGCCGCTCCATATTGGTGATCACGCCCTCGAAGGGCTTCTTCACCTCATAGGCGCGCAGCCCGTCATTATAGGCCATGCGCACGGCTTCCGTGCCGGTGCCGAACAATATGGCGTCGCGGGCGCTTTGCGGCAGCTCCGACCAGGGCTTGGTGGTCGAGAAGCCGAAATGCTTGGCGAGCGCATCGAGCGTCTGGCCGTAATAGGGCGAGGTCGACTTGGCCCAGGGCGCGATCGCGCCTTTCTTCAGGCTGAGCGAGTGATCCGGGACGATCATCTCCGGATCGATCCGCATCTCGTGGCCGAGCCCGTCGCAGGCCGGGCAGGCGCCGAACGGGTTGTTGAACGAGAACAGGCGCGGCTCGATCTCGGGGATGGTGAAGCCGGAGACCGGGCAGGCGAACTTGGAGGAGAAGGTGACGCGGCGGGCTTCGCCGTTCTCCTCCTTCTCGTCGGCATATTCGAAGACGGCGATGCCGTCGGCGAGGTCGAGCGCCTGCTCCAGCGAGTCGGCGAGGCGGGCACCGAGATCGGGCCGGATCACGATGCGGTCGACGACGACGTCGATGTCGTGCTTGAACTTCTTGTCGAGCGCCGGCGCGTCCGGGATCTCGTAGAACTCGCCATTGACCTTGACGCGCTGGAAGCCGCGCTTCAGCCAATCGGCCATCTCCTTGCGGAACTCGCCCTTGCGGCCGCGCACGACAGGCGCCAGCAGGTAGCCGCGCGTCTTCTCCGGCAGCTCGACCAGCCGGTCGACCATCTGCTGCACGGTCTGGCTCTCGATCGGCAGGCCGGTGGCGGGCGAATAGGGGATGCCGGCGCGCGCCCAGAGCAGGCGCATATAGTCGTGGATCTCGGTGACGGTGCCGACGGTCGAGCGCGGGTTCTTCGAGGTCGTCTTCTGCTCGATCGAGATCGCCGGCGAGAGCCCGTCGATCTGGTCGACATCGGGCTTCTGCATCATCTCGAGGAACTGGCGGGCATAGGCCGAGAGCGACTCGACATAGCGGCGCTGGCCCTCCGCATAGATCGTGTCGAAGGCGAGCGAGGACTTGCCCGAGCCGGAAAGCCCGGTGAACACCACGAGCTTGTCGCGCGGAATCGCGAGATCGACATTCTTGAGATTGTGCTCGCGCGCGCCGCGCACCGAGATGACGCGGGCGTTCGGATCGGCCGCGCGATTGCGGTCGAACATGTCTTCCAGCGTCGCGGCCTGTTCGGCGAGCGTGGTCTTGCGGGCCATGGTGGTGTCCGGTTCGGGCTAAGCCGTAGAGATAGGGCAATCGCCGGCTCGTGCCAGTGCAGCCGGGCGGGAGGCGGGCATGAGTAGCACGCAGCCGCCGATGTTGCCGCATTGTTCCTGCGAGGTGTGCTGACAGAGATTGTCAGGAGCGTGGCAGGCTGTGGAAGCGCGCTCTGAGCAGGATGGCCGAGACCAGCATGGCCAGCGCCAGCGTCCCCGACAGGATCAGCGCTGCCGCAGCGCCATAGCGCTCGATCAGCAGGGCGTAGGCGAGCGGCGAGGCGGCCGAGAGGAAGAAGCCGGGCGCGAGCAGGCGACCGACATAGGCGCCATAGCTCTTCGGATCGAACAGCATAAGCGGCAGCGTGCCGCGCGTGATCGTCAGCACACCATTGCCGGCGCCGTAGCAGAAGGCGAAGGCCAGCGCGGCAAAGGCGCTGGCGCCGCCGGCGAGGCCGGTGACGAAGCAGAGCGGCAGCACCAGGCAGGCGACGAGGTTGAGGTCGAACGGGCTGGTCTTCGCCCCGAACAGCACCTCGCCGAGCCGCGCCAGCGACTGGCCGATGCCACGGGTCGAGCCGATCCAGACCGCAATCGCGGCCGGCAGGCCGAGTCCCGCGAGGATGCCGATCATATGGGCGGACATGCCGGCATTGAGGATGCCGGCAAAGGTGACGATCAGCGCATAGAGCAGGCCGGCGAAACGGGTATCGGCCGGGCTGAGCGTGACCACGGGCTTCGCTGCCGCCGCGTCGGACAAGGGCCGCGCCGAGACGCCAGGCAGCGTCAGATGCAGCGGCAAGGTGAGCAGCGCGAAGCCGGCATAGGCGATCAGCGCGCCGCGCCAGCCGAACTGCTCGGCGAGAGCGTGACCAAGCGGCCAGAACACGGTCGAGGCGAGGCCGCCGAGCAAGGTGATCTGGGCGATCGGCCGGCGCGCCGCGCTGCCGCCGATCCGGGCCAGCGCCGCGAAGGCGGCGTCGTAGAGTGAGAGCCGCATGGCGAGGCCGAGGCCGAGCCAGGCGGCGTAATAGGCCGCGATCGTGTGGCCGAAGGCGAGGCCGAGGCAGCCGGCGGCTGTCAGCAGCGATCCCACGCACATCACCGTGCGGCCGCCATGGCGGTCGATCAGCCGGCCGACTGCGCCCGAGGTCAGCCCCATCACCAGGAGCCCGGCCGAGAGCCCGCCATGGATGATCGCCTGCGACCAGCCGAGATCGCCCGCGATCCGCTCGCCGAAGGCGCCGACGAGATAATAGGACACGCCCCAGGAAATGAGCTGCGCCAACCCGAGGCAGAAGACGGTGCTGCCGGAGATCACCCGGCCGATCCGGCCGTCCATGGCTGTGGCAACGTCTGGTCTCCTGGCCCGAGGCTGCGCTGCATCAGCACGGTGTCGACCCAGCGGCCGAACTTGAAGCCGGCCGAGCGCAAGGTGCCGACCGGCTCGAAGCCGAAGCGACGATGCAGGCCGATCGAGCCGGCATTGCCGCTGTCGCCGATCACCGCCAGCATCTGCCGCCAGGGCCCGGCCTCGCATCGCCCGATCAGCCCCGAGAGCAGGGCGCCGCCGATGCCGCGCCCGGACTGTCCTTCGGCGACATAGACCGAATCCTCGATCGTGTGGCGATAGGCCGGACGCGGGCGGTAGCTGGTGGCGTAGCTGTAGCCGACGACGCGGCCGCCCCGCTCGGCGGCGAGATAGGGCAGGCCGAGGCCCAGCACAGCCTGCCGGCGCGCCAGCATCTCCTCGACGCTCGGCGGCGTCTCCTCGAAGCTGGCGAGGCCGGTTAGGACATGATGGCTGTAGATCGCCTGGATCGCAGCCATGTCGGCTTCTTCCGCGTCGCGGACGACGACGGGGGGTGTGGAGGGGGAGGAGTCGATTCTTGTCATCACGGCGATCTTGCGCTTTGCCATGCCATAAATGAAGCTTCTCGAAGTTATGCAGAGCATGAGAAATTCTTTGATATGAGGGACCTCCGCCTCGACCAGCTCGACAGCTTCCGCCACGTGATAGCGCTCGGCAGTTTCTCGGCGGCGGCCGAGAGACTGGGCCTGAGCCAGCCGGCGGTCAGCCTGCAGATCCGTGAACTGGAGCGCCGGCTCGGTACGGTACTCATCGAGCGCGTCGGGCGCCGGGCGCAGCCGACCCTGGCGGGCACTGAACTGCTCGACCATGCCGGGCGGATCGCGGCGGCGGTGGCGGCGGCGCAGGAGGCGATGGCGCGGCATGCGACCGGGGCAATGGGCCGCGTGCGCATCGGCACCGGCGCCACCGCCTGCATCTTCCTGCTGCCGCCGGTGCTGGGGGAACTGCGCCGGCGCCATCCGACGCTGGAGATCACCGTCAGCACCGGCAACACCTCCGACATCGTCAAGGCGATCGAGGAGAACCAGATCGATATCGGCCTGGTCTCGCTGCCGGCGGCCGGCCGCAACCTCGACGTGACGCCACTGCTGGAGGACGAATTCGCAGTAATCGCGCCGCCCGGCATGGAGCTGCCAGCGCGATTGACGCCGGAGGCGCTGGCGCGCCTGCCGGTGCTGCTGTTCGAGCCTGGCGGCATCACGAGGCGAATAGCCGATGAATGGTTTGCCCGCGCCGGCGTGACGCTCAAGCCGGTGATGTCGCTCGGCAGCGTCGAGGCGATCAAGCGGCTGGTCGGCGCTGGTCTCGGCTGCGCCGTGCTGCCCGGCATGGCGGTGCATGGCGAGAACGACGGGCTGATCATCCGCTCCCTGTCGCCGCGCGTGCATCGCACGCTTGGCCTCGTCCTGCGCAAGGACAAGCCATTGCATCGTGGCCTGCGCGAGACGCTGAAGGCCTTGCGGGCGCTGAGGACGCTGAGGGATCGCCTTTCGGAACCAAAGCCCTCATCCTGAGGAGCAGCCTTCAGGCTGCGTCTCGAAGGATGCTCCAGCTGGTTCCCGAGCCTCCTGAAGCATCCTTCGAGACGCCGCTTCGCGGCTCCTCAGGATGAGGGCTCAGGGAACGGGCCTGCATGCCCTCCGCACTGCTGACAGGTCCGGTCAGGCGCGCGGTCCATCCCATCCCTCGTTCGCGCAGTGCCCAGGACTTGCAAGCGGCGCTAAGGTTTTCGCCTGTCGGGGCGGAACCTTTCGCCCGCTTTCGCGCTTCGCTTCGTGGACATGCCGAATTGTCAGGTGCCATGATCGGGCACGGCAGCCAGCGGGGGACCGTCATGATGAAAGCCGTTCTGCAAGGGGCAGCGCTGCTGCTTGGCCTTGGTCTCAGCGCTCCCGGCTTCGCCTGCGAGCTCGACCGGCCGCTGAAGATGGCCGGGCTCGACTATGATTCCGCCGCCTTCCACACCGCCGTCGCCAGCGCCATCGCCGAGAAGGGTTTTGGCTGCAAGGTCGAGCGTGTGCCGGGTGTGATCGCACCGCTGGTCAACGGCCTCGGCCGCGGCGATGTCGACATCGTCATGGAGATCTGGTTGGCCAATCCGGTCGAGGCCTGGCTCAAGGAATCGGCCGCCGGCAAGGTCGAGCCGCTCGGCACGACCTTCCCCGATGCGAACGAGGGCTGGTTCGTGCCGCGCTATCTCGTCTCCGGTCCCGACGCCAAGGCGCCGGAGCTGAAATCTGTGCAGGATCTCAAGCGCTATAAGGAGCTGTTCACCGACCCGGACGAGCCGGGTAAGGGTCGCTTCTATAATTGCGTCGCCGGCTGGGTCTGCGAGGGCATCAACAGCAAGAAGCTCGTCGCCTACGGGCTTTCCGGGGATTTCACCAATCTGCGCGGCGGCTCCGGTGAGGCGATCGTCGCCGCCATCGAATCCGCCCTGAAGCGCAAGCGGCCGGTCGTGTTCTACTATTGGGGCCCGAGCTGGCTGCTCGGCGCCTATGACCTCGTCAAGCTCGACGAACCGGCCTTCGACCAGGCGATCTGGGACGAGCTCAAGACGAGCGATGCACCCAAGCGCGCCAGCGCCTATCCGGTCAGCCGCGTCGTCATCGGCGCCAATGTCGAGCTGGCCAAGAAGGCGCCGCAGCTTGCAGGCTTCTTCAGGAAATACACCACGACCAGCGAGCTGACCTCGAAAATGCTGGCCGAAGCGCGCGAGAAAGGTCAGTCGCCCGAGCAGCAGGCGCTCGTATTCCTGAAGACGCAAGGCGATGTCTGGAAGGCCTGGCTGCCGGCCGATATCGCCAGCAAGGTCGCGTCCGGCCTGTGACACCAGATGGACTGCCGGATCTCGGCAAGGCGCTGCAAAAGCTGGTCAACCAGGGCGTCGATGCCATCGTCACCAGCTATGGCAATGATCTCGACGGCTTCAGCAGGCTGCTGACCGCGCCGGTACGCGGCGTCGAGAGTGTTCTGCTGCTCGTGCCAATGCCTGCCTTCGTCCTCGCCGTTGCTGCGGCGGCCTGGTTTGCGAGGCGCAGTCTCAGCTTCACGCTCGCCATGGCGATCCTGCCGCTGGTGCTCGCCGGTCTCGGCGTCTGGACCGAGGCGATGCAGACGCTTGCCCTCGTCATCGTCGCGGTGGTGCTGGTCGTGCTGCTGGGCCTGCCGCTCGGCGTCGCCGCGGCGCGCCTGCCGCGTCTCGGAAAAGCGCTCGCGCCGGTCTACGATCTGATGCAGACCATCCCGAACTTCGTCTACCTGATCCCGGTGGCGATGCTGCTCGGGCTCGGGCGGGCGCCGGCGCTGCTCGCGACCCTGATCTACGCGCTTCCGCCCTTCGCGCGGCTAACCGAGCTCGGCCTGCGCGGCATCGATATCGGCATGATCCACGCCGCCCGCGCTCTCGGGCTCGGACCGTGGCAGACGCTCCGGCTCGTCGAATTGCCGCTGGCGCGGCCGGTGATCCTGCAAGGCCTCAACCAGGCGATCATGCTATCGCTCGCCATGGTCGTGGTCGCCTCGATGATCGGCGCCAAGGGGCTGGGCGAGGTCGTGCTGCTCGGCTTGCAGCGCGCCGATCCGGGCCTCGGCTTCGTCGGCGGCCTCGCGGTCGTGGCGCTGGCGATCCTGCTCGACCGCATGGCGCAGGCGATCCTGCGGCAGCGGCGCCCGCCGGCGTGAGCTGCTGACGGATTCGGTCAGGGCGAGCGGTTGCGCCGCATCCGGTGCTTGGGCAGGGTGCCGCCCGAAACGGGAGAGGCACTGCCATGTACGGCTTGATCGGGAAAATGCGGGCCAAGCCCGGCGAGCGCGAGGCGCTGATCGGCTACATCCTCGAAAGCAGCGGCGAGATGCCGGGCTGCCTGAGCTATGTCGTTGCCCGTGATCCCGACGATGCCGACGCGATCTGGGTGACTGAGGTCTGGGACAAGGAAGAGAGTCACAAGGCTTCGCTCGCTCTACCGGCGGTGCAGGCGGCGATCGCCAAGGCAAAGCCGATCATCGCCGGCTTCGACAGCCACATCGTTACGCAGCCGGTCGGCGGCTTCGGCTTGGCGAAGGGCTGAGGGCCTCCTCCGTCATTACGAGGAGCGTAGCGACGAAGCAATCCAGGAGGACGTGGAGCGCTGCCGTCCCTGGATTGCTTCGCTTACGCTCGCAATGACGGTATGCCTTCCGCTTCCCGCCGGCACGGTCTAAGACCCTCGCGACCGAGCCGCGAGCCTGCCATGACCCAATCCACCCCGAGCAAACTCACCATTCTGCCGACGAGGGCAGCGCTGACCGGCCGGGTGATGCCGCCCGGCTCGAAATCGATCACCAATCGGGCGCTGCTGGTCGCGGCGCTGGCCAAGGGCACCAGCCGGCTCAGTGGTGCGCTGAAGAGCGACGACACCCGCTATATGGCGCAGGCGCTGCGCGACATGGGCGTCGAGATCGCCGAGCCGGATGCGACCAGTTTCATCGTTACCAGCGACGGACGGCTCAAGGCGCCTGCCGGGCCGCTCTTCCTCGGCAATGCCGGCACGGCGACCCGCTTCCTGACCGCGGCGGCGGCGCTGGTCGACGGCACGGTCGTCGTCGACGGCGACGAGCATATGCGCAAGCGGCCGATCCTGCCTTTGGTCGAGGCGCTCACCCGGCTCGGCGTCGCGATCAGCGCGCCGAGCGGCTGTCCGCCGGTGACGATCAAGGGGCAGGGCGGTTTCGAGGGCGGTTTGGTCGAGGTCGATGGCGGGCTCTCCAGCCAGTATGTCTCGGCCCTGCTGATGGCCGGCGCCTGCGCACGCAATCCGGTCGATGTCGTGCTGACGGGACAGGAAATCGGCGCGCGCGGCTATGTCGACCTGACGCTGGCGACGATGCGCGCCTTCGGTGCGCAGTTTTCCGAGCCGGATAGCGGCGGCTGGCGGATCGCGCCGACCGGCTACACGGCAACCGACTACCTGATCGAGCCGGATGCTTCGGCTGCGACCTATCTCTGGGCGGCGGAGGTGCTGACCGGCGGCGCGATCGATCTCGGCGTGCCGGCTTCCGCCTTCACCCAGCCCGACGCCAAGGCCTATGAGCTGATCGCGGCCTTCCCGAATTTGCCCGCCGAGATCGACGGCTCGCAGATGCAGGACGCGGTGCCGACGCTCGCCGTGCTCGCCGCCTTCAACCGGACGCCGGTGCGCTTCACCGGCATCGCCAATCTGCGCGTCAAGGAATGCGACCGCGTCGCGGCGCTGGCACAGGGCCTGTCGCGGATCAGGCCCGGCCTCGGCACGGAGGAGGGCGACGATCTCCTCGTCGCCTCCGACCCTGCGCTCGCGGGCCAGACGCTGCCGGCCGAGATCGACACCTTCGCCGATCACCGCATCGCCATGAGCTTCGCGCTGGCGGGTTTGAAGATCGGCGGCGTCACCATCCTCGATCCCGCCTGCGTGGCCAAGACCTATCCGGATTACTGGCGCGCGCTTGGCTCGCTCGGCGTGCGCTTCGAGGGCAAGGTGCCGTAGGAGCTGCAGGGACAGAGGACGACACTTAGCTCCCTGTCATCTTTCGCGGAAGACGCGGTGTGCGTGATCCATGACGGGTTTGACGAGGTATGACAGGGCGGTTCGATCATCGGTGGTGATCAGGACCTCGACGGGCATGCCGGGCACGAGGGTTTTGCCTTCGAGGGCCTTGTCGTCGCGGGCGATCTCGACCTCGGCGATGTAGAAGGTGGCGTCTGACTGGGCGTCCTTGGTGGTCGCGGGCGAGACATGCCGGACCTGGCCGGGGATTTCCGGGGTGGTGTTGCGGGCGAAGGCGGCAAAGCGCAGGCGTGCCGGCTGGCCGGCATGGACCTGGTCGATATCGGCCGGGGCGATCTTGATTTCGACGAGGAGCTTGGCCGTCTCGGGCACGATGGTCGCCAGGCGCGCCGCCGGGGTGATGACGCCGCCGACGGTGAAGACGCTGAGCTCGTTGACGATGCCGGCGACCGGCGCCTTGATCTCGGCGCGTGCCAGCCTGTCCTCGGCGGCGACGCGCCGGTCGGAGAGCTCGGCGATCCTGGCCTCGATCGGGGTGAGCTCGCGCTGGGCCTCGGTGCGCGCGGTTTCGTCGATGGTGATGATCTGCAGCCGGGCCTCGTTGATGCGCAGCTTCGCCCGCGCGATCATCGCCTCGATCTCGCCGCGCTCGCCGAGCAGTCGCGCCCATTCGCGGTTGATGTTGAAGACCTTGACGCCGTCGATGAAGCCTTTCTGGAAGAGGTTGAGATATTTGTCGCGCTCGATCTCGACGAGCCGCAGCTCCTCGCGCTTGGCGGACAGGCGGGCCTCCAGCCCCTTCGTCTCCTCGCCCGACTGGACGATGGTGATCTCGAGCAGCTCCTTGCGGCTCTCCCGGTTCTGGCGATTGCCGCTGAACAGGCGCCGCTCGCCGGCCATGATCTTGACCGCGTCATCGCTGAGCGCGCCCAACCCCGGCGGGTCGAGCATAGCGTCGAGCCCGTCGCGCTCGGCGAGGAGCCGGGCGCGGCGGCCGAGGACGTCGGCAAGCTGCGAGCGGATGATCGAGAGCTCCGTCCTGATCTGGACGTCGTCGAGCCGGAACAGCACCTGTCCCTCGCTGACGCGCTCGCCCTGGCGGACGGCGATGGCCTGCACGGTGCCGCCATCGCGGTGCTGCACCTCCTTGAGGTTCTGGTCGACCTTGACCGCCCCTTGCGCGATCACCGCGCCGGCGAGCCGGGCCGTCGCGGCCCAGCCGCCGCAGCCGATCACCAGCGCGACGGCCAGCAGGAGCCCGAACAGCACATGTGCGCGCAGCGAGAACCTGTCGTCGCGCTTCTCCGGCACTGCGGTGGCGCCCGCGAGGAAGTCACGATCGGTGTTGTACGCATTCATGACCGGGTCACTCCACGCGAGGATCAGCTGTAGTAGTGGAACTGGTGGGCGCCGCTGATCTCGATGGAGAGACCCCCGTCGCCCTCGTTCTCGATGTCGACATCGATGAAGGTGGTTTCCTGGTCGCCGATCTTCTCGATCCGGAACCGGAACGGCTGGTTGTCGCCGCTGTCCTCGCCATAGGTGCGGCCGAAGCCGTCCTCGTCGTCGCCGTCATCGTCCTCGTCGCGATCGTCGTCGCGGCGCAGCGTGTACTGGCTGATCAGGATGCGGTCGCCGACCTCGAGGTCGAGGATCTTGTGGATCATCTCCTGCGCATCCTCGACGGCATCGCGCCCGTCGAGCTCGAACTTGAAGGTGTCGTCGCCATGGCCGCCGGTGAGCGTGGTCGGCGCCTCAGCCCCGATGATGAAGGTGTCGTCGCCGTCGCCGCCGATCACCACTTCGAAGCAGGCGATTGCGTCATGGCCGGCTTCCGGGCTCGTGAGCTTGCCTTCGACCAGATCGACGATGACGTCGTGCTTCAGGCTGCTCAGGTCGAGCGTGTCGATGCCGGCGCCGCCATCATAGTCGTCGTCGTCACAGTCGGCATCGACGATGACCTTGTCGTCGCCGTCGCCGCCCTCGACCTTGTCCTCGCCCGCGCCGCCGGCGAGATGGTCGTTGCCGCTCGAGCCCTGGACCTCGTCGTCGCCATCGCCGCCGAGGACGACATCGTCGCCCGCGCCGCCGATCAGGCAATCGTCGCCCGCTTCGCCGAGGATGACGTCGTCGCCACCTTCGCCATGGACCCGGTCATCGCCGGCCCCGGCCCGCGCGACGTCGTTGCCGTCGCCGGCCTCGACCTTGTCGTCGCCATCGCCGGCATCGAGCGTGTCGTTGCCGTTGCCGCCGCGCATATGATCCTTGCCGGCCCCGGCGAACATAAGGTCCGCGCCGTCGCCGCCGTCGAGCAGGTCGTTGCCGGTGCGGCTGATCAGCGTATCGTCGCCATCCTCGCCGAAGAGGCTGTTGTCGCCGCCGCCCGCATCGACATGGTCATTGCTGCCCCCGGCCCTGACGATGTCGTCGCCGTCTCCCAGATGCACGCTGTCGACGTTGGCTCCCCCGATCACGACATTGGTGCTGTTGCTGGCGGCGGTGACAACATTGTTGCCGTCGCCGGTCAGGATGGTGTTGGCTCCCTCGCCGCCATCGATCTGGTCGTTGCCATCGCCGCCATCGAGGAGATCGTTGCCCGCACCACCGAGAATGACATCGTCACCGGCGCCACCGGCGATCACGTCGTCGCCGTCGCCACCATCGAGGAAGTCGTTGCCGGCCTCGCCATAGAGGTGATCGTTGCCGGCATCGCCGTAGAGGCTGTCGTTGCCCGCCCCGCCATAGAGGATGTCGTCGCCGGCGCCGCCATGGACGGTGTCGTCGCCGACGCCGGCCTGGACGGTGTCATCGCCGGCACCGGCGAGGATGATGTCGGCCGCGCCGCGGCCCTCGATCAGGTCGTCGCCGCCGAGGCCCTCGATGCGGTCGCGGCATTCGGTGCCGATCAGGGTGTCGTCGGCCTCGGTGCCGATGAGCTCCAGGAACTCGACCACATCGAACTTAGCCTGCTGGACCACGCCAGCCTTGCCGTCGCTGACGACATAGCTGACCGTGACCGGGCCGTAATAGCCCTTGGCGGGAGTGTAGAGCCAGCCGCCCTCGGCCAGCTGCAATGTGCCATGCGAGACGGTGATCTGCCGGATGCTGAGCGGGTCGGCATCGGCATCGCTCGCGCCGGCGAGCAGCAGCGCCATGGTGAGGAGCGTGGTCTGGCAGGGGCCGACATCGACCAGCCGGACCGGCCCGTTGAGGCGCGGCGCCCGGTTGCGCGGCGGCAGTTCGGGGCCCGGATCGCTGGGACCGGGCGGGCGGATATCGGGCCCGCCGCCGCCACCGGGAGCGCTGGTCGGCGAAGGAAAGGAGCCGGCCAGGCTCGGCAGGCCGGCCTCGAACAACCCACCCGAGCCGGCCGGCATCCGCAAGGCGGACCAGTTGTCATTGCTGGCATCCTCGCCGAACGCGTCCGGAATCCGCGCCGAGCGCAATGGCGGCAGCGGCAGCTGGTCGAACTCGAACATCGGCGAATCGATGCCGAGGAAATCGGGCAGGCCGGGCACGCTCGGCCCGGGCCCGCCGGTGCCGATCGCCTTCTCCTTGGCGTCGCCGAGCGCGCCGGTCTCGTCCTCGGGGTCGTCGGCGGCATCGGGGGCCGGCGGTGCCACAGCCTCGGCCGTCGCTCCATCGGCTGCAGCGGTCTCGGGGCGTTGTCCCTCGTTCGGAGAGGTTGCCGCCTTGGCCGGATCGAGGATGCCCTGAACATAGGCGATCACGGCGGCCATGAGCGCGACCAGCATGGCCGGGACGCGCAGCGGCAGTGGCGCATCGTCCTGGGCACGCTCGTAGATCTGGGCGGTGTTCTGTGGCGCGATGTCCGTGCGCCGGGCGGCTTTGACGTCGATCATACCGACACCCGCTGGAGCTCGAATGGCATGGCTTTGGGCATGGGCGCGGCGGGCCGCGGCGGCGCTTCCGCCGCCTCCGCCCCGCCCGCGGGCTTGATGATCTGGTCCTTCGGCCCGAAGGCAGTCAGCTTGCCGGCCTGGATCACCCCGACATAATCGACGGCGGCGAGCGCGCTCGGCCGGTGCGCGACGATGATGACGATGGCGCCGCGGGCCTTGAGCTGCTCGATCGCCCTGGTGAGCGCCGCCTCGCCCTCGCCGTCGAGATTGGAGTTCGGCTCGTCCATCACGACCAGGAAGGGATTGCCGTAGACGGCTCGCGCCAGGCCGATGCGCTGGCGCTGGCCGGCCGAGATCGCCATGCCCTGCGGACCCAGCGGCGTGCGGTAGCCGGCCGGCAGGCGCACGATCATGTCGTGGATGCCGGCTGCGTTGGCGGCGGCGACGATGCCGCTCGGGTCGTCATAGTCGGCCAGGCGCGAGATGTTCTCCTCGACGGTCGCATCGAGCAGGCTGACCTCCTGCGGCAGATAGCCGACCGCCCGGCCGAGATCCTCCTCCGGCCATTGCTCGAGCTCGGCCCCGTCGAGGCGCACGGCGCCGCGCAGGCTCGGCCAGATGCCGGTCAGGGCGCGCACCAGCGTCGTCTTGCCGCCGCCGCTCGGCCCGATGATGCCGACCGCCTTGCCGGCGCCGACCTCGAAGCTGACCTCGCTGAGCAGGATCTGGCCGCTGCCCGGCGCAGCGACGGTGATCTTGTCGACCTTGAGATAGCTCTGTGGCGCCGGCAGCTTCATCGGCTCGACCGCCTTGCTCAGGGCGACGACGGTCTCGCGCAGGCGCGCGAAGCTCTGGCGGGCGGCGACGAAGGGCTTCCAGTTGGCGATCGCCTGGTCGACCGGCGCCAAAGCGCGCGCGGACGAGACCGAGGCTGCGATGATCGCGCCGGCCGAGAGCTCGCCCTTGATGGTGAGATAGGCGCCGAGCCCGAGCACCGCCGATTGCAGGATCACGCGCAGCACCTTCGAGACGGCGCCGAAGGAGCCGACGATGTCGCTGGCGCGCGATTGCAGTTCGAGATGGGCCTCGTTCGCCACGGAAAAGCGCTGCGTCGCCCGCCCGGCGAAACCCATCGCCTTCAGCACCTCGGCATTGCGGGCATTCGACTCGGCGATCGCGCTGCGCCCCAGCGCCGTCTGCCGGGACTCCCCCGCCACCTTGCGCGCCACGATCTCGGCCGCCAGCGTCAGCAGCGTCAGCACCACGGCGCCGCCGAGCGTCAAGGCGCCGAGCCAGGGGTGCAGCAGGTAGATGAAGCCGAGATAGATCGGGATCCAGGGCAGGTCGAACAGCGCGCCCGGTCCCTGGCTGGCCAGGAAGCTGCGCACATTGTCGACGTCGCGGCCGCGTTCGAGCGCCTCGGTGGTGGAGAAGCCGAAGCGCGGCATGTCGATGGTCACGCGGTGCGCGATCGGCGCGATCTCGCGGTCGAACCGCGCCCCGATCCGCAACAGCACGCGCGAGCGGATCGCATCGAAGCCGCCCTGGAACAGGAAGAGCACGAGGGCGATCACGGAGAGCGCAACCAGCGTCTGGACGCTGCCGCTGGTCAGCGCGCGATCATAGACCTGCATCATGTAGAGCGAGCCGGTGAGCGCCAGCACGTTGATCACGCATGAGATCGCGACGAGATAGACGACGATCCCGCGCAAGCCTTCGGTGAGCTTTGCGGCATCGCGCTTGCGGGCAAGGGACAGATTGGCGGAGGCCATTGGCCACTCCCTGAACGATGAATGGTGCAGAGCCCGACGCCACCCCGGTCAGGGACCGGGGTGGCGCGAGCCGCCGCATCAAAGGGTGACGTTGCCCGAGTTCAGGGTGAGGGTGCCCTTCAGGTTGATCTGGAAATCGGCATCCGGATCACCGTCGGCGTTGCCCGACACCACCGTGTAGTCGCCATCGGCGCGGGTCTCGTAGGTCACCATGAGCTGCGCCGAGCCGGTGAACGACGAGCCGTTCACGATCGTGAAGCTCTGGTTGCCCGCCGCGGCCTGGTCGGCGTCGATCTGCGACAGGTCGAGCTTGTCGCCCGGCTCGAAGTCGAGGATCGTGTCGCCATCGGCCGCCTGCTGGCTGGTGAAGCGGAAGACGTCGTTGCCCGCCCCACCTTCGATCACATTGACCGCATTGCTGGCCGTGATCGTGTCGTTGCCGGAGCCGGTCGCGACATTCTCGATGCCCCACAGCGTGTCCTGGCCGGTCTGGACGCTGACCGCGCTGCCCCGCCCGGACAGGCCGGAGCCGAGATCGACGGTGACGGAAGCGGTCGCCACCGACAGGTCGAGCGTGTCGATGCCGTTGCCGCCGCCGAGGTCGTCGCCGTGATAGCTGTCATTGCCGTCACCGACCGCCCCGATGAAGACGTCGTTGCCGGCGCCACCCACGACGGTGTCGTCGCCCGCGCCGCCATCGAGCCGGTCATTGCCGCCGCCGCCGAAGATCCGGTCGGCACCCGCCTCGCCATAGAGCGCATCATTGCCCTCACCGCCGAAGCCGTGGTCGTCGCCGCCGCCGAGGAAGACCGTATCCGTTCCGGCTCCGGCATCGACGAAGTCGGCGCCTTCGCCAGCAACGATATTGTCGTCTCCGGCCTCGCCGGTGAGGACGTCGTCGCCGCCGAGGCCGACGATCGAATCCGCCCCTGCCGTCCCGATCAGGACATCGCTCTGGCCCGTCCCGGTCCGCACCGCTCCACCTGACGGACCAGGCGCCGGCGTGCCGGTCTCGTCCTCGTCGTCATCGCAGCCGCAGTCGTCGTCATCATCATCATGACCCCCGTGATGATGATCGTCATCATCCTCGTCGTCGTCATGGTCATCATCATCGTCGTCGTCTTCATCGTCGTCGTCATGATCGCCGGAGCCGAACTGCGGCATCCCATCGCCCGCGGTGAAGCAGATGCTGTGCGTCGGGCTCGTCATCGTGGTCACGCCGTTCGCGTCGGTCGTGACCTCATAGTCGCCGGGCACCGCGCCGTCGGGCAGCTCGATCACATCCTGCGGCCGCAGATTGCCGACGATCGTGTCGTTGCCGCCATTGGAGCGGAACACGATGCGATGCGCCGAGGTCAGGGCCGAGATGTCGACAGTGTCGTCGCCAGCGGCGCCATCGATCGTGATGGTGTTGAGACGCAGGCTCGTGGTCGAGAAGTCGCCGATGATCTCGAAGGTGTCGTTGCCGGCAGAGCCGGCGGTCCCGGAAGGATCGGCGCCGTTGATACGGATTTCTTCTATCTCGCTGAGTTCGGCGATCACCGAAGCGGCGTTGGTGCCGTTGCGGGTGACGACGATCTCGGTGGCCGCCGCTATCACGGCCAGCGGGTTGACCAGAAGGAACTCGGCCCTTGTATAGATGCGGTAGGTCTCGGCCGAAGTGTTGCCCACGATCGAGAAGGTGTCGCCAGCGGTGCCTTCGGTGCCGCCATCAATGATGTCCTTGCCGTCGGTCGGGCCGGAGGCATTGGCGTTCCAGACGATTGTATCGTCGCCGGCGCCGCCATTGACGGCGTCGACACCGGCGTTGAGGCCGGGAATGGTCGCGTTGACGATGAAATTGTCTACGAAGACATTATCGCCGCCATCCCAGTCGCCATTCACCTGGAAGCGGATCGCGGATTGCGCCCCGATCTGCCCCGCAGTCAGGACCGCCGAGAAGTTGGCATTCGCCGAGTTGAGAACGCCGCCGGTCAGGTTCTGCCAGCTATTTGCAGCCTGGTTCCAGGCCTGGACGGTGACGTTCTCCGTGCCGGTGACACTGCCGTCGCCGGTAAAGGCAAACTGCACCGTCGCCGACGTCGCGCCAGCCACGTTGAAGGCGCGCTGGATCCATTCGCCGCCGTCAAGGTTCTCGTTGAACTGCAGGCGACCGCCCTCGATGGAGATATCGCCACCGGTGGCACTGGTGGTCTCGCCGCCGCCTTCGGCCCAGTCTCCGGCGAAGGAGAGCGTGCCGTCATTGTTCGAGTAGGCCTCGGCGCCGAAGCTGTCAGTGAAGGCACCGGTATCGCTGCCGATCCCGCCCGAGAGCGTGTCATTGCCGTCGCCGCCATTGAGGATGTCGGCACCTTCGCCGCCGTTGACGATGTCATTGCCGCCATTGGCGTTGACGGTGTCATTGCCGCCATTGGCATTGAACGTCTCCGACGTGGTTCCCAAGCCGTTGAGCGTATTGGCGTTATTGTCACCGTTGATCGTGCTGGTGGGGGCGGCGCTGGCCAGGATGAAGTCGGCCACGGTGATGACGTTGTTGCCATTCCCGTTCACGCCGTTCAGCCGGACGGTCGTGGCTGTGTTGCCGTCGATCGTGACCTGGGTATCGTTCCCAAGATCGACGATGCCCACTCTCGCGGCGAAGTTGGCCGCAGTGATGCCCAAGCCCGAGACGTCGATACGGTCCTGTCCACCGCCACCCGCATCGGCATCGAAGCTGGCGACGGTGTCGTTGCCGAAGGCAGGCGCGTTGTAGACGATGGTGTTGAACCCGCCGCCGACATCGATGGCGTCGTTGCCGGCACCGCCGATGATGGTGTCATTGTCATTGCCACCATTGAGGATGTCGTTGCCGTCGCCGCCGTCGAGCAGGTCGTTGCCATCATCGCCGTTCAGCGTGTCGTTGCCGCCAGCGCCGAAGAGCTGGTTGGCTGCGTCATTGCCGTTGATGATGTTGTTGAGGGCGTTGCCCGTGCCTCTGACAGCATTGTTGTTGAGGTCGAGGTTTTCGACATTGGCGCCGAGCGTGAAGTCGATGTCGGACTCGACGCGATCGGTACCGCCGAGCACGAGGTCGGCATTGGTTTCGGTAACGACATCGCCGGCTTCGTCGACGAAGTAGACGTCATTGCCGTCACCGCCGATCATGGTATCGGCGCCGAGCTCGCCATCGAGCGTATCATTGCCGGCCAGGCCGCTCAGCGTATCGTTGAGGTCACCGCCGAGAATAGTGTTGTTGCCCGCATTGCCGGTGCCGATGAACGCACTGGCATCGGCGCCGCGGAAGGTGAGGTTTTCGACATTGGTCATGGCCGCCAGGGACAGTTCGGCCATGAAGGTCTCGACCGTATCCGTGCCTTCGCCAGCAGCTTCCACCACCACGTCGAGCAGGTCGTCGACGCCATAGGTGTCGTTGCCGGCCCCGCCGACCAGGGTGTCGCCACCTTCCGCGCCGACAAGGTCGAGGGCATCGGGGTCCCCGGTATCGCGGGCGTCGAGATCGTCATCGCCAGCACCGCCGACCAGGAGGTCGTCCCCGAGGCCACCGACAAGGTCGTCATTGCCGGAAGCGCCGAAGATCAGGTCGTTGCCGCTGCCGCCGGTGATGACGTCGCTGGTTCCCGTTTCGCCGGTGATGAAATTGTTGGCGGTCGAGGTCGACAGGTTGACGCCACCGGCATTGCGGTTGCCCGGGTCGAGGCGGCTGACCAGATAGTCTTCGGAGCCGAGGGCATAGCCGTGGACCAGGGCGCCGTTGAAGTTGATGCGTTCGACGCCGGCCTCGGCATTGGTGCCATTGAAGTGCTCGTTGACGGTGATCGTCTGGGTCACCGGCGTCGCCCCGTTCATCATGCTGTAAGAGATGACGAGTTCACCATCATTGGTGTCGCCGTCGTTGTCCTCGGCATTGAGAGCGGTGAGCGTATAGACCGGCAGGCCATCAACATCGGTGCCGGTGACGGGCGCCAGGATCGAAATCTTGTCGGCATTGCCCCCGCTCGTGGCCGAGACGCCTTCATTGATCACGTCATTGCCGTCGCCGAGGGCAAAGGAATAGGTATCGTTGCCGAGCCCGCCATTGAGGGTGTCACCGGCGACAGCACCGGTGCCGACTGTGGTGCGGGTGATGGCGAGAGTGTCGAACGAGACAAACTCGTTTCCTTCCAGCGAGGTGGTGACGAAGCGGATCGCCGCATTCGCCGTGAATTGACCCGTGCCGAACAAGGCAAGGTTGATATTGCGCGCCGTCACGGTCGACGTGCTGTTGATGACGTCGACCTCCACGAAGTCCGCCTCAGCGCCGGTCCGCGAGAAATAGACCCTGACGGCGTCGTTGTCGGTGCCTGCATCGAGGCTGTTTGTGCCGGTGCTGCGGCCCACGGTGTACGTCAGGGTGGCGGCCGTTGCATCGGCAAGGTTGACGGTACGCTGGATCTGGCCGCCATCCCCGGCGACGAACCGAAGGTTGTTCTGGCCATTGTCGATCTGGATCTGGCCGGCGGTCGGGCTGCCATTGGGCAGGTTGCCATCGTTGGTCTCAACCCAGCTCGCTGACCACGGATTTGCTCCGTTGGTGCCATTGCTGTTGCTGAAGCTGCTGCTGTCGAAGTTGTCCTGGAAGGTCACGGTCGTCAGGGCTGCGACTGCGCCATCGGCGCCACCCACCAGGATGTCGTTGCCGCCATTGCCGTTCAGCACGTCGGAGCCGGCAAGGCCGAGGATCAGGTCGTCGCTCGCGGTGCCGCTGAGTGCGGGCTGGTTGAGCGGGGTCGCACCCTGCGGGGCAAGGCCATTATCGCTGTAGGGCGTGCCCATGATGATGTTGAGCGCACCACCATCCGCAAACTGCACGCGTTCGATATTGCGCAGCTTGTCGGTGCCATCGAGCGAGTCCTCGACAGCGTGCGAGACGACGACCTGGCCGTCGGCCGTCGCACTGAAGGCATATTCGCTGCGATTGCCCTGGAATTTGGCTGTATCGATGTTGCGCAGCGGATCGGTGGCACCGGTATTGGTGGCGTCCGTCTTGATCGTGCGGACGATGCCGAGCTGGCCGGGATTGATCGAGCCGTCGAACATGCTCGCGGCCAGCGTCGTCATGCTGTTGTGATAGGCGATCGGCGTGCCGGTCCGCTCGGTGGTCGCATAGACGGCGATCTGCACGTCGAGCCACTTGTCGCCGTCGATGATGTCGTCGCCGGCATTGCCCTGGATGATGTCGCTGCCGTCGCCGCCGAGGATGACGTCGCCGGCATTGAAGACAACCTGGCCAGTGGTCAGCGCGGCAACCTGGGCCGGCGTCATTCCGAGCACATCGGCGAGCCCGGTAATCAGAGCCAGGCTTTCCTTGGTCAATTGGCTGCCGCGATAGCCTTCCTGGCCCGTCGGTCCATTGGGATTGTTCGGGTCGAAGGGCAGGCGTTCCGAACCGAGAACGTTCGAGCCACCGAGCACGTCGTTGAACCTGGAGCCAGACAAGCCCTCCATGGACGCATATTCGTCGAGGGCGGCATTCGCCGGCAGCGTCGGGGCTTCGTCGAAGACGATGGGCCGGGACAGGTCGGCATTGATGCCGAAGGTGCTGTCCTTGTAGGTCGCCCAGTCATAGCCCGACATGCCGGCCATCTTGCCGCGGCCGGTGCTGCCGACCATGATGTCGTCGCCGCCTTCGCCGATGAACTCGTCGAAGCCGCCATCGCCGAGGAACACGTCGTGTCCGTCGATGCCGTCATGGGCGAAGATCTCGTCGAAATTGTCGCCGGGGGCGCCATCGAAGGTGCCGGTCTCGATCCAGTCGTCACCCTCGTTGCCGAGGATGCGTTCGGCATTGCGATTGCCATAGATGAAGTCGTTGCCGGTGCCGGCGAACACTTCCGAGCCCATGTCGGTGCCGAGGAAGATGAAGTCCTGGCCCTCATTGCCCATGACGAGGTCGAGGCCGGGGCCCGCATGCACGACGTCATTGCCCTTGCCGGCCTTGATGTTGTCGTCGCCGCCCATGTCCTTGATGATGTCGTCGCCGTCACCACCATTGAGGATGTCGTTGCCGAAACCGCCTTCGATGACGTCGTTGCCGCCGTCGCCATAGACCGTGTCGTCGCCGATGCCGGCGATCAGGACGTCATTGCCCGACGGGTTGAACGAATTGCCCGGATCGGTGCCGCCAAGCACGACGTGATCGCCGCCATTGTACTTGAGGTAATTGGTGTCGGAGCCGGCCGTCGCAGGATTGTTGCGCACGACGAGCGGGGTAAGGATGCCTCCGGAGGTTGGGTCGAGGCCGAGATTGTCGGCACTTTCGTCTGCAACCGTATCCGGATTGTCCTCCAAGATATTGTCGGCGCCCGCGCTTTCCCCGAGGCCCGGATTGTACTGCCGGCGCTGGTCGATCTCGAGGATGAGGCCGGGCGTCGAGAACACGTCGGACGGCAGATGCGTCGCGTCGGTGTTGCGCATCATCATGGCGGCGAAGGAGTTGTTTTCCATTTCGCCGAAGAGATGCAGCCCATCGAGGCGCTGCAGGTAATAGAAGCGGTCCCCGCTCTGCAGCAGTTCCATCTGGGCTTCGAAGACGAAGTTGAAGGTGGAGCCGAGCATGCCGCCGAAGGGCATGATCTTTTCCGCCAGGCCGCCGATCCAGAGATCGACGTTTTCAAGGCCGCCCTTGTCGGCTGCATAGATGCCGGTGCCGTTGAGGAAGGCCAGGCGATCTAGTTCGAAAGCCGCAGCGTCGGCCGGAGCGGGAATGCTGCCGAACGGGGTCCCGAAGATCAGCGTCATAGCGGCGTCGCGCTTGCCTTCGGCCGTGGTCTGGCCGGTGATCAGGGCATGCGTGCCATAGGCAGCCACGAAGTTGATGATCGAGGCTTCGTGCTTGAGGTTGCCGGCATAGTCGACCCAGCTGGTATAGGGGGTCAGGAGGGCATCCTGGTTGGTCATGTCGAAGAAGGTGCGGCGCGCTTCGTTGAGCGAGGGCACGCCGACGTCACGGCCACGGGCGAGGTTGATGGTGGCGAGGTCGAGCGGCAGGCCGAGCAGGTTGTTGCGCAGCGCGCTGGTGACAAATTCGTCGATCTCGTTGCCGACCTGGCGGGTCATGCCGCGGATGATGGCACCTGCCGCAATGCCGTCATCGACGCCATTGGTGCTGGTGAAGGCCGTGGGGTTGAGGAAGCCCTGGATCAGGCTGATGTGGTTGGCATTAAAGTTTGGGTCGAACTGGTCGATCGACTCGGTCAGCATCGAGTGGCCGAAGCGATAGACGACATGCGCGAACTCGGCGAAGATCGTCGGGTCCATCATGGTGTCGAAGCCGTCCGGCACCAGGAACACGTTGATGTTGGGCTGGACCTTGCGGGCGAATTCTTCGAACACCAGGTGCTGGTACTGCATTTCGGTGCCGAACTTGGCCGCCTGGAAGATGCGTTCGCCATCCCAGGTGAAGCTGTCGAGCAGAGCCTTGAGGGCCGTCGGATCGGTCGGCAGCGTCGCCGGCAGGGCGTTGAGCTGCGCTTGGGTGATGTCGGTTACCAGCCATTCATTGATGAAGGCGAGATCCCTGGTTTCGAGCACCGTCGCCTTGGTGTGTTCGGCGAGCCGGTTGTGCTCGGAATGGAAGACATGGTGGACGGCCGTCAGGCCGATGTTTTCATTGGCGCGGCCGTCGCCGGCGACGAAATGGGCGTCGAGCAGCTCGTTGTCATAAGACCCGTTTTCCGGCGGCCCGTTTTCCGGGTTGCCGAGCCCGATGGTGATGTCGCCGTCGGCAAGGCCCGTCGGCACCGCATTGTGGGCGATGTCCGCCAGGAAGGCATGGTTGGTGCGGACTGCCTCGGTCGGAATCGCCGGGTCGACGACACCAAACAGGTTGGAGGGATCGACCGGAACGGCCGGATTGCCCTCGACGACAAGGTCGTCGTCCGTGTTCGGGATGCCGTCGAGGCCGACGCCATAGATGATCTGCGGATAGCCGTTGTCGCCGGGGATGAAATTGCCATAGGGGTCGGTGCGCAGCAGCGGCACTTTACCCACGTCATTGTCGGTCAGCTTGATGCCGAGCAGGGTCGCGGCCTGGGCCTTCACCTCGCCCCAGGTCGCCATGCCGCCGTTCGCACCCTCGATCAGATGGCCGGTGGAAACCGGGCCGCCGGCGGTCGCTGCATATTGGCGCAGGAAGACCTGGTGCGAGGGGTGCGAGGTATAGGTCTGGTTCTGGTCGACATAGGCGGTGGTGGTGTTGACGGGGCGGACATTGTCCGCGCTCTCGTCGACGGCTGTACTGGGATTGTCGACCATGATGCCGTCGGCACCTGGTCCAACGGTTGCACGGGTCAGGACCATGAAATTGGTCTGGCTGCCAGGCACATAGAGCGGATCATCGGGGCTGAGCGGGATCATCACCGTGCCGCTGCCGCCCTTGTTCACGAGGTCGAGGCCATGGTCGAAGAACTGGCCGAAGAGCGTAAACCAAGAGTTGAATGGGGCCGACAGGCCCTCGTCAGGCGCGAAGTTCGGAATATGGAGATTGATCCCATCGAGCGTGATGCCGTTTTCTTGCAGCAACGCGAAAAGGCCGTTGCCCGGGTCGGGCCCGCCGGCCGCTTCGATATTGGCCCAGGCGGTGTCTAGCGCGGTCTTTGCCGCCGCGGCGGCGTCCTGCAGAGGCTGATTGCCCGGACTCGCCGCTGCCGCTGCGGCAGCCGATGCCTCGGCCCGCGCGGCCTCCTCATAGATCTTGAAAAGCGGCTTCAGCGGCACGTAGAGGGCCGCGATCTGCCCCGTGATCGCCATGCCGGGGTCGTCGATGCCGGCATTCTGCAGCGCCGTGAGGATTGCGGCCGGATTGGACAGCGTCTGATCGACAAGCAGGTTGCTAATCATGCGCACGGTGGGGTCGATGACATCGCCCGGCTGGGCAAAGGTGCCCGATCCATCGACGTCATTGCCAGGCGTATAGGGCATGGCGATCGGCATAGTGGGGGCGGGACCCGGACCATCGGGGTCCATCATCACGGTGACCGTGCGGAAGGTCGGGTTCATCAGCTCGTTGAACGGCGTGTCGGACGCACCCCACTTTTCCTGTCCGGGAAGCAGGTGGTTGTAGGTACCGTCGACCGTGCGGAGGCCCCAGGAGAGATTGTAGGTCGGAATCGAGCTATTCTCGGTTCCGAACAGAGCCTTGCCCTGGGCGCCGTTCGTCTGCTGAAAGAGCGCGTGGTCCTCCGCGATCTTGATCTGCGCGAGGATGAACTCGAGATCGGACTTGATGTAGGTGACCATGGAATTTCTCCAGATGCTGAGAGAGACCAAATCTCGGGCCGCGGAAGCGCGATTGAGATCAAGCATTCACGGTACGGTTGAATGTAGTTCGAAGTAAATCTAATGAACATTCAATTGCTTTGGATCAATCGTTTTAGAAAAGAATTCGGGTCGAATTCCTCGGTTCCGCCGTCTCTTAAGAGGGGCGATTTTTTGTAATTCAAAGCTTGTTCAAAGAATCTGATGTTTGTCTGAGATCAAATGATGGCCTTATGATCTAGTGGAGTTTTCGAAGTTTAATTGACGATATATTCGGCTTAAACTTCGCAGGCCAGGAAGGCATAGGCCATCAGCCAGGGAATCGGCTTCCCTGACGTTGCGTTTCCGGGACTTGGATTTGCGCCAATTCCCCCCATGCGCTAGGATTCGCGCGGTCCAAGCCTTCACAAGGACTGAGACGAGCTGCGATCTTAGCGGTTTGTTAATCTCAGGATGAGCTTGCCGTGCCGGCACCGGAAGGGTTCAAAGTCGAGCGAGTTGCGAGACCAGAGGTGGTGCTGCCGGCGCCACGGAAGGTCCGTAGCCAGGGCAGACTTTGGTCGGTAGTCGCTGCCGCCGGACGGTGGTGGGCCGGGCTTTCGCTCGAAAGGCGCTTCACCATCGTCACCGTTGCGGTGCTGGCGCTCGCAATGACCGTGCTCGGACACTGGGTCGAGCGGCGCGTCCGAGCGGGTTGGACGCAGATCATGGCTGAAATCGCGGCCACTTACATCGAGGCGATCATTCAGCCGCATGTCGCGGCGCTCGGGGATGACGTGCAGCAATTGACCCCGGCGGTGGAAGCCAGCCTGAACGCCGTGATCCGCGAGGGCGCGCTTGCCTCTCAGGTCCGCCACCTGAAGATCTGGTCGACCAGCGGCGAATTGATCTTTTCGACGGCCGGTCCCCCCCGGGGCGAGAAGATTCGTCCGCCGCAGCTCGCGCGGCTTCTGGCCGGCGAAGTCATCGCGCCAGCGCAGTACCATGCCAAGGCCGGCGAAGACGATGTGATCGAGATCTACGCGCCGATCTACGATTCGAGCCGCCGCCGCGTCGTCCTGATCGGCGAATTCTACAAGCGCAGCGCGGTGATCAGCGCTGAGATCAGCCAGCTGAAATATGCGCTCTGGTTCCTGATCGCCAACATCGGGTGTGTGATCGGAGTGGTGCTTTATGCGCTCATCCGGCGGGCGAGCCGGGTGATCGCCAGTCAGCAGGCGCAGCTCGAAGCCAATGTCGAGCGCGCCTCGGCGCTGGCGAAGCGCAACAGCGCCTTGCGGCGTGCCGCGGACAGCGCGCGCATAAGCGCGGCCCTGACGAACGAGGAATACTTGTCCCGGATCGGTGCCGATCTGCATGACGGGCCGATCCAGATGCTCAGCCTGATGATGCTGCGCCTGCCGCCCCACTCGTCCGACCCCGCGATCGACGAGATCCGGAGCACCTTTCAGCCGTTGATCGAGCAGACGTTGGGCGAATTGCGCAGCCTGTCCGCGGGGCTGGTGTTGCCCGAGATCCGCGATCTTTCGCCTGCTGCGACCATCGAAGCGGCGGTCACCTCACATGAGCGCTATACCGGCACGCTGGTCGGGCGCAGTTTCGGCGATCTGCCGACGGAGATGCCGGAAGCCATTCGCGTCTGCGCCTTCCGGGTGGTGCAGGAGGCGCTGATGAACGCCTACAAGCATGCGGGTGGAAGCGGGCAGCTCGTCACCTGCGACTTCGATGAGGCGGGTCTTGTGCTGATGATCGAGGATGCGGGGGGCGCAAGCCTGGTCGGCGAAGCCCTCGAGGCAGGCGGGCTGGGTCTACGTGGCATGCGGACCAGGGTTCATGCCCTGCGCGGGACGCTGGCGGTGACCAAGACGGAGACAGGCGGAACCCGCATATACGCGCGGCTACCGGTCAGGCCCCGCTCGCTTACGGCATCTGTCGATCCAGACGAGGCCCCGGAGTCTCGGGGATGAGCTTTTGCGCCGCGATGACGACTTCGAGGCGATTGCGGACGTGAAGCTTCGCCATCAGATTGCTCATATAGCTCTTGACGGTCTTCTCGCTGAGGTCGAGCGCGGCAGCGATCTCGCGATTGGGCTTGCCGCAGAGCAGCAGCCGCACGATCTGCTCCTCCCGAACGCTAAGCTTGAGCTGCTGAGCTGCTCGCTTCTCGGACGCCTTGGCCTGTAGGGCGACGATGACCTTGGCGGCGAAGTAGGGTGTGATGAAGACCTCGCCGCGGTGGACGGCCTCAATGGCCTCGATCAACTCGAAAACCTGGCTGCCCTTGAGGACGAATCCGGCGGCTCCTGCAGCAAGCGCCCGGACGGCGTGGTCACTGCTCGTCGACGCTGTGAAGACCATCACCTTGGTCCCAAGCGCTTGATCCCGGACGGTCTCGATCGCCTCGAACACGTCGCCCGGCATGTTCAGATCAGCCAGGACGATATCCGGGCGCAGGCGATTTGCGATCTCGATGATATCGGCAGCCTTGCTGCCGGAGGACACCACACGCAAATGCGAGCTGCGCGACAGAACAGCAGCGATTCCTTCCGCCAGAAGTGGATGGTCGTCGACGACGCCGATCGTTATCGTGTCCATTTGACGCTACGCCAGCCCTTCTGACAGCACCGATCTATTGTCTCATCGAGAGATGATAATGTAAACAACCTGTTAATGAGAGAGTTAATGGAGGTACGCTCAAAGGAGCAATTTATAGGCGCTGAAAACGCCGCAATGCACGCAAAAGGATTGCTGAGATCATCCTCGGTGTAATCAGAAATGACCTTACGTGATGATCAAGGCGCCCGGCGCATTCGGTGGCTGCCAAGCCGATGAACCGGCGCTGGCAGCGGTCTATCGCAGTGTCCATTGGCTTGCGGAAGGGGCGGCCTGCGCCGGTTCACGGCGTTTCTCGGTCCAGGATGCCTCGTCGCGGTCAGCGATATGGATCCGGTCAATCGGGCGACGGCGTTGAGGAGGTACGCTGTTCGGCGAGAGCATTTTCTTGATGCGAGCCGGTGTCCGCTTCGCTCGAAAATGCTCTAGATCACCGCGCGTCCTCTTGGACGCGGAAACGGTGATCGATCTATTTGTCAGAGCATCGGATCTTTCGAAAAAAGTGGATTCCACTTTTCGGTCCGATGCTCGAGCGGGTTGAATTCCTCGCCAGAGGCATGTCCGCTTACAGGAATGGCCGCATCAGGGCGGCCATTCTCATAATTATATCAATGCCTTATCGGAAAAGGACGGCTTTTCCGTTGTCCGGATCTAGAACGGGATGTCGTCGTCGAGATGGCTCGACGAGCGCGAGCCACCGCCGCTCGCCATCGCCGGCTGGCGCGAGCCGCCGCCGACCGGGCTCGACCGGCCGAAGGAGCCGCCGCCCGACGAGCCTTCGTCGCCATAGCCGCCGCCGCTGCTGCTGCCGCCACCGAACTCATCGCCGCCCTGGCCGCGGCTGTCGAGGATGGTCAGCTCGCCGCGGAAACGCTGCAGCACGATCTCGGTCGTGTACTTCTCGACGCCCTGCTGATCCTGCCATTTGCGGGTCTGCAGCTGGCCCTCGATGTAAATCTTCGAGCCTTTCTTCAGATACTGCTCGGCGACCTTGGCGAGGTTCTCGTTGAAGATCACCACGGAGTGCCACTCGGTGCGCTCCTTGCGCTCGCCCGACTGCTTGTCGCGCCAGGTCTCCGAGGTGGCGATGCGCAGGTTGACCACCGGCTCGCCGCTGCCGAGGCGCCGGACTTCGGGGTCGCGCCCGAGATTGCCGACCAGAATGACCTTGTTGACGCTACCAGCCATGACAGGCTCCACTTCCTGCGCACTTCACCACAAAACCGGCCGATCGACCGGAGCCGGACCCTAGCCGGCCATACGGTCACTATCAATGATGTTCTTGTTTTGTTCAAGATCTTTTCGAGGCTTGTCCCCGACAAAAAATCCGAACTACCAGCGCGCCGGTGGAAGGGAGCGGGACGATTGGCAAACCGAGGCCTGGCGGTGAGGCTCCGTGGTCGGTGCCGCAGCCTCAGTAGCCGAATTGCTCGCGCAGGATGCGCTCGTCCAGGCTGTGGCCGGGATCGTGCAGCATGACCAGGTCGAGCGAGCGGTCGATCGCGATCTGGACCGAGATGACGTTGTCGATCTGGGTGTGGTCGGCGACGGCGCTGACCGGGCGCTTCTCGGCTTCCAGCACCGCGATCGTCACCCTGGCATGGTCGGGCAGCAGTGCGCCGCGCCAGCGCCGCGGCCGGAAGGGCGAGAGCGGGGTCAGCGCCAGCAACGGCGCGTCGAGCGGCAGGATCGGGCCGTTGGCCGAGAGGTTGTAGGCGGTCGAGCCGGCCGGGGTCGCGAGCAGCACGCCGTCGGCGACGAGTTCGGACAGGCGCACCTGTCCGTCGACCGAGAGCCGCAGCTTGGCCGCCTGATAGGACCGGCGAAACAGCGAGACTTCGTTGATGGCGCGGGCCTCGACGCGCTTGCCGTTGCAGTCGACGGCGATCATCACCAGCGGATGGACGACGCTGCGCTGTGCCGCCTCGAGCTTCTGGCGCAGGCCGCGCTCGCGGAACTCGTTCATCAGGAAGCCGACCGAACCGCGGTTCATGCCGTAGATCGGCTTGGCGGTACCCATGAAGCGATGCAGCGTCTGCAGCATCAGCCCGTCGCCGCCGAGCGCGACGACGACCTCGGCCTCAGCTGGATCGGCGTCGCCATAGCGCTCGACCAGCTTGGCGCGCGCGGCCTGGGCCTCGGGCGTCTCGCTGGCGACGAAGGAGATCGCGGTGAAGCGCTCGGTCATCTCTTGAATCCGGTCGGCATAGCCTGAGCGGTCTAACACGGGGTTGGGCCGAGCCGCGAGCCGGATTGCTGCCAAAAAGAAAGGCCGAGGCGCTTGCCCCGGCCTTTCCCCAGCGAAGGCGCGAGGGTCTCAGATCGCGCTGCTCCACTGCAACGGAACGAGCTCGAAGCCGTTGCCGGCCTTGGCGATATGGCCGGTGGCGGGGAAGGGGGCATGATAGAAGGCGACCTGCATCTTGTCGGCCGCAGCCATGTCGAGCAGCTTGCGACGGGTCGCGGCGGCCTGCGGCCCGTCCATGTCGAACACCGCCGACCAGTCGGGATTGCGCACGAACAATGCAGGGTGGTTGGTCGTGTCCGACATCACCATCAGCTTGCCGCTGCCGGAGGAGACCGCGAAGACGGTGTGACCGGGCGTGTGGCCGGGGGCCGCGATCGCGGTCACGCCGGGCAGGATTTCCTTGCCGGCCTCATATTGCTTCACATCCTTGGCGACCGGGCCGAAGACGCGGCGCACACCGGCGAAGGCGCCCTTCATCGCCTCGGGGGCGGCGTTCATCCTGGCGTCGTCCATCCAGAATGCCCATTCGGCTGCCGGCACCATCACCTCGGCGTTCGGGAACACTGCGGTGCCGTTTTTGAGCCTGAAGCCGTTGATGTGGTCGCCGTGGAAATGGCTGAAGACCACGCTCGTAACGTTCTTCGGGTCCAGCCCGGCGGCCTGGAAGTTCTTCATCCAGGCGCCCGAGGTCGGCGCGCCGGAATCGCCGTTGCCGGTGTCGATCAGGGTCAGCTTGTCGCCGATTTGCAGGGCAAGCGTGGTGAAGGTGATCGAGAGCGCGTCGGCCGGCAGATAGGCCTGCTCCATCGCCTTCTTGACGTCCGCGAGTTCGGCATTGCGGACGAAGCCCTCGAGCGGGCGCTTGGCGAATCCGTCGTTGATGGCGGTGACGGTGATGTCGCCGACCTTGTAGCGATAGAAGCCAGGGTTCTGATTCACGGGAGCTCCTTGCGCTTGGGCCGGCGCGATGCCGGCGGGCAGGTCGAGCGCGGCTGCGGCGGCGAGCGCTCCGGCGCCTGCCATCACGGTGCGGCGCGAGGGTTCGAAACGGGCCATCGATCAGGCTCCAACAACGAGAAGGGCACGACCTCTCCCGGATGGCGCCCCGCCAGACGGACTCGTGCCCTGGGCATTGCTTAGCCCGAGCGCCAAATTAGCTTGGGAAACAACGCCTTCAACAGCCGTGTGGTTGCCTAAGGTCAACTTTCCGTGAGGTAGCGGCCGCTGAATCGGCTTGCCTGCCGAATCAGCCGCGCTGTTGGAAACGACGTCGCCTTACGGTTCGGCCTGTGTCGGGGATTGCTCGGTGCGGCTCCTGGCGAAGGCCTTGAGCAGGGCGGCGCAGAGCGCCAGCGAGGCGAGCGCGCCCTGGCCGGAACAGCCGGCGACCAGCGCCTCATAGGTCTGCTGCTCGGTCGCGACCGATTGCAGACTCCAATTCCATTCCGGCGCCTTTTCGCGGATGACGCCGACCGCGACGTCGATCTCGGCGCTGATCTTGCCGATCGCCTTCCACAGCGAGCCCTGCTGGTAGATGCCGCCCGGCGGCGTGCGCGGGGCGAGCAGGGTGGTCGGCTTGCGCCGCACCGTGAAGCCGAGCGCCTCGTAGATGTCGGCGTCGAGATTGCGGTCGGGGCGGCCGGTGCGCTCGCAGCGTTGCGCGAGGGCGAGCAGTTGGTCGCGCTGGTCGGCAGAGGTCATTGCTCGGCAGGCTCCGGTCGTCCTCGTCGTCACGGCGGCATGGCGGGCAAGCGACAGGCCACCGAAGTCGGATGGTGCCGGCGGAGAGGATCGAACTCCCGACCTTCGGTTTACAAAACCGCTGCACTACCGCTGTGCTACGCCGGCCCTGTGCGCTGCGGTATCAGGCCGTGGAGGCAAGGGCAAGGCCGATGGCGGCGACTTCGGGCCATCGGGGGGCATGCGATGGCCGGGCCGCTCGTCTCGATCGTGATGGCTCAATTGAGGGGAAACCCTCATTGCCGCGCGCAGCCGGCCCCTTAGGTTGAGGCTGACTGTCACCCCATGATGGAGGATGCGATGGCCGATCCGAAATCCGACGACAAGCGCCCGACCGCCGATCACGCCGAGGACAACGCCTTCTTTCCTTCGCCCTATTCGCTCGGCCAGTTCACCTCGCCGAAGTCGAATTTGAGCGGCGCCGACTATCCCAGCCCCTACAAGGGTGGGCGCTGGAAGATCCTGATGATCGGCGCCGACGAGCGCTATCTACTGACCGACAACGGCACGATGTTCTCGACGGGGAACCATCCCGTCGAAACGCTGCTGCCGATGTATCATCTCGACAAGGCCGGCTTTTCCTTTGACGTCGCGACGCTGTCGGGCAATCCGGTCAAGTTCGAGTATTGGGCGATGCCGCGCGAGGATGCGGAGGTGAAGGGCCTGTTCGCGAGGTATCGTGACCGGTTCAAGCAGCCTCTGAAGCTCGCCGACGTGATCGAGACCGCGCTCGGTGAGGATTCCGACTATATCGGCGTGTTCATTCCCGGCGGCCACGGCGCCCTGATCGGGCTGCCCGAGAGCAAGGACATGAAGACCCTGCTCGAATGGGCTGCTGCCAGGGACAAATTCGTGATCACGCTTTGCCACGGCCCGGCGGCCCTGCTGGCAGCAGGCATCGGGGCAACGAAAGGCGCCAGCATCTACGATGGCTACAAGATCTGCGCCTTCCCCGACGCGCTGGACGCCAAGACGCCGGACATCGGCTACATGCCCGGCCACCTGACCTGGGCCTTCGGCGAGAAGCTGAAGGAACTCGGGATCGAGATCCTGAACACGGACATTTCCGGCATGGTCCATCGCGACCGTAAGCTGCTGACCGGGGACAGTCCGCTCGCCGGCAATGCGCTGGGCAAGCTCGCCGCGGCCGCCTTGCTCGACGAGGTTGCGGGCGCGTGAGTGCCACGCAGGCCGAAGCGGCTTTTCGCGCCGCCTTGGCGATAGCGGGAAACGATAGCCTCGCGGCAGTCCAGGGCGCGGTTCGCGCCTTCGCAAGACCGCTGGGCTACGACCGTTTCGTCCTGTTCTCGGCGTCAGTGGCGCAGGATGAAGAGGTCGAGCGCATCTACTGGGTCGAAGGCGATTGGTTCGGCGAGGGCGAAGGCGTCGATGCCGAGACCTATGTCCGGCGCTGCCCGATGACGCGCCATGTCTTGCAGGCACGCGAGCCGTTCTTCTGGACCAAGACGCAGGGCAAGGCCGGGGAACTCTATCGTGTCGTTCGCGCCCCGCATGGCCGCGGCCTTCATGGCCTGCAGGTGCCGGTCTTCGGTCCGCTCGGCCTCGAAGGCGCGATGAGCCTGGGCGGCGAACGCATTGACGCGTCGCCCCCGGCGCGTCTGGCAGCGTCGATCGTAGCCGATGCGGCCTTTGCGGCTGCCCGTAGATTGCTGGAGGCCCCGGCCAGCGAGATCGCCAACACACTCTCGGGTCGCGAGCGCGAAGTCCTGGCCTGGACGGCGGCCGGCCGGCGGCAGACCGAGATCGCCGCGACGCTCGGCCTGTCGGAGCGCACGGTCGAAAATCATCTGCGGCGCGCACGCCGGCGCCTCGGGGTCGCGACGACGGCCCAGGCTATCCGTGTCGCGATCCGCAGCGGCGACATCGAGGGGTGACGCAGCTTCCGCCGGAGACGGGCGGGATCTGCAAGGCATTCACCGACCCGTAACCATCTAAGTCGATGCTTTTGCAAAAGCCTTGCCTGAGATGAGTCCATGCTGAGCCGTCGGTCCTTTACCATATCCTCCCTTTCGCTCCTTGCCCCCGGCCTTGCCGGCTGCGGTGGTGGTGGCAGCATCGTCGCGCTGCCGGAGATCGCCGCCCCGAGCGGGCGAAGCCTGACGCGGACATTGACGCGCCCGAACTATGCGCAGGTCTATGTGGAATATCCGGGCGAGCGCTTTGCGGTGCCGCCGATCGACTATCAAAGCATCGAGCCGCGCTATCTGCGCCAGACCGTCGAATTCCGCGGTGCCGAGCCCCCGGGCTCGATCGTCGTCGACCCCGGCTCCTACCATCTCTATTTCGTCGAATCGCAGGGGGTGGCGACGCGTTACGGCGTCGGCGTCGGCCGCGAGGGCTTCGGCTGGACCGGCCAGGCCAAGATCAACATGAAGCGCGACTGGCCCGACTGGGTGCCGCCGCAGGAGATGATCGAGCGCGATCCGCAGATCAGGGCCCAGCTCGAGCCGACGCCGCGCGGCCCCGGCGTGCGCGGCGGGCCGAAGAGCCCTCTGGGCGCCCGCACCCTCTATCTCTTCGGCGAGGGACGCGATCTCGGCTACCGAATCCACGGCACGACCGAGCCCTACACGGTCGGCACCAACGTCTCCTCGGGCTGCATCCGGATGATCAACCAGGACATCATCCATCTCTACGCTCGCGTCGCGCTGGGCACGCCGGTGACCGTGCTGCCGGTGTGAGGCGTCGTGACGTCGGGGCGGCGGGCTGAAGGTCGCTGAACGCTCAGGCCGCGGTGGCGACGCCCGTCGCGCCCGCGATCTCGATCCGATTGCGTCCGAGCAGCTTCGCCCGATAGAGCGCGCCATCGGCCACGGCGAGCAACTCGGCCAGGTCAGTCTTGTCTGAGCCCCCAACTGCTAGGCCCACGCTGACGGTGGCCGCGATGGCGAGGCCGTCGCTGCGCGCCGCCTCCTCGGCAAAGCGCCGGGCGATGTCTTCGCCGATCTCGCGCGCGTCCTCCGGGCCTCTGCCGGGCAGGAGGATTGCGAACTCCTCGCCGCCAAGCCTGGCGCACATGGCGTCCGGCCCCGCGGTCTCGCCGGCGATCTGTGCGAACAGCTTCAGGACCTGATCGCCCGCCTCGTGGCCGTAGGTGTCGTTGATCGCCTTGAAGTGGTCGAGGTCGAAGGCCAGCAGCGCATGCGAAGCGCTCTCGCCATTCTGGCGCAAGCGTTCGGGACCCAGCTCGAAAAAGCCTTGGCGATTGTGGAGTCCGGTCAGGAAGTCGGTGCGAGCGTTAGCCAGGAGCCGCGCACGATCCTCCTCACGAACAAGAGCGATCAGGGACATCGGCATCGCCACTGTGAACAGCACCGCCTCATACATCGTCAGCTTGGCCACGATGGGCAGCACGCTCTCGCCTTCGATGACGGCGATCACCGGTACGACAAAGGACCGGATCGCGTAGGTGAGGCTGTGACAGGCGAAGACGACGATCGCGATCGGGCGGGAGCGCAGACCCTTCGCGGTGCTGCTGCGATAAAGGGCGAGGGCCGTCAGGCCGCAGATGACCGCGATCGGCAGCGCGCCGACATGGTTCCAGAAGGCACTGCCCATCTCGGCGCCGCCGACGAACCAGGCCGCTCCGAGGATGAGGAGGAAGCCCGTCAGGAGAGTGGCTCGGAAGCCCTTGCCGTCGAGGGCGAGGACGCCCTGCAAGACCATCGCATAGCCGAGCACCATGACGACATTGGTGAGGGCAGGGCCGGCAACGCCGGGAAGTAGGTTCCGGTACATGGCGAGGAGGCAACCGAGCGTGAACACGCCATAGGCGGCCGCCCAGATGCCGAGCTCCCGCGACCGCTGGACATGCGCCTGTCGTTCCCAGAGCGTCATCGCCATGGCCACGACCAGCGTTCCGATCGTCAGATACCAGAGGGTTGCGAGGTCCATCGCGATCGTCGTCAGCGATGGTTGTGTTCGGCGTCAGGCATGATCAAGCGCTCCCAGCCTGCCCAGCTCGGGAAAGACTAGCCGAAATGAGTTAATGTCAGCTTGTGATGATGAGTTGCAGCGGCAGAAATCTGAAACAGCGTCGCGAATTTTTGAAGTTCAGGCTCTCGATATTGGTGCGCTTGTGCCGGCATGGTTCGCGATGATCTGCAAAGAACTTGGTTCAACTTTGTTGGTCATTGTCGCGATATCGATGTCCTCCAGTTGGGGAAGCCGACAGTATCCAGACAATGGACACGCCGCTGGTCTCGGTTTTGGTGTGTGTGGGCCCGGCTCCGCCATCCATGAAAAAAGCCCCGCCCTTTCGGGCGGGGCTCGCGGCTCGGCGTTCGCCGATCCGGCTTCGAGCGTCAGTTGTCGTAGGTCATGATGTCGCGATCCTTGGTCTCGGGCACGAAGAGCATGCCGATGACGAAGGTCATCATCGCGATCACGATCGGGTACCAGAGGCCGTAGTAGATGTCGCCGGTGCCGGCCACCATGGCGAAGGAGGTCGCCGGCAGCAGGCCACCGAACCAGCCGTTACCGATATGGTAGGGCAGCGACATGCCGGTGTAGCGGATGCGGGTCGGGAAGAGTTCGACCAGTGCCGCAGCGATCGGGCCGTAGACCATCGTCACATAAATGACGAGGACCGTCAGGATGGCGATGACGGTCAGCGACTGGGCGCTGAACAGGGCGCCCATGAAGCCGGTCTTGACGATGCGGGCGTCACCCGCCGCCGGGTAGCCGGCCGCGACGGCCGCCTTGGCGATGTTCGCGGCGAACGAGCCGTCGATGGCGACTTCGGTGCCGTTGACCGTGACCTTGGCAGCCGTGCCGGCCGGGGCCGGGGCCTGGGTGTAGACGATCGCCTGGGTGGCGAGCGTACGGCGAGCGACGTCGCAAGGCTGGGTGAAGGTGCGCACGCCGACCGGATCGAAGACCGAGCCGCAGGTGGCGGGATCGGCGACGACCTGGACCTTGACGTTCTCATGCGCCGCGGCGAGGCCGGGGTTCGCCGCCTTGGTGAGCGCGCCGAACAGCGGGAAATAGGTCAGCGCCGCAATCAGGCAGCCGGCCAGGATGATCGGCTTGCGGCCGACCTTGTCGGACAGCGAGCCGAAGACGATGAAGCCGCCAGTGCCGAGGATGAGCGACCAGGCGATCAGCACGTTCGCCGAATAGAGGTCGACCTTGAGGATGCTCTGGATGAAGAACAGCGCGTAGAACTGGCCGGTGTACCAGACCACGGCCTGGCCGGCGGTGAGGCCGAACAGCGCGAGCAGCGCGATCCTGGCGTTCTTCCACTGGCCAAAGGCCTCGGTCAGCGGCGCCTTCGAGCCGGTGCCCTCGGCCTTCATCTTCTGGAAGGCGGGGGATTCCTGCATCTGCAAGCGAATCCAGACCGAGATCGCGAGCAGGATGATCGAGCACAGGAACGGAATGCGCCAGCCCCAGGCGGCGAAGTCCGCCTCGCCCATCGTGGTGCGGATGCCGAGAATGACGATCAGAGACAGCAGCAGGCCGAGCGTCGCCGTGGTCTGAATCCAGGAGGTGTAGAAGCCGCGCCGGCCCGGAGGGGCGTGCTCGGCGACATAGACCGCAGCGCCGCCATACTCGCCACCGAGCGCCAGGCCCTGCAGCATGCGCAGCGCGATCAGGACGACCGGGGCGATCCAGCCGATGGTGTTGTAGCTCGGCAGCAGGCCGACCAGGAAGGTCGAGGCGCCCATGATCACGATGGTGACGAGGAAGGTGTATTTGCGGCCGATCAGGTCACCCAGCCGACCGAAGAACAGCGCGCCGAACGGGCGCACCAGGAAGCCGGCGGCGAAGGCGAGCAGGGCGAAGATGGCGCGGGTGTTCGGATCGAAGGCCGAGAAGAAGTGCGCGCCGATCATCGCGGCGAGCGAGCCGTAGAGGTAGAAATCGTACCATTCGAAGACCGTGCCCAGGGAGGAGGCCAGAATGACCTTCCTTTCTTCCCTGGTCATCGGACGCGGCTGTGACGCCGCTGCTGCTGCCATGCTCATGAAGTGCTCCCGCTTCTTGCGTTCCCCTGAGCGCTGCGGACCATCCGCTGCACCCTCACGCCGCCTTTTTGGCGGTTCTTCGCTTGGAGCCGGGCGAACCGACTCAGGGCTAAGGCCTTTGAAAAGCCAAGTTTGATGGGGTACGAATGCGACCAGTCCCGGCAATCTTCAATCGAGCACTTGGTCTTGCACAGAAAGGCGTAAGACGAAGGATCAAGAGATCCGCGTCGCCGATCCTACAGACGACTCGCTTTGGCCGATCTGAATTGTTAACCTTTCGCTAACCGTGCTGGCCGCCGGCCGGCAAGCTGCGCAGGAAGGGAGACGATGGCATGAGATCTCGCTTCGGAGTGTCGCTGTTCGCCGCATTCGCAGGGCTTTGCGTCGCGGCACTTCCAGCTGCCGCAGCGCCGGGTTTCGGCGCGGCGCCCTCGGCCGGCGTGTCCGGTTCGGCTCCAGGTTTCGCCCCGATGCGACCGGGCGCACGGCCGGGCCATGTCCGCCATGGCCGCGCCGGCTTCTATGGCGGCGGCTTCTCTGGCTTCTATGGCTCCCCGGGCGAGCAGCGGGTCGTGGTCGTGCTGCCGGAGGCGAGCGAGCCCCCGCCGCAGAAGGAGCCGTCGATCCCCGTCGCGATCGGCATTCCGCGGCCGCCCGCGGCCGATCCGGTGCTTTACCGGATCGAAACGCAGAAGGGCCGCCCGGTGGTGCGGATCATGCGCTTCAGCAGCGACGGCTACGTCGTGCGGCGCTGAATTTGATCAGCGCCGGGTCGCGGCGTAGAGCGCGATCGCGGTCGCGTTCGAGACATTGAGGCTCTTGATCGCGCCCGGCATGTCGAGCCGGGCGAGATGGTCGCAGAGTTCGCGCGAGCGCTGGCGCAGGCCCTTGCCTTCGGCGCCCATGACCAGGACCAGCGGTTTGCGCAGCGGGACCTCGTCGAGCGAGACGTCGCCTTCCGAATCGAAGCCGAGGCGCAGGAAGCCGCGCTCGCCGAGCTTGTCGAGCGCATCCCCCAGATTCTTCACGGCGACCAGCGGCACGTGCTCGAGCGCGCCTGAGGCCGATTTCGCCAGCACGCCCGTCGCCGCCGGCGAGTGCCGGATGGTGACGATCACGGCGGCGACGGCGAAGGCTGCGGCCGAGCGCAGGATCGCCCCGACATTGTGCGGATCGGTGATCTGGTCGAGTGCCAGCACGATCGCGTCGTCCGGCAGGCTGTCCAGATCGGGCGAGGGCAGGGGATCGCAGACGAGATAGAGCCCCTGATGCACGGCATCGGGCGTCAGCAGCCGGTCGATCTGCGAGGGCCGCACCATCTCGGGCACCAGAGGCAATTCGCCGACCTCTTCGGTCAGCCGCTTCAGCGCGTTCTCGGTGGCGAGCAGCTTGCGGAAGCGCCGGCGCGGATTGCGCAACGCCTCGATCACCGGATGGGCGCCGTAGAGGATCGCCTCGTCGATCTCGCCCGGCCGGTGCGGCGGCGGGCCGTCCCGATCCGGACGGCCGCGGCGATTCTGGAAACGGGGGCGGGACGGGGCGGACATCATGGCTCCGGAAAGGTGACGCCATGCCCTGCCACGGCGCGGCCGGCTTGGCCAGCCCGAAGGCCGCCAGGCCGGGTTTCAACTCATTCATCGCAAGGAGACAAATGCATATGACGAAGACAAATGAGCGCCTGTTCGTGGTGACCGGCGGGCCCGGTTCCGGCAAGACCACCCTGCTGGCCGCGCTGGCGGCTGCAGGCCATGCCGTCGCGCCAGAGGCGGGCCGGGCGATCATCCGGGATCAGCTCGCGATCGACGGGCCGGCCTTGCCCTGGCGCGACCGGGCGCTGTTCGCCGAGCTGATGCTGAGTTTCGACCTGCGTTCGTATGGCGAAGCGCAGGCGAGCACGCCTCCGGTCTTCTTCGATCGCGGCGTCCCTGACACGACCGGCTATCTGCGGCTCTGCGGGTTGCCGGTGCCGGAGCATGTCGACCGGGCGGCCCGCACCTTCCGCTATGCTCCCATCGTCTTTGCCGCACCGCCCTGGCGCGAGATCTACGCACAGGATGCCGAGCGCAAGCAGGACTTTGCCGAGGCGGAGCGCACCTATGAAGCGGTCACCGGGGCCTATCGCGATCACGGCTACAAGCTCGTAGACTTGCCGCGGGCCGATGTCGGGACGCGTGTTGCTTTCGTGCTGGAGCGCGTGCGGGGCTTCGCTTCCGACAGGTGACTTTCCGCGCTAGCTTTCGCCGTTCGCCGCAGCCTCGGGAGGCGCGTTATGGCGGAAAGCTCCGACACCGGCACCATGCGTTCGGGCCGGACGCTGAACCATCTCGTGCCCGGGCGCGATTGCGGCGACTGCGTCGCCTGCTGCGAGGTCCTGCGCATCGTCGATCCCGAGGTCGGCAAGCCCGCCGGCGTCATGTGCCGCCACAACACCGGCAGCGGCTGCGGCATCCACGCGACGCGGCCGGAGATCTGCCGGCGCTGGTTCTGCCTGTGGCGGCGCATCGACGCCATGCCTGATGAGGCGCGGCCGGACCGGAGCGGCGTGATCTTCTGCCTTGAGGGTGAAGAGGACCATCCAAATCCGTTCGCGCGCTTCTGCGTGGTGGCGCGGCCGGTCGGCAGTTCGCGGGCGCTGCGAAGTCCACTGGTCAGGCAGGTCGTCGCCATGTTCGTTCGGCAGGGGGAGTTGCCGATCTGGATGCACCGCCACGGCGTGCGCAGCCTGATTCACCCGCCGCCCGATCTCGCCGACGCGATCGAGCGGCCGCAGGAGACGCCGTTCCAGGCCTTCGTCCCGGCTGCCATGGCCTGGCGCAGGCGTCATCGCGCCGTGTGGCCGCAGGATTGAGAGGGCGCCGCACGATTGCTGTCGGCGATTGCTTTTAGCCGTTGACAGGCGGCGGCCCTCTCATCATAAGTCCGCCCGCGCCTGCCGCCCTTCACAAAAGTGAAACAGGCGGTTGCGGCCAGCCCTTCGGGGCGGCCTGCGGCAAGGCGGGGGAATGTCCCGAGCGGCAAAGGGGGCGGACTGTAAATCCGCTGGCTATGCCTTCGCAGGTTCGAGTCCTGCTTCCCCCACCACCTTGCTCTCTGAGCGCTGTTTTTCCACGATGATCCGGTTCGCCGCCCGCACCTGCGACACGGTGCGCGAATAGCTGCGGGCGACGGAACGCTTTGCCTTCCCCGGGCCGGAGCGAGCTGCTAGCTTCGCAAAAATGGCTATTCGGGCATGACAGCGCCGTGACAGCAAAAACCCAGGGCGGTTCTGTCGCCGCGCTCGGCGCCATCGTTGCGGGCGCCCTGATCCTGCAGGTGGCCGGTACGATCGTGAATACGGTCGTGCCGCTGCAGATGGCGATCGCGAACCAGCCGCCGCTGCTGATCGGCCTCGTCGCCTCGGCCTATTCGCTCGGCTTCCTGATCGGCTGCTTCGTCAATCCCTCGCTCGTTCGCCGGGTCGGCCATATCCGCGGTTTTGCCGTGTTCGCCGCGCTCCAGGCCGTGTCGACGCTGAGTTTCCCGCTCGTGCCGGAGGCTTGGTGGGGCATATCGCGGCTGGTCATGGGCCTTGCCGCGGCCGGCCACGGCATCTGCATCGAGAGCTGGATCAGCGGGCAGGCCAACCGGGCCCAGCGCGGCCGCATCTTCGGCATCTACCAGATCCTCAATCGCGTCGCGCTGATCGGTTCGCAGATCGGCGTCGGTTATGTCGCGATCCAGTCGCAGGACATCTTTCTCTTCGCCAGCATGGCCTTCTCGATCGCGCTGATCCCGGTCGCCCTGACGCAGGCGAAGGGCCCCGAATCGAGCGAGATCGTCTCGGTCGGGCTGCGCACGCTGTGGCGGCAGGCTCCGGCCGCCGTTGTCGGCTGCCTCTATGTCGGCATGGTGGGGGGCCCGCTGACCAGTGTCGCCCCCGCCTATGGCATCCTCTCGGGCCTCGACCAGCGCGCGACCATCCTGCTCACGGCCGGCATCCAGATCGGCGCCCTGTTGCTGCAATGGCCGATGAGCCTGCTGGCCGACCGCGTCGCCAGCCGCCTGATCATGCTTGTCGCCACCAGCATCGTCGCGGTGGTCGCCGCCGGCCTGATGATGTTGCTGGAGGTCGACCCGGCTCATGGCCGGCTCTGGCTCTTCGGCCTGTTTGCCGTGATCGGCGGCTGCAGCATTCCGCTCTATACGGTCGCCGTCACGCACGCCTATTTCCGCATGGGGCGCGACCAGGCCGTCGGGCTCTCGGCGCAGCTGCTGTTCCTCTGGGGTACGGGCTCGGCGATCGGGCCGCTGGCTGCGACCTTGCTGATGCAACTGCGGGGCCCGCAGGGCATGCTGATCTATCTCGTCGGGCTGTCGGTCGGCGTCGCCATCTACATTGCGCTGCGGATCTCGCGGAATCCATCGCCGCCGCTGGTCGAAGGCGAGCGCGGCACCACCGCGCCGACGATTCCCGATATCGAGATGGCCAAGCGCTAATCGCTCCGTCCCGGACCGCAATGGAGCTGGCCGTCACCTCGTCCGTCCGAAATCGGCGAGCACGTCCCTTCGTGTCGGCGCGACAAGAGCGCCAGATTTGATCAGATCTCGAGCAGAAGCAGGGCCAGCATACCCGCGCTATGGATCAGCAACGTCAACCGCGGCGGAATGGCACTGATGATGCCGGCCCTGAACGGGCAGTAGAGTTCGCCGAGTTCGGACATGTTCGCTCCCCCCGACAGATTCGTATCAGCGCTGAGGGGGTTCATCTTCCCCCATTTGGGGGGTGTGGAGCGCAATGACTCGAAATTTGCTCTTCCGCCCCCAAATGGGAGGAGCCGGCCGGCACCGACTCGCTAGATTTGCCGCCGGGGAGAGGGATCATGGGGATCGCGCTTTTCAGCATGGCGGTGGCTGCCGCCGGCGCTCTCGCCTTCGGCACGATCGCCGGAGGGGCGGCGCTCGGCCTGTTAACCGGCGCGGCGATCTGGCTCGGCCAGCGCGCTTTGAGCGACACGTGAGCCCGCGCGCGCCAGCCTTAGGTGGATGAGGTGATCTTCTTTGTCCGAATGGGTTGACACTGGCCGGTCCGATGCGGAATTTGGCGGCCCGGCGCGGGTGTAGCTCAATGGTAGAGTAGCAGCCTTCCAAGCTGAATACGAGGGTTCGATTCCCTCCACCCGCTCCAATCGCCTCACGTCCCTTGTGACGTGAAGCATCGCGCCGGCCCTTCATCGGCATCTCTGCGAGCCATGGCTCTGCCCTGATTTGCGCCCGGCATCGGGCGACGCCGGGCGTCAATTCTTGCCCGCAGTCCAATCATGGCCAGATTGCGGCAATATCGGGTAGCAAAGCCGCAAGCTGATCTGCTAAGGGTTCTGGGGGAATAGCGGTGATCTGCCTGCCTATTTGGCCGGTCGCTCCGGATAATCTCACTTAAGCGCGCGAAAATCGGACTGACGGACGCAAAGCCCGCCACGCGGTGCTGGACATATTTCCGCCGCAAGACAGGAGAAATGCCATGCTCAAGATAGCCATCGCCGCAGCGGGGTTCGCTGTTCTCAGCCTTGCGGCCGCCCCGGCCTTCGCCCAGGGCGGCAAGAAGGGCAAGGACGAGTTCCTCGGCGTCGATCTCGACACCGGCCGGACCTATTACGACGGTCGCAACGACGGCAAGTACTGCCTCTACAAGACGGTTCGCGTCTTCAACCGCTATACCGGCTATTACGAGAACCGGCGCGTGCGCCGCTGTGGCCGCGGCCTCTATATGTGAGGAAGCCGTCATGAACCGTATCGCGAAGTTCATCGTCGGCCTAGGCCTTGCCACAGCTGCTGCGGCCTGCGGCCCGACCGTCGTCGCTGATCCCAACGGCCGTCTCATCAACACCGGGCTGGTGCAGGATGGCGACTGCCTGACGCGCACCGTTATGATCTATGACCGCGAGCTCGGCTACGAGCGTGCTGTCGAGCAGCAGTTCTGCGGCGGGCGCCCCCGCATCGCGCGCTGATATCGCAGGCCCCGCTTCCATGATGGAGGCGGGGCCTCCATTTTTTGCTAGGCTCCGGTGAATCGCTCGGTCGTCCCGGAGAGAACCCGTGCCCAAGCTCTGCAAATTCACCTCGCCCAGCGACGGCAAGCCCGTCTACGTCAATCCCGACCAGGTCAGCGTCGTCTACACCTTCAAGGGCCAGCCGCCCGACACGATCATCGCCTTCCGCAAGGACTTCCAGCTCGGCGTGAAGGAAAGCCTGGAAGAGACTGTCAGGATTCTCGAAAGCGCCACCGAGGATGCCGAGCGCTGAGACCCTGAGCTGGCGAAATCGCCTCCCTATCGTCGCCGGATTGTCACCACAAAGCAGCCATGCGGCGCTTCCATCCTCGCACCATGAGGATCATCGCCGCATCTGCTCTCACCCTGGCTCTCGGCGCTTGCGCCACCACGCCGGACCCGATCGTCCAGGATCGCTCGCGCTGCGACGCCTATGGCTTCCAGCGCGGCACCGACTCCTATGCCAATTGCGTGATGACGCAGGATCGCGACCGCGAGCGCCGCTATGAGAGGCAGGGCGAGCGACGCTCCTATCGGGCTGAGCAATCTTACGGTTCAAGCGAAGAATAGCTCTCGCTCTCGGTTTTCCGTCCGGTTGGCGCGGCTGCGGGGTTCCGCTCCTGTCCGTTGTGGTCCGCTTGAGACTGTTCAGTCAGCCCGATGATCCACGCGTCGCAGCTCGAGACGGCCCGGCTCGTCGTCAGGCCTTTCGTCCAGGCCGACGCACCGCTGCTGGTCACCCTTTTTGCCGATCCCGAGGTTCATCGCTTTGTCGATGATGGGCAGCCGCTCGTGGCTGATGTCGCGGCGCTCTGGATCGAGCGCTCGAAGGCCAATCTCGAACGCTTCGGCTACGGCACCGGTGCCGTGGTCGAACGCGCCAGTAGAGAGCTGATCGGCTGGGCCGGCTTCGCTCGCCCGGGCGATGGAACGGAAGAAGTGATCTACGGTCTCCGGCGTGCGAGCTGGGGCAGGGGGCTGGGCAAGGAATTGCTCGCCGGCCTCGTCGCCTTCGCCGCAGGGCGCGGGATGTCTCCTATCAGGGCGACGGTCGATCCGGCCAACAGCGCCTCGGTCCATCTCTTGCGGAGAGCTGGATTCGCACTTGCCGAGCCACGTTATCGTGGCGATGCCCAGGCCGATCTCTATTTACATGGCGGTTGAGCGGCCCACGCGTCGGAAAAAGCAAGATGTTGCTCTCGGCGGGCCGGATCACAGTTCATTCTTCTCCGTGACGCGGTTCTGGCGCGTACTCTCTTCGCCGGTGGCCGGCGGGTTGGCCGCGAAAGCGGGCCGCCATGCGCCAATCGCGGGCTCGGCCGGTGCCCTACCGGTTGGGCTTTGCGGCGAAGACGGCTACTGATCGCTCGGCCGCTGGGCGGCTTCGCCATCAGGGACCGGCAGGACGATGATCCTCGACGAGCGCACCTACGCCATCAAGCCCGCGCATGTGCGCGACTATCTCGACCTCTATGTCGCCGAGGGCATGGAGCTGCAGATCTCCCATCTCGGCCATCTGATCGGCTGGTTCACCACCGACACGGGCGTGGTCAACGAGGTCGTGCATATGTGGCGCTTCGAGGATGCCGGCGACCGCGAGCGCCGGCGCGCCGCGATGGAGGCCGATCCGCGCTGGCAGGTCTTCCGCGCCAAGGCGGCTCCTTACGTTCTGGAGATGCGCAGCCGAATCCTGCGGCCGACGCATTTCTCGCCGCTGCGCTGAGCTGGTGCCGGGCGCTGCCATGGCCGCTGCGCCGCTCCAATCCTCCGCTCGTCTGATCGGTGAGCGCGGGCTGGCCGCGCTTGTGGCCGTGCTCGAATGGTTGGGCGCGGCGATCCTCGCTGTGCTCTTCCTAGTGGTGATGGCAGCAGTCACCCGGCGCTACGTCTTCGGCGACGGCCTCGTCTGGTCGGACGAGCTCGCGATCTGGCTGAATGTCGCTTTGGTCGCGGTCGGCGCACCACTCGCTGCGACCAGCGCGCTCGCCATGCGGCTCGACGTCGTCGTCAATCTGCTGCCGGGGCGGGGGCGCCGTCTCGCCGCGATCCTGGCCGAGGCGATTGCCGTTCATGGCGCGCTGGTTCTGACACTCGGCGGCGCCAGCGTCGCGGCTCTGGTCGGCGGCACCTCGACCGTGCTCGGCCTGCCGGAGAGCCTGCGCTTCGCGACTTTCGCCATCGGCGGCGGGCTGACACTGATCGTCGTGCTCTGGCGCGTGGCGCTGGCGCAATCCTGGCCGGTGGCACTCGCTGCGCTCATCCTCGGGGCGGGTCTCTATGCACTGGCGAACAGCGCGACCGGTTTCTTCGTCGCGACGCCGAGCCTGGTCGCCGGGCTCGCCGCCGCGGCAGGGCTCCTGCTCGGCGCACCATTGCCTTTCGCCCTGCTCGCCGGCGTCTCGCTGTCGGGCGCGTTCGGCGGCCTCTTGCCGGAGCCGGCCATCGTCCAGAACACGGTGGCGGGCGTCTCGAAATTCCTGCTGCTGGCGATCCCGTTCTTCCTGCTTGCCGGCGAACTCCTGACTGCGGGCGGCCTCGCCGAGCGGCTGGTCCGCTTCGCTGCCGCCCTCGTCGGGCATCTGCGGGCCGGGCTGGCGCAGACGGCGCTGGTCGCCAGCGTCATGTTCTCCGGCGCCTCGGGCTCCTCGGTTGCCAACGCCGCCTTCGGCGCCAAGGTGATGGCGCCGGCTCTTGTCGCGCGCGGCTATCCGCCGGCCAATGCGGCGGCGATCGTTGCGGGTGTCTCGATGCTCGACAATATCATCCCGCCCTCGATTGCCTTCCTGATCCTGGCGGCGGCGACCAATCTCTCGGTCGGCTCGCTCCTGGTCGGCGGCTTCGTCGCGGGCGCGGTGCTGACGGCGGCGCTCGCCATCGGCATCCATCTCAGCGTCCGCGGCGTCGTCGATTCCGCCCCGCGCGCCAGCAGCGTGGAGCGGGCGCGATCCTTCGTCGGCGCGCTGCCGGCGATCGGGCTCGGCATCGTTGTCGTGGTCGGCATCCGCTTCGGCGTGGTCACGGTGACGGAGGCCTCGGCGCTCGCCGTCACCTATGCGCTCGTCGCCTGTCTGCTCCTGCGCAGTCTCAATGGTGGCACTGTGCTGGCCTCACTGCGCAAGGCCGCGGGCGAGGCGGCGGCGGTCGGGCTGCTGATCGGGGCGTCGGCGCCCTTCGCCTTCCTGCTCGCGGTCGATCGTGTCTCCGAGCAGATGGCCGGGCTGGTGACGGCGCTGGGCGGCGGGCCGCTCGCGGTGATGCTGCTCTCCAACCTCGTCCTGCTGGTTGCCGGCCTGTTCCTCGACATCGGCGCCGCGATCCTCTTGCTGGCGCCGCTGCTGCTGCCGGCCGCCATCGCCGCCGGGCTCGACCCGATCCAGTTCGGCGTCGTGCTGGTGGTCAACCTGATGATCCACGGGCTGACGCCGCCGCTCGGCATCCTCGTCTATGTCGTGAGCGGCATCATGCGGCTCTCACCGGGCGCGGTCTTCCGCGCCGTGCTGCCCTTGCTGGCGAGCCTCCTCGTCGCGCTCTTCGTCCTCTGCCTTGCGGTGGCGGCCTGGCCGTCGCTACCTCTGTCCTTCAAGGAGTTGTTCCGATGGCTTTGACCCGCCGCGCCTTCACAACCGCCACGATCGCCGCACCGGCCGTTCTGTCGGGCCGCGCATTCGCGGCCGGCCGGCCGGTGACGGTCGCCTCCCTGCTCGGCGAGGACAAGCCGGAGACGAAGATCTGGCGCCGCGTCGCCGAAAAGCTCAACATCAGCGCGCCCGGCCGCTTCAACCTGCGCGTCGTGCCCAATGCCGCGCTCGGCGGCGAGAAGGATGTCGCCGAGGGCCTGCGTCTCGGCTCGGTCCAGGCCTCGCTGTTCACCATCTCGGCGCTGTCGTCCTGGGTGCCGGACGGGCAGCTGCTCGATCTGCCCTTCCTCTTCCGCGATCGCGCCCATCTGAAGCGCGTCCTGGCCGGGCCGCTCGGCGAGGAGCTCAAGCGCAAATACGAGGCGCAGGGCTTCGTCGTGCTCGGCTTCATCAATTACGGCGCCCGCCATCTCCTCGCCAAGGAGCCGCTGACGACGCCCGCCAGCGTCAAGGGCAAGCGCATCCGCGTCATCCAGAGCCCGCTGCACACCGAGCTCTGGTCGGGCTTCGGCGCCCATCCGACGCCGATCCCGATCCCCGAAACCTACAATGCGCTGAAGACCGGCGTGGTCGACTGCATGGACCTGACCAAATCGGCCTATGTCGGCTTCAAGTTGCACGAGGTCGTGCCCTATCTGATCGAGACCGGCCATATCTGGGCGGCCGGCGTCGTGGCAGTCTCGGCCAACTTCTGGAAGGGTCTTTCCGCCGAGGACAAGGCGGCGTTCGCCGCTGCAGCTGTCGAGGGAGCCAGTTATTTTGACGACCTCATCGTCGCCGATGAGGACGCCTCGATGGCCAAGGCGAAGGCCGAGGGCGGCAAGGTCGTGCAGCCAGAGGATCGTCCCGGCTGGGAGGCCGGCGCGCGCAAGGTCTGGGCCTCCTTCGCGCCCAAGCTCGGCGGGCTCGAGAAGATCGAGGCGATCGCCAGCAGAGCCTGAGAGGCCCTGTTCGAGAACCTCAGCCCTCATCCTGAGGAGGCCCGCAAGGGCCGTCTCGAAGGATGCTCCAGGAGGCTCTGGAACCAACTGGAGCATCCTTCGAGACGCAGCCCAGAGGCTGCTCCTCAGGATGAGGGCTTTGTGGAATTGCCGACTGGATTTCGACGGCGCCCACCGTCAATTCCGTATCGACGCACAGGAGCTTTGTCCGCATGTCCGACCGTCCCGTCCTTCTCGTCACTGGTGGCAGCCGCGGCATCGGCGCTGCGATCTGCCGCTTTGCCGCCGAGCGCGGCTACGACGTCGCCGTCAACTACCAGGGCAATGCGCAGGCGGCGGCCGATGTCGTCGCTTCCTGCGGCCGGGTAGGAGCACGGGCGGTCGCGATCCAGGGCGATATGGCGAACCTTGCCGACATCACTCGCGTCTTCGCCGAGGCCAGGGCAGCGCTCGGGCCGCTGACCGCTGTCGTCAACAACGCTGCCATCACCGGCAAGAGCA